>Ga0153961_1000139_pt1 | contig 26233 bp, 31 predicted proteins | sample TSFL045MetaG_FD_104748 | JGI IMG/M metagenome (GOLD analysis project Ga0153961, IMG submission 104748) | Attine ant fungus gardens microbial communities from Florida, USA - TSFL045 MetaG | ecosystem: Host-associated > Fungi > Mycelium > Unclassified | place: USA: Florida, Withalacochee...
GCGGTACCTTCGCTTCTTCCGGATTTCTCACGGACCGCCGGGACGCGCCATCCCTGGTGCGAACCCGCCTCTTCGCGACATCCCTGTCGCTCGTCCTGAAATCCCTCATCCGCTCAGCGGTTCTGACGGCCTCCCTGACCCCCCTGCTATTATCTCTTCTTTCTGTGTTGGGTACTTTATCGCTGTGGGTTTTTGGCTTTGGCTTTCAGTTCAGCAGACAACACAGCATCATAATTAACACAAAGAAATTACAGGGGGGGTTGTCAGAGGCATCCGAAGCGCTGAGGAACAACCGGAGGCCAGGATGAGCCGACAGGACGTCGGCGAAAGGACGGTTCGCGCCAGTGACGGCGCGTCCGGACGGTCCGTCGGCCGCAGGGCGTGACGAGGGTACCCCGCAAAGCGGGGCGCGCAGGCTGCCGGACGCCGGGATTGTTAAGGGACGGGCGTCTGCCCCTTAACACGTCCGCCTGCACGGGCACCCTGAAACTCCCCACCGCCTGGCGGGCGTAACCTTCTCAGAGCCCGCCCGCAGCAACGCGAAACTCACCCGCTATGCGCCCGCTTAACCAATGTCGGGAACACAAACAGCGACTGTCCCACCCCGCGATTGGTCAGCGACCAGATCGCCACTGAGCAGAGCGAACAAAGCCCCACGATAGCCACCGGATAGAAACAGGCCCACAGGAACGAAAACCACGCATGCTCAAACAGATGATGCCGCTGCGCGAACAGAATGGCCGACATCCCAAAGAACTCGATGAAAATACGGTGGATGACGTAAATCTGCAGTGTATTGCGCCCGACCCAGTTGAGATAGCGCATGCTGAAATGCTGATTCAGCCAGCGGCAGGAAGCGATGCTGAACAACACCGCCAGCACACACAGGAACAGGCTCTTATCCAGTCCGAATATCACATGAACGCCGGCGACCGCGGCAAGTAGCGCCCAGGGCACCAGGTTCTCCCGCCGCCATTCACTCAGGCGCAGCATAGCCTGGCTCCAGAATGCCCCTAACAGGAAGAACAGGAAATATTGTGCCAGGCTCTGCGGTCCCCAGAACGGAATCACTTTTTCGACCGCCAGATAATTCAGCAGAATCGCCACCGCCACCAGGGCCAGCTTATATTGACGGAAAATTTTGGCGCAGAGGAAATAGAGTCCCAGCCCATAGAGATACCACGAGGTACTCATGGCCATAAAGGTCAGCTTGAGAAATTCAAACAGCGAACCGGCATAGGCAGCATTCAGATTCTGCGAAATGCGCTGGCCGGTAATTTCAGTGGAGATGCCAATAATCGACCACCACTGAATAAACCCCCACAGAATATAGAGATAAAAGAGATTGGTGATGCGACTGGTAAAGACCTGTTTCCAGGGGCCGTTGAGAATACCATTGGTCGCCAGCAAGCCCGACACAAAGAAAAAGGCGGGCATACGCAGCGGCGACAGGACCGTATTAAACTGTATCCATACTTCAGCAGGGATCCATCCGGCAGAGAGATATTTCATCGTCCCTTCAAAACCCGGCAACACCGTGTGGTACAGGACCACCAGCAATATGCAGGCGCCCTTCAGGGTATCTACCCACAATATCTGGTCTGACTTAGTCTGGCTCATTCAATGACTCCTGCTATGTAGGTCAGAATGCTGGAAAGTAAAAGCGAGGAAATCAGCATTGCTTTTATAATTATCCAGCGATTATTCGCCATTAAACGGATGATGAATGTAGCGAAACTCCTAAAAGCCGCCGGGTGGCCCTGATGCCACAGTTATTTACTCAGCAGAACGTTTTCTTACACTTATTAATCAGCATGCAAACATGCTAATTATCAGCGCCACAGCCACGCTAAAGGGTAATACCGTTTCATATTGCAGGGAATATAAATAAGAGAAAGCGGTATCGGTTAAAACCATTAAATATCCGATGAAAGGAAAAGATTTGTCAGATGTGGCAAAAGGTTTAACGGCTAAATAATAGGTTGTGATATTACAGCGCGTATTATGCTGACAGCCGCCCGTTATCTTTTGAAAAATGAGATTATTAAGGCGGTTAAAACTGCCTTCCCGGGAAGGCAGTGAGGTTACTGACTAAGGAACTTATCGAGGAACTGACGGGTTCGCGGCTGCTGAGGATTACTGAACAACGCTTTCGCGTCGCCCTGCTCCACAATGCGCCCCTGATCCATAAAAATAGCGCGGTCAGCGACGTCGCGGGCAAAGCTCATCTCATGCGTGACAATAACCATGGTGCGTTTCTCTTCAGCCAGTGCGCGAATAGTGCTGAGCACCTCACCCACCAGCTCCGGATCCAGCGCCGAGGTCGGTTCATCAAACAGGATCACTTCAGGCCGCATTGCCAGCGCACGCGCGATCGCCACGCGCTGCTGCTGTCCACCCGACAGACGACGCGGATAGCTCTCTTCCTTGCCGTGCAGCCCGACCTTCTCCAGTAGTGTACGGGCGCGGGCTACCGCATCCGCTTTCGCTTCGCCTTTAACGATAACCGGCCCTTCAATGATGTTCTCCATCACCGAACGATGGGGAAACAGATTGAAGTTCTGGAAAACAAACCCGACCTGCTGACGCAGACGACGCACCTGCTCTTTCTGCTTACTCTGTGCCAGCGCCGCATCCACGGTAATCTCCCCGACGCGGATGGTGCCGCTGTCCGGCACTTCCAGCAGGTTGATACTGCGCAGCAACGTGGTTTTACCCGAGCCGCTGGGACCGATAATCGCAACCACTTCACCGGCGGCCACATCAAGGTCGATATCGTGCAACACCCTCTGGCCGTTAAAAGATTTCACCAGCTTTCTGACTTCGATGGCGCTCATTTCGACTCCGAATCCTGACGATTAACATGCTGTTCCAGCCGGTTCTGCAACGCAGATAACACTGTTGCCATCACCCAGTAAATCAGCGAGGCCGCCAGATACATGGTAAAAACTTCCAGCGTGCGCGAGGTGATCAGCTGCGCCTGGCGGAACAGTTCCGGCACCTGAATCGTCGCCGCCAGCGAGGTATCTTTCACCAGGCTGATAAAGCTGTTACCCAGCGGAGGCAGCGCGGTGCGCGCAGCCTGCGGCAGGATCACCCGACGCAGGGTCTGCCAGCGGGTCATGCCGATACTCGCCGCCGCTTCCCACTGGCCGCGCTCGATCGATGCAATTGCGCCACGCAGTGACTCAGAGGCATACGCAGCAGTGTTCAGGGAAAGACCAATCATCGCAGAGGGGATCGGATCCAGCTCAATGCCAAACTGCGGCAGGCCGTAGTAGATCATAAACAGCTGGGCGATCAGCGGGGTACCACGGAAAATCGAGACATAAATCCGCGCCAGCCAGCGAATCGGCCAGAAGCGTGACAGACGCATCAGCGCCAGAATAAAGCCCAGCAGCAGACCGAAGAACATGCCGCCGATGCTGAGCTGCAGCGTAAATAGCGCGCCCTTTAATAAAAAAGGTGCTGAATCCAGCACCAGTTGAAGACTTTCCTGCATTATTTCGTCACGTCCGCGCCAAACCATTTCTGAGACAGCTTGCTCAGCGAGCCATCTTTCTGCATATCAGCAATGGCCTGGTCGATCGCTTTCAGCAGATCGTCGTTGCCTTTACGCACTGCGACGCCCGATTCCTGACGGGAGAAGGCATCACCCGCAACCGCCATGGTATCGCCGGTTTTCCTGACCAGATCCAGCGCGGCCAGACGGTCAACCAGAATGGCATTCAGACGACCAGAGCGCAGATCCTGATATTTCGTCGGGTCATCATCATAGGTACGGATGTCCACGCCTTTCACGTTCTCACGCAGCCACTGCTCGTAGTTAGTGCCGAGACCCACGCCCACTTTCTTGCCCGCCAGATCGGCCGGTTTAGTGATGGTGCCCGCGCTGGCTTTCATCGTCAGCGCCTGAATGCCGGAGACGGTATATGGCGTTGAGAAGTCATACTTCTTCTTACGCTCATCAGAGATGGTGACCTGGTTGATGACGACATCAATGCGCTTCGCGTCGAGTGAGGCCAGCATGCCGTCCCATTTGGTCGGTTTCAGGCTCGCCTTAACACCCATGTGCTGCGCCAGCTGTTCCGCGAATTCCACTTCAAAGCCGGTCAGCTTGCCCTTTTCATCCTGGAAACTGAATGGCGGATAGGTGCCTTCCAGGCCCACCAGCAGCGTGCCGCGCTCTTTGATTTTGTTCAGCAGGTTTTCGGCTGCAAAAGTTTTAACGTTGACGCCTGCGATCAGCGCCATAGCCATGACGCCCATCACCATCTGACGACCTGTACGAGAAAAGGACATATTCACCCCATTATTGACAGTATTGTGTGTGTGTTCTTATAAGGGCAGCACCGCGAGTTGCTGCCAGTCCAGAATGATAACGCACGGAGTATAACTGTTTTATTCGCTTGTCTCAGACCGAAGGATGATAAGCAAATAACGCCGGTGCGCCGCCCGTATGAATAAACAGCAGCGGGCCTTCACGGCGGAAACGATTCTGGCTGATGCCATCCAGCAATCCGGCCATCGCCTTACCGGTATACACCGGGTCGAGCAGAATGCCTTCCAGCTGCGCTAGCAGTTTCACTGCCGCCATGCCTTCTTCATTGGGCTCACCGTAACGTGGCGCAAAATAGTCATCCCACAGCGTGATCGGTGCCGTGGCCTGCACTTCTAGCGTCTCCGCCAGCGACTGACGTAAACGATCTACCAGCGGCAACTGCGCGTCGACCTGACGTGAAACGGTGATGCCGACCAGCTCAGTTTCTGGCAACAGATGCTCCAGGCCTACCGCCAGTCCGGCATGAGTGCCGGCACTGCCCGAGGCGACAACCACGGCGGCGAAATCGACCACGCCTTCGCTCTGATGGGCGATCTCCTGCGCGCACTCTACATAGCCTAGTGCACCCAGCGCATTGGAGCCGCCGACCGGCACAATGTAAGGGCGGAATCCCTGCGCTTCCAGACGCGTGGCCTCTTCTGCCAGCTGTTCAGTGGGGTTGTGCAATGCATCAACCGTAATCACTTCCGCGTCCATCAGGTCCAGCAACAGACGGTTGCCGTTGCTCAGGTAGTTTTCAGCACGGGTGCCAATCGGGTTTTCCAGCAGCGCCACACACTTCAGGCCAAGCCGGGCCGCGACGGCCGCCGTCTGACGTACATGGTTAGACTGGATTGCGCCGGCGGTCAGCAGCACGTCTGCGCCTTCGCGCAGCGCATCAGCTGCCAGGAACTCCAGCTTGCGCAGCTTGTTGCCGCCCATCGCTACCGGCGTGAAGTCATCACGTTTAATGAAAATATCGCGACCCAGATAGTCGGAAAGGCGTGGCAGATGTTCTAATGGTGTGGGTGCGCCAAGCAGTTCAAGACGCGGGAAGTGATGTAACAGATGTAAAGACAATGCTGCCTCCGGTCGGGCATGTAAATTATCCTTACAGTGTTGCAGAAGATGCGAAAAGGATCACTCTGATTCAGGTGACAGTAGATGCGGTAATAAAAAGACGAGAAGAAAGAAGCGCCGTGCTCCCCCTTCCCTTTACCCGGCTGACGGGTAAGAGATAACGTGCCAGGGGCACGCGGGGGAGCAATCGGTGCAGAACAGGCTTACGCCTGCTGCCAGCCCAGGAACTGATCGTACTTGCGCAGCGCGATACGGTAATTGTTATTACCGGCATCGGGCAGATCGCTTTCCAGACACTGATGCCAGCTATTTCCTTTTAGCTTTTCGGCCGGGAAATTTTTGGCTTTCAGCATCTCATCCAGTCGACGCAGACGCACCACATATTCACGAATCGTGCTGGGGCTCATCTCTGTCTGTTGAAACAAATATTGTTTAAACGCCATAATGTCGAAGTAATTAGGATGGGTATTACAAAAAATATCACTACAAAAACGACAAAGCGCGGTCAGTTCGGGCTGAAGTTTCAGCCACAGCTGCTCATCAATCATCTGGTCCATCCGTGCGATGGCCTCTTTATTAATGATCTGGCCACGAAAAACGAGCGCCATTCGATCTAATACCTTGCCACAGTGTGAACAGTTGCTCTGGCTGTGTTTATAGTCTTTAAGATAACGACTTAACGGTCTGGCCTTGGTCTTGGCTCCCATTACTGAGTCCCCGGTTTCTTATAATTTTGAATCGCCAGGAACTGATACTGCTAGCGCGCTCCCGCAAGTCGGGCCCGCAGGCGTTTAATCGCCTGACTGTGCAGCTGGCTGACACGGGATTCACCCACATCAAGTACTGCACCAATCTCTTTCAGGTTCAGTTCTTCCTGGTAGTACAGTGTCAGCACCATCTTTTCACGATCCGGTAACGCTTCGATCGCTTCAATGACGCGCTCACGCAGACTCCCTTCAAGCAACTGGTGAAGCGGATTAGCCTCTTCATGGCCTTCCGTCACCAGCTCCGCGCTGTCGCCGTGCTCTTCCCGATACTCGTCGTAGGAGAAGAGTTGACTATTGTTGGTGTCCAGCAGGATCTGCCGGTACTCCTCCATGGAAACATTCAGCTGCTGCGCCACTTCCTGCTCGGAAGCAGAGCGCCCCAGCGACTGTTCCACTCTGTGCATTGCGCCCGCCACTTCACGTGCGTTACGCCGCACGCTGCGTGGTGCCCAGTCCCGACTGCGAAGCTCGTCGAGCATAGCGCCACGAATACGCTGCACGGCGTAGGTGGTGAAAGCTGTGCCCTGAAGCGCGTCGTAACGCTCTACGGCATTTAACAGCCCTATTCCACCTGCCTGCAGCAAGTCGTCAAGCTCAACGCTGGCCGGCAGGCGAACCTGCAGACGCAACGCTTCATGGCGCACCAGCGGCACGTAGCGCTGCCAGAGCGAATGCTTGTCCATCACGCCTTCGGCGGTATAGAAATCGTTCACGTTGACTACCCTGCGTTAATGAAGTTATCGGCATGATTATGCAATTCTGTAGCGTTTTCGATTGGCTGAATAGGCGGGGTAAAACGAGGCTATTTGATTTTTGTTAAGTCAGCGTGCAGTTATTTCTGCACGCTTCCTGAAATTAACGACGGGTGCGCAGCCGTTGCCGCGTGGCGGGCGGCACCGCGGCCCACAAACTGCAGACACGACCCTCCAGCTCCTGATACCAGGGCGCAATGTGCTGCCGCGCCTCCTCGCCAGGGTGAACCTGAATCGTTCCTGATTCAGCATCAATGCTAATCAGTCGGTTAATAAATAGCCGCTGTAAATCACTGCGTAAAAAGAGGCCATTATCGATGCTGTTGTCTGCCAGTATGCCGTCATCGCCCTCCTGCGTGTCAATATGGCAGGCTTCAACCCACGGCCAGTTGTGCCGGTCGGTCAGCTCGGTGCCGGTCATCACACAGGCACCGTAGCGCGCTTTGACACCGGCGCTGAATTCCGCCTGGCTGGCACGCTGCAGCACCCGTGCTTTGACGCGACGCCCCACTTCAGTGCCTGGCATCACCGCTGCAGGGACTTTGTGCTGCGGCGTACTGAGCACCACGATGAACTGAATACGCTGCGACTGCGGAAAACAGGGGTCCGCCTGCGGATTAAAGAGCTGCCAGTAGATGTCTTCATCATCCTGATGCATCAGCACCAGTTTGTAGCCGCGACTGTTTAACAGATTCTGTGCCGTGGCCGATTGTGGATCGATCATCGCGAAGACCTGACTGCTGCCCATCACTTTCCACAGGTTGTCGCGCTTCTCGTTGTCGCTGCGACGGAAATAGAGGAAAGAAAGATTCTGCTTAAGGTAGTGCTCAAACCGGCGCAGATAATTCTTACGCTCGTTGTCATGAGAGATGAACAGGAGATCTTCCAGCGGACTGTTGCTCTCTTCACGCGCGAACACCGCACGGATTTTCAGTGTGCGCAGGCCGGTTGACGGACTCAGCAAGGCGCGCGCCGTCAGCTCTTTATCATCAGGATATTGCAGCGCATAACGCCGGGCGATCTCGTCAAAGGTCAGCTGCTCGCCCGGTAAAAGGTCATAATTGAAGCGCATAGACACTCCACAAAGTTAAAATCAAAAATGATGTTGTTCTGTAGAGAGTTATCGGCAGGCTGAGGGGGAACTGTAACGGGCTAATGGATTCTCGTGGGCTGCCTTCGCGCCCGTGCCATATTAGTCTGGTGGATGCTATATCTTATGACTGGCATCGGCTTTAACATCGACGATGCGATGAAGCAGAGGGAGCACAGCCTGTCGATAGCGATGACGCAGTCTGAGGCGGAGCGGTCGATTTGCCATTAGCATCGTCCAGATATCGCGTTTTTGCTGGTTATGCTGAGCAATATCGTTAAATGCTGGCTGGGGGTCTGCTGCGCCAGATCATGCAGCATCACCGGTGCGGGCTGCACCGCCAGTAGCTTTATGGCTACATACTCTTCAAACAGGCACCCTTTATTGGCAACCCCCCATACCGGATAGAGCAGTTTAAGCAGCCGTGTCGCGGCCACCAGATTGATGACATAAGCGTGTGCGGTAGTGGCGCTGTAAACCGGATAGCGGTGCGCAGTTTCCATAACTTTAGTAATCTTTTTATCAACGTATCTGTTAACGCGCGAGAGCAGCACCAGCGACAGACTCTTTTTTGGATAGCTGCATTGCCGGACTGGATGTTACCGCAGGGAGTTCTGGAGTTAATAAGGCATCATTTTCCAGAGTCCGCGCCTGTAATTTTTTTCATCCTTCATTTTCCGACAAATAGCGAGAAAGCTTAATGCACACCCTATTTCACCCGGTTAAAACGCATAATTAACCGCACGGGTATGCTGTGCAATTTCCGCTTCAGTTAATGCATAGCCATTGACGGCGCTAATAAATTCGCAGTCAGGTCCGGCGGCGTCGCACTGCACAGCAATAGTGGCGCCACGGCCGGTTGATGAGGCGGGGTTAATGATAAAAATTTTCATGCAGGCATCAGACTTTCATCCATAAATGTCAGGCCGAAAAGCATAACCGTTGCAATATTTCATGCGATTCAAAACAGGCGAAATGATACAGAACTGCCCTTTTTTCACTTCATAATGGCAATTAATCCTATAAGAATATTAATACAATGTAAGCAAAGTGTTTAATTTTGTCGGATTCAGGAAATACAGGCTGTACTTAATGAGAAAAGGGTTTGGAGAAAGGCGGATTTTAATTTCCCCCTGAAGTGAAGCGCGATATTTCAATAGCAGTGAGATCAGAATGCGAAAGAAAATCATCATACGCAATAACAAGTCATGCCTGGTCAAAGACAGTTGAGGCAATAACGACTTACCATAGTCAAAAAAAACCCTGCCGAAGCAGGGTTTTGAATTTTGACAGAAGGCAATTAGCCCTGCAGCAGAGACAGAACCTGCTGTGGAACCTGGTTCGCTTTAGACAATACAGAGTTACCAGCCTGCTGTACGATCTGCGCTTTAGACATGTTTGACACTTCTGTTGCGTAGTCAGCATCCTGAATACGAGACTGAGCAGAAGACAGGTTAGTCGTGGTGTTGTTCAGGTTAGTTACCGCTGAGTTCAGACGGTTCTGTACCGCACCCAGGCTTGAACGGAAGGTATCGACAGAGGCGATAGCTTTGTCCAGCAGAGCCAGTGGGTCAGCCGTTGCTGAACCGGTGAAAACGTTAGTGTTAGTTGTGGATGCGATATCACCAATGGCACTCGCTACGTTCTGAGAACCTGTTGTGTCATTGGTGTTGGTCAGTGCACCAGCAGCAGTTTTATAGTCTTTACCCTGCACAGTGACGTAACCTACAGCCGCACCCGTTGAATCAGCACCAACTTTGACGTACTTACCGGTCATTGAACCCGCGGTCACACCGTTGTCGCTGTCTGAATAGCTGATGTCAGTTGTGTTCAGCGTGACTTTGCCGCTCGCATCGTCAACCGAAACCGCATAGTTGTCGCTACCAGAAGAAACCACATAGGTAGAGGTTGCTGCGCCAGCAGACGTCTGCACGTTTTTCAGTGACAGGGTGCTTGCATCAACTTTCAGTGCAGTAGCGACTGAAGAAAGGTCAACATCCTTCAGTGAGCCACTCGCACCAACCTGAGTGATTGCATCGCTGGTTTTCAGTGTGTTCTTATCCACGCCAAAACCACTCAGACCCAGAGTTGAAGAGTCAATCTTCTTCAGGTCGATACTGATAGTTTCGCCGTCGTTTGCGCCAACCTGGATTTTCATGGTGCCGTTCTGAGCCAGCACATTCACGCCGTTGAACTGAGTCTGACCGGATACGCGGTCGATTTCGTCCAGACGGGACTTGATTTCATCCTGAATTGAAGTCAGGTCAGAATCAGAGTTGGTGCCGTTCTGAGACTGTACAGTCAGTTCACGAACACGCTGTAAGTTGTTGTTGATTTCTGACAGCGCGCCTTCAGTCGTCTGCGCAGCAGAGATACCGTCGTTGGCGTTACGAGCAGCCTGAGTCAGGCCCTGGATGTTAGAGGTAAAACGGTTGGCAATTGCCTGACCAGCAGCGTCATCTTTCGCGCTGTTGATACGTAAACCAGAAGACAGACGCTCCATTGAAGTAGACAGAGCTGACTGGTTCTTGTTGATGTTGTTCTGAGTGATCAGCGAGAGGCTGTTGGTATTAATGACTTGGGCCATGATAAATTTTCCTGTTAATCAAGTCTTTCGGTTAAGGTGTGGGCTTCAACCCGCCGGCTTCAGCGCCGTCAAAGTTGTTATCGTCTGCCGTTTAACAACCTTTAGAATTTTTTTAGTACCAGGCGAATTTTTCTGCTTCAGCCTGTCACGTTTTAAGTTATCGCCACCGGTCCCGACTTCTTTAGCCTTAATTCATTAATTTTCTAGCCGCTGAATTACCCTTCTCTATAGTGCTTATTTACCTCATTACTTTAAGGCAAATAACCTTAAACTTTCCCTATTCAAGGCCGATAACACCGATATCAATTTCCCTGTCGACCTTATAAAGGAATTAACATGGCTACTATCTCAACGTTGGGTATTGGTTCAGGACTCGATTTGAGCAGCATTCTGGATAGTCTGCAAACGGCGGAAAAAACGGCACTCACACCGATATCCACCCAGCAAACGGCCTATACTGCCAAGCTCAGTGCCTATGCCACGCTGAAGAGTTCACTGACGACCTTTCAGACGGCTAACACCAAGCTGAACAGTGCCGATCTCTTTACTGCCACCACCGCGACCAGCAGTTCCAGTGCCTTTAGCGCCACGACGTCTGGTACTACCGTGGCGGGTAAATATGCGATTACCGTCTCTCAGCTGGCACAGGCGCAAGTGCTTACCTCGGCGGTGCAGAGCAGCAATACCGCCGCGTTGGGTGACAGCTCTGTATCCAGCCGTAGTCTTGCGATCACCTTAAAAGATGGAACCAGTAAAAGTGTGACGCTCACCAGCGATCAGACATCGCTGACCGGGATGCGTGACGCTATCAATAACGCTGATGCTGGCGTGACCGCCACGGTTATTAAGGTTTCAGATGGCAGTTACCGGCTTTCAGTGAGCGCAAATGAATCGGGTAGCGATAATGCCGTTTCGACAATTGCTGTCACTGGCGATAACACACTCCAGGGTATCGTGGGCTATGACGCCAGCGCCAGCAGTAATGCAATGACCCAAAGCGTCCCCGCGCAGAACGCCAAACTCACGGTCAATAACGTTGATATTGAGAACAGCAGTAATAAGATCAGTGATGCACTGGAAGGAATAACCTTAAATCTTACCGCACTGACGTCGGGTGATCAGTCGCTGACAATCACCAAAGATAGCTCTAAAGCGTCAAGTGCTCTTAGCACCTGGGTCGATGCTTATAATACGCTGCTGGATCAGTTCAATACCCTGACCAAATACACCAAGGTTGACACCAACACAACCTCACAGGATTCCAGCAATGGTGCGCTGTTGGGTGACAGTACGCTTCGAACCATTCAGACTCAGCTTAAGAGCATGCTAACCAATGCACAAAGCTCGTCCACCTACAAATCACTGAGTCAGATTGGCATCACCTCTGATCCCACAACCGGTTCATTAAAACTGGATTCGACCAAGCTGAGCGCCGCCCTGGATAAAGATGCTGCGGGCGTAAAAGAGATGATCGTGGGTGATGGTAAAACCGGTATCGCAGCAAAAATCGACAGCAAACTGACTGACTGGCTGGCAACGAAAGGTATTGTTCAGGCGGCTACTGATGGCGTCAGTAAAACACTGAATAACTTAACCACCCTCTACAACACGACCAGCGATCGTATTGATGCGGATATTGCACGTTATAAAACGCAGTTTACTCAGCTTGACCTGGCCATCAGTAAACTTAACGCCACCAGTACGTATCTGACGCAGCAGTTCGATACCTCCAGTTCTTCCACAACTTCATCATAGGAGTGACCATGTACAGTGCTACAGGCACCAAAGCCTATGCAAAAATTGGCGTAGAAAGCGCCGTGATGAGCGCCAGCCAGCAGCAGCTGGTCGTGATGCTGTTCGATGGCGCACTGAGCGCGTTAATTCGCGCCCGTCTGTTTATGCAGGATGGCAATATCGAAGGCAAAGGCAACTCCATCTCCAAAGCCATCAATATTATCGAAGCAGGTCTGAAAGAGGGCCTGGCTGAAAACCGTGGTGATGAGCTGGCAGACAATCTGCTGGATCTTTACAACTACATGACGCGTCGCCTGTTGCAGGCCAACCTGCACAATGATGTTGCAGCGGTCGAGGAGGTCGAAGGCCTGCTGCGCAACATCGCGGATGCGTGGAAAGAAGTGGTTCAACCTAACCTGATTCAGGACGCCGTTTAATGACTACTGCACCGCATCTGATTGCCGTTTACCAACAGTTACTCGATCTCAGCCAGGGAATGCTGCGTCATGCCGCACAGGGCGAATGGGATGAATTGATCAGCCGGGAGATGGAGTATGTCAATGCGGTGCAGAACTTAGCCCAGTCAACAGAGGCGGTATCGCCCTCGTCGCAGACGCAGGAGCAGTTACGACCGGTACTGCGCCGTATCCTCGACAACGAAAGCGAAGTGAAACGCCTGCTGCAGGCGCGGATGGATGAGCTGGCTTCGCTGGTCGGTCAGAACAGCCGTCAGAAATCGGTGATGTCCGCTTATGCCAGTCAGGGCGGCATTGTGATGGTGCCGCGCGAAACCCTCTCCTGATCCCCTTCTCTGCTTCTCTGCTTCGCCGCCAGATTTATTTTTCTGCGCGGCGTCTCTTTTCTGCCGCTTACTCCATACTTGATTTTCATCATCCCCCAGGAGTGTGGTACATGCAAAACCCAACGTTATTACAGTTTTTCCATTGGTATTACCCGGATGGCAGCAAACTGTGGCCGGAAGTCGCCGATCGCGCGGCCTGGCTCAGCGAAATTGGTATCACCATGGCATGGCTACCACCAAGCTATAAAGGGGATTCGGGTGGCTATTCTGTCGGTTACGACAGCTACGATCTGTTCGATCTCGGGGAATTTGATCAGAAAGGCGGCGTTGCCACTAAATATGGCGATAAAACGCAATTACTGGCGGCGACAGAAGCTCTGCGCAGTCATAACGTTGGGGTGCTGCTGGATGTGGTGCTAAACCACAAAATGGGTGCTGACGAGAAAGAGGCGATCAGCGTGAACCGCGTCAATCCCGACAACCGTGATGAAATTTACGACGAGGTCGTGCCCTGCGAAGCCTGGACAAAATTCACCTTTCCGGCACGCGCCGGTGAGTATTCGAAATTTGTCTGGGACCACAAATGCTTTAGCGGCGTAGACCACATCGAAAATCCGGACGAAAACGGCGTCTTCAAAATCATCAACGATTACACCGCCGAAGGCTGGAACGATCAGGTCGATAACGAGCTGGGCAACTTCGACTATCTGATGGGTGCTAACATCGATTTCCGCAACAATGCGGTCAGGGAAGAGCTGAAATACTGGGCGCGCTGGGTGATGGAACAGGTGCCCTGCACCGGCTTCCGTCTGGATGCGGTAAAACATATTCCGGCCTGGTTCTATAAAGAGTGGATCGATCATATTCAGGACGTTGCTGAAGAGCCGATGTTTATCGTCGCGGAGTACTGGTCGTTTGAAACCGAGAAGCTGCAGGAGTATGTGCATCAGGTGGAAGGCAAAACCATGCTATTTGATGCGCCACTGCATATGAACTTCCATCAGGCCTCAACCGCAGGCAGCGCTTACGATATGAGCCAGATTTTTGCTAATTCGCTGGTGGTGGCAGATCCGTGGCATGCCGTGACGATCGTAGCCAACCATGACACCCAACCGCTGCAATCGCTGGAAGCGCCGGTAGAGGCCTGGTTTAAACCGCTGGCCTATGCGCTGATCCTGCTGCGTGAGCAGGGTGTGCCGACCATTTTCTATCCTGACCTGTTCGGGGCGACTTACGAAGATGAGGGCGGCGACGGCGAGACGCACAAAATTGAGATGCCGGTCATTCCTGAACTCGAAGGATTAATCCGGGCGCGTCAGCAGTATGGCTGGGGCGTGCAGACCGACTACTTTGATCATCCCAACTGCGTGGCGTTCAGTCGCAGCGGCACTGAAACGCAGCCAGGCTGTGTGGTGATCATGTCGAACGGCGATGCGGGCGAGAAAAGTGTGCCGATGGGCGAAGGCTTTGCCGGTAAGGTCTGGCGCGACCATCTGGGCAACCGTGAAGAAACCATTACCGCCGACGAGCACGGTACAGCCGTCTTTGTCTGTAACGGTGGCAGCGTCAGCGTCTGGGTAGTTGCAGAATAAGTGACGGAGTAAACGTAAAACCGCCCCGGCAGACGCGTGCGCGCTACCAGGGCGGTTTTTTATGGGCTGCGGTTACGGCTGCGCGTTATGCTCAGTAATCGACGTGCGCAGCAGCTGGGGTTCAATATTCTGAATCACCGCGGCTTTCGGCTGTTTTGCCACTTCTTCCAGTGCCTGCTGACACTCTGTTGTCGGACGCGCCACTTTGCGCAGGGTCAGCCCGTCATAGTTAAGTTCGCTGTTTTCGACGACCAGCGGCATCACGCGTATCTTGCGCGTCACGTTAACATAGTCACCGTTCAGACGTGTCAGTTTGCCTGGCTTCGCAATCACACGCATCCACTGACGGCAATCCAGCGTGCTGCCATCCGCATTGATAATCAGACTGGCCATGGCCTGTCCGCTGATCAGGCTGCTCTGCGGGCCGACGGTTTGCCAGTTCCCCTGCAAATCAGCCGGTGCCGGCGTCTGTACCGCATTTTCATAATCGTTGATTTGCGCACAGCCACTCAGTGCCAGCGCGGCAATCAGCATCCACTTTTTCATGTTTAATCCCTAAGATCGCGTCAATGGCGGCTACGTTATAATTTTTCCACCGCGTAGCGCAAGGTATCTGGCTGTTCAGACACCCGCGAGCGACTGTTTACAGCAGAATTTACCCTTGAGCCAGGACACCGGCCAGCCTTTTGATCGGCAACTGACAGTCTGAATGGGCTCTGGCACGCCTGACAAGCATGGGGTAACCCGTTACACTGACGCGCTGCATCAGACTTTCAGGAATATAAATATGAAAACGCCAGAAGCCTACTATGCCCAGGCTCGTGAAATGTTTTTTACCGCGCATCCCGACTTTCAGTCTGCACTGGATGAATTGACGGAGAGCGATGCCCGTGCTGCTAATCTGTCGCTGCGACAGCTGCGTGAATGGCATGCCGAACGCATCTATGCAGCCTTTTTACGGCAGAAAAATCTGGATGGGATGATTTTTTCTATTCAGCTCGCTGAGCCGGATAAAGCGGTAGCGGCTGAAGCTATCGAGACCTATCTCAAATCTCATGCTGAGTCGCTGGGGATGAGCTGGGAAGAGTTCTGCATTAAAAACGAGCTGTAATTTTTAATGCACCGGACAGGTGTAAATGACACCTTTCAGCCTGCCGTACAGCATCGGATAAAGCAGTAGAGCAAAACGCGATACTTTCACATCATGCTACAGGTGATGATTGCCCTTACGGGCAAAGCACCTTCACTGCCTCCGGAGAGGTTGCCGGGCTTTCCTCTCCGGAGGTGTATTGATAAATGGCCTTACTCTCGCTCTTCTGTGGCTTTGCCTTTCACTTCTACATAACTTGCAACCGCCAGCAGACGATTGATGTGCGTCAGCAGCAGATCAACATCCGACTGCAAAAACTCGGTCGACGATTGCGAAGCAGTAATGATGGCATCCTGCACCGTTTCTGTAATGGTCAGCGAGTTGTCCTGTTTCGCCTGCACCAGCAGCGCTGCAACCAGCAGGGACTGCGCTTCAAGCTGCGCCGTCAGCTCTTTTGCATCGACGTCCATCTTTGCCAGCTTTAGCAGAATATCAATGACCAGTTGTCGCATCGCGGACCTCCTGAAAAGTAAGCCAGCATTATGTCGCGATGCGTGCGCATTTTGCTAGTCGAAGATTGAGGTTTGCGCGAGATAAAAATTTACGCGAAATCAGGCGCGCCGCCTTGCCACTGTTTTTATTTACAGTATTATATATCAGCGATTTTGCCCTGAATGGATTGCCATCATGTTTGTTGAGTTGATTTATGACAAGCGCAACGTTGCCGGTTTACCGGGTGCTCGCGAGATGATTCGTGAGGAGCTGGAAAAGCGGGTGCATCGGGTGTTTCCTGACATTGAAGTCAAGGTTAAGCCGATGGAACGTAACGCGATTGATACTGATTTAAGTAAGAACGATAAGGCGACAGTTGCGCGTATTGTTGAAGAGATGTTCGACGAAGCGGAAATGTGGCTGGTGGCCGACTAATCCTTTAGCGGCCACCGCAGCAGTTAGCGGGAGATGAATCAGCTCTCCTGCTCACTGTGATTAATTTCGATCTCAATGTCCTGAATGGCGGCATCCAGATCTTCCAGCAGTTTCCCCTGCTTATTCAGCAACGCGTCAATACGGTCGGCGTTCGTCTTGTCTTTATACTCACCGGCATCAAACGCTAACCAATGGCTGGAGAGGGTTTCGGTGTTCGTCTGTGCATAATGACGCATTTCTTTCAGCTGAGAGGTCACGTCACGCAGATAGTCAGTTTTCGTCTTGGTTTCTGTTGAATCGCTCATGCTAAATTTCCTTCTGGTCAGTTATCAAAAGTGATTAGGCTTAGCGGTTCATCAGCCGGCCAATCAGCGAGCGTAAATTCAGATACAAAATGTCGCCCGGAGATTTAAAACTAGTCGATAATAGCGAAGCCGCACTAAGAATATTCGGAAGTTACGGTTTCTCCGGGGGTTTCGCAGATGGCACCTCCTTCTCAATCACGACTTCTTTTACTTTTGTGGTCGTTTTGTCAGCCTCGCGATCCGGAATCACATTGAGCTTGTGCTGTAACGCTGCGACCTGACTGGTCAGCAAATCCACCCGGTCATCACGCCGTGCCGCGATAACCCGATAATCCGCCCGAATCTCCTCGACCCGTTTATTTGCTGTGTTACTGACGTAGAGAAAAATAATCGTCATCAGGATGCAAATCATCGAACAGCTCAGCAGAATGCAGCCAAGAATAACTTTGCGCCGGTATGAGATAGGTGCCTTAAGGCTATTAATCGTTGCCATCGCTGCGATCCTCCAGAGTTGAGATCAGCCGATCAATCTCATTACGAAATTTATCGTTCTGACCGGTTTCGGTCATTGCCAGTAAAATGCCCACGGCATTCTTGATTAACCGCAGATCCGTTTCGAGTGTCGCGATACGTCGCAGGTTTTTATCATGACGTTCACGTAATTCATCGTTCTCCTCCCGTATCATCAGGTTGCTCTCTTTCAGCAACACTACCTGCTCTTTGTAGCTGGTAATAATTTCGCCGCCGGCTCGATTACTGGTTACGATTGACGCAATACCCGCCAATAACGGTTTCCAGAACAGTGCTGCTGCACCCCCACCCAGAACTAACGCACCCATACTGGTAATCAGACTACTTTCCATGCCACACCCCTTTTTCCGGTAAGGTCTCTGGAACACACTGCGTGCAAAACAGCCACGTCCTCCCCCCTGAATTTAAGATTGCTTAAATACCAGAGTTAAGTATACTTAAGTCACTCTTAATCAAAAAGTCAAGCTGATGAAAAACGAAACGCTGGGTGACCGCATCCGACTCCGACGTAAAGCACTTCAATTAACGCAGAAGCAACTGGCGCAACAGGTAAAAGTCTCCCATGTGGCCATTTCGCAATGGGAAAAAGTGGAGACGCTGCCGCGCGGTGAGAACCTGCTGCGGCTTGCCGAAGCGCTGGGGTGCGCACCGGCTTATCTGATAGATGGGGATGGTCCTGTTTTCAGCGAGAATACCTGGGCTGGCCTGCGTCAGATGCCGCTGCTTGCTCAGCGCGACGTCGCACAATGGCTGAAGGACGCCGGTGCTGTCCGGCATGAGCTACTGATGCACAACGATATGGCGCTGTCGCAGCAGAGTTTCGCCATCCGGGTAGAAGAACAGGCGATGACGCCCGCGATTCTGCGGGAGGATGTGGTGATCATTGATCCCAGCCTGGCACCTCAGCCCGGCGACTGCGTGCTGGCAATGCAGCAACAAAATGCCCTGTTGCGCATCTGGCGTCAGCGAGGCAGTGAAGAGGGTGTTGAGCAGTTTGAGCTGGCTCCGGTCAATATCAACTTTCCCGGGCTGCATTCAAGCCGCGACAGCCTGCAGCTGACAGGCACACTGGTTGAATTGCGCCGCTATCGGCAGACATAAAAAACCCGCCGGGCGCGGGTTCACTTTTCAGCGTATAACAGTTGCCAGAGTAATAGTCGTGCAACTACAGAGCGTCGACCAGTTGATCCACCACTACCTTGCCCTGCAAATCTGTCTGCAAAATGCGATAGTTCACTGGCCATGAGCGGCGGGTGCTGAGTTTGTCGAACAGGGTCACGCCGCCTTTTTTGACACCCTGGCGGCTGACAATAATCCATTCCGTCACCTCTTCCTGACCACGATTTCTCAGACTCAGTGTGCGCTGTTCAATTAGCTGGTCTTCTGCTTCAATCTTTAAATAGTCTCGTAACATAATTTCTATCTCCTGGTAACGCAGGTCACTATATGCCTTTTATTAATCTCTTCAATCGAATTTATTAATCGATATTTTTATCATCGGGAATGTGACCTGCCGCAGGTGATATGACAGATTTGTCCATTTCTGCAGCGTGCCTTTACCGTTAGCATGACTGCGCTGCACACACCCAACATCGAAAAATGACGTGTTCAGTATGAAAGAAACTCCGATTAGCCCGCCTCTGGCGGGCTTTTTTTGCTCTCCTGATCACGATGTAAATGCGGGATGTCAGGGCTGGTCTAGACTTAAGGCACTGGAAAAAAGGAGTGAGTTATGTTTAAGCACAATACGAATGAAGAACGTAAGAAAGAAGGTGATGTCAGCAAAAGCCTGCCTGAAGCTGCGCCAAACGCAGGCAATGCCTATGAAGAAGATGATCATCCCGCCAGCGACGCCCCAAAAGATCATGGTGAAGTGCCGCGCAAAAATGATGACAGCCAGGATGATAAGAAAGATCCTTACAAAGCAAGTTGACGGGCAGATGGCGCGCCCGGCGGGCGCGCTGGTTACCGTTGCTTAAGTAAACCTCAGGGAAGTGGTACGCCGGTATTCCCAGGTCAGGAAAGCTTTGTGTAATATCGTTTCTCACCGTTTCATTACCGTCCTGCTTTACTGTGGCAAAAAATCCGCCTGACAGACCGTTCACTAAATCCTGGAATTTTATTTTCGGGCAGCCAATTTGTTTTCATTTTTCGTAAGTTGACCATGCCCTCCGGCCTCAGTTAACTAAGAATAAGGCGGATATATACTGTGTTCATGAATTAGTGAACTGGATACTGTGCTATTGGTTCAGGCTGACCTATCACAGGTCTGTGACATGCCTTAAGGGCGCAGATTAGCCAGGAAAATAATAACGAAAGCGGATGCGTGGATATGAGACGGGTTGGATTACATCCGGAAACGAAGACTGCCTGGTTCAACGGCCATCCTTACCAGGTTGAATCCTGCCTTACCGAAATGGCACAGAATCAGCGGGCTTATCTGGAGCAGGATGATCCGCTGCCAGTTGGCGCGAAGCGATATAACCTCAGGCTGGATAATGAAACCGTCGCCTGGATTGAAATTGCGAAGCTAAGTCATCATCAGACCAGCGCGACGTTTTACTACGATCTAAAAGCGGCGGATATCAGCGCACTGGTTTCAGCGATGATTACAAACTGCAAAACAATGCGTTAGCGGCATCGCCGGGCTGGGTGCTGGTCAGGCTATTTAGCGGGTTCACAATCATAGAGTCCCCGTATGCGGATCTGACTCTGACTGGTGCGGACGATTTGCGCCCTTAACATGCCTTTTCCCTCACGATTCGTCAGCTCCATTTCTACCATCCCCGGCGCTTTACTGTTTTTAACCAGCAATTTTATCGTGGCGTTGTCGTAATCACCCTTCTCTTTTGAAAACGTGACCTTCTGGGTCTTCGCGCGTTCCCCGTTGACTGAGAACCAGCCATTCTTATCGGTTTGAAGGTTAAATGGCCCGCACTGTGTGGCAGCAAAGACTGGGGCCGATAAACCGATTAGTGACGTTATCAGAAAAAGTTTTTTTAGCATCGGGCTGATCATCCTGTTGATGGGTGATGAGATATCGCCTGTGCCAAAAAGTGAGTTCACTGCTGCACGGCTCCTGATAAGAGGCAGTATAGCCAATGAGGCCTGCATGATTGCCAGTACAGGCCAATAGACGTACCAGAGAAATCATCTTTGATGCTGGCATCCCTCCTCTGCCACCAGGCAGGTGCTCATTGAGCCGCGAAATCAGTTCACCTAAACCTGCATATTCATAATTTCGCTATACGCCGACACCAGCTTGTTCCTGACCTGAATTCCCATCTGCATGGAGATGGATGATTTCTGCAGATCGACCATCACATCATTCAGCGCGATGCCGGGTTTCCCCATCTCGAAATCCTGCGCCTGGGTGCGTGCGGTGGTCTGCGTCTCGCTGATCTTATCCAGCGCCGCTTTCATGGTCGCACCAAAATCGATCTGATTAGTGGCTTCACTGCTGCGGTTACTGGCCTGCAGTGAGGTCGCCTGAAGCTGCTGTAGTACGCCGTCAATTGCCTGAATGGACATGAACGATACCTTATTAAAGAAGATGACATTTTTGATGTGAGGAAAAGTTAGCATGTTGTCAATGAGACAAAGCCGCTAAATGACAGCAAAAAACCTACCTTATCCAGCCATCGAATTTTACTTATCACCTAATAATGCCTGGCATTGAAGTGGAAATTTTATCTACGCAGGTCAGGGAGTCTGTTTTGCCATCTCAACTTACCCGGTCAATTACGTCAGGCAGGAATCGGTCATGAATGCGAGCACAGCCGCCACAACAGAACAAGAAAAGAAAGGCTTCGGTGACCTGCTCGCTCGCCTGCGCGCAAATCCGCGTATTCCTTTAATCGTCGCGGCCGCCGCCGTGGTGGCGATCGTGATCGCGATGGTGCTGTGGGCAAAGCAGCCCAGCTATAGCGTCCTTTATAACAATCTCACTGATGAAGATGGCGGCGCCATCGTCACCCAGCTGACGCAAATGAACATCCCCTACCGCTTTGCCGAAAACGGCGGCGCACTGATGGTGCCGGAAGCGAACGTGCATGAGTTGCGTCTGCGTCTGGCTCAGCAGGGTCTGCCAAAAGGCGGCTCGGTGGGCTTTGAGCTGCTGGATAAAGAGAAGTTCGGAATCAGCCAGTTCAGCGAGCAGGTTAACTACCAGCGCGCGCTGGAAGGCGAACTGGCCCGCACCATCGAATCACTTGGTCCGGTCAAAAGCGCCCGCGTTCATCTGGCGATGCCTAAACCAACCTTATTTGTGCGTGAGCAGAAAGCGCCATCCGCCTCTGTTACCTTAACCCTGCAGCCTGGCCGTGCGCTGGATGAAGGCCAGATTCAGGCCATCGCCCACATGGTTTCAAGCAGCGTCGCCGGTTTACCGCCGGGCAACGTCACTGTGGTCGATCAGACTGGTCGTCTGCTGACCCGTTCTGATAACGCCGGTCGCGATCTGAATGACGCGCAGCTGAAGTACTCTTCTGAAGTTGAAGCGCGCTACCAGCAACGTATCGAAGCGATCCTGAATCCGATTCTCGGCCAGGGCAATGTGCATGCGCAGGTTACCGCGCAGATTAACTTCGATACCAGCGAGCAGACCGACGAGAAATATCAGCCTAACGCTAACCCGTCGAACACGGCGATCCGTTCGCGTCAGACCAGCACCAGCGACCAGTCAGGCAGCCCTTATCCGGGTGGCGTGCCAGGCGCGCTCTCTAACCAGCCTGCACCAGCTAACACCGCGCCAGTCACGACGCCAAACAACAATGCGGCCAATGGTCAGAATGCTAATGGCCAGAACAATGCGGCGAATAATGCCAGCCAGACCAGTAGTACCGCAGCAGCGAGCTCAGCACCCACCAACTCGCGTCGTGATGATACGGTGAACTACGAACTGGATCGCTCCATTCGTCATACCAAAGTTAACGTCGGCGACGTACAGCGTCTGTCGGTTGCGGTCGTCGTGAACTTCCGTGCAGATGATAAAGGTAAAGCGGTTGCGCTGAACGAGCAGCAGCTGAAGCAGATTGAAGACCTGACCCGCGAAGCGATGGGTTACTCCCAGACGCGTGGCGACAGCGTCAACGTGGTGAACTCGCAGTTCAACACCACTGAAGCAGTGACCGCCGATCTGCCCTTCTGGCAACAGCAATCCTTCTTTGATCAGCTGATGAACGCCGGTAAGTGGCTGTTGATTGCTCTGGTAGCCTTTATCCTCTACCGCAAACTGGTTCGTCCGCACCTGGTTCGCAAGCAGGCCGCCGAGAAAGCTGCTGCAGAAGCCGTTGCTGCCCGCGCCGCTACACAACAGCCAGAAGAAGAGGCCTTTAATGTGCAGCTCAGCAAAGATGAGCTGGATCAGGAACGTAAGTCTAACAACCGCATGAGCGCAGAAGTGATGAGTCAACGCATCCGCGACATGTCAGAAAACGATCCGCGCGTTGTTGCGCTGGTGATTCGCGAATGGATGAGTAAAGAGCTATGAGTCTGACCGGAACCGAAAAAAGCGCCATCCTGATGATGACCATCGGCGAAGAGCGCGCTGCGGAAGTTTTCAAACACCTGAACCAGCGCGAAGTACAGCAGCTGAGCGCGGCGATGGCTAACATGCGTCAGGTGTCACACAAGCAGCTGACTGAAATATTGCGTGAGTTCGAAACCGATGCTGAGCAATTTGCTGCATTGAGCCTGAACTCCAACGAATACCTGCGTTCGGTGCTGACCCGGGCGCTGGGCGAAGAGCGTGCCTCCAGCCTGCTGGAGGACATTCTCGAAACGCGCGAAACCACCAGCGGGATGGAAACGCTCAACTTTATGGAGCCGCAGGCGGCCGCCGACCTTATCCGCGACGAGCATCCACAGATCATCGCCACCATCCTGGTCCACCTCAAGCGTGGTCAGGCCGCCGATATTGTGGCGCTGTTCGACGAACGTCTGCGTCACGACGTGATGCTGCGTATTGCCACCTTTGGTGGTGTGCAGCCAGCCGCGCTGGCCGAACTGACTGAAGTGCTGAATGGCCTGCTGGATGGCACCAACCTCAAGCGCGCGAAGATGGGCGGCGTGAGAACCGCAGCCGAGATCATCAACCTGATGAAAACACAGCAGGAAGAGGCCGTTATCGAAGCGGTACGCGACTTCGATGGCGAACTGGCGCAGAAAATTATCGACGAGATGTTCCTGTTCGAAAATCTGGTGGAAGTAGACGACCGCAGCATCCAGCGTCTGTTGCAGGAAGTGGAGTCCGAACAGTTGCTGGTTGCACTGAAAGGTGCCGAACAGCCACTGCGCGAGAAGTTCCTCAAAAATATGTCAGCCCGTGCGGCCGATATCCTGCGCGACGATCTGGCCAATCGGGGTCCGGTCCGTATGTCCGCAGTGGAGAACGAACAGAAAGCGATTCTGCTGGTGGTCCGTCGCCTGGCCGAATCGGGCGAGATGATGATTGGTGGTGGCGAGGAAACGTATGTCTGATGCATTTTCTTCCCGCCCCTGGCAGCTGTGGCAGCCCACTGATTTAGGCCGTTTAGACGAGCCTGAACCGGAGCTGCAGCCAGTAATCTACGAAGCTGAAGACGGCGTGGATGAGCAGCAACAGCAGCTCGAACGCCTGCAGCAGCAGATGCGCAAAGAGGCGCAGGGCCAGGGTTACAACGAAGGCTATCAGCAGGGTATGACCGAAGGTCAGAAAGCGGGCTACGACGCCGGTTTTCAGCAGGGACTGGCCGATGCCCAGCAGCAGCAGGCGCCGCTTCAGGCGCGGATGCAGCAGCTGGTGACGGAGTTCCAGAATACACTGGAATCCCTGGACAGCGTGATTGCTGCCCGTCTGATGCAGCTGGCGCTGGAAGCGGCTCGCTCGGTGATTGGTCAGGCCACCACGGTGGATGGCACCGCCCTGCTGCGCCAGATTCAGGGCTTGCTGCAGCAGGAACCGATGTTCAGCGGCAAACCGCAGTTGCGTGTTCACCCGGACGACTTACAGCGTATTGAGCAGACTTTAGGTCCGACGCTGGATCTGCACGGCTGGCGGCTGATCGCAGACAGCGCCCTGCACCCTGGCGGCTGCAAACTCAGCGCTGAAGATGGCGATCTGGATGCCAGCGTCGCCACGCGCTGGCAGGAACTCTGCCGCCTTGCCGCGCCGGGAGAAATCTGATGACTACCCGTCTGAACCGCTGGCTGGGCTCGCTCGACGCCTTTGAAAAACGCATCACCCAGGTGCAGCCGGTGCGCCGTTATGGCCGCCTGACCCGCGCGACCGGCCTGGTGCTGGAAGCGACCGGTTTACAGCTGCCGCTGGGTGCGACCTGCATCATCGAACGCAACGATGGCAAAACCATCAGCGAAATCGAAAGTGAAGTGGTGGGATTTAACGGTCAGAAACTGCTGATGATGCCACTGGAAGAAGTGGACGGCATTTTACCGGGTGCGCGGGTCTATGCGCGTCAGAATGGCGACAACCCGCAGGCGGGCAAACAGCTGATGCTGGGGCCGGAACTGCTGGGCCGCGTGCTCGACGGTAGCGGCCGACCGCTGGACGGCCTGCCGTCGCCGGATACCGGCTATTGCGCACCGCTGATCACCCCGCCGTTTAACCCGCTGCAGCGTACGCCGATTACCGACGTGCTGGATACCGGCGTGCGTGCCATTAATGCCCTGCTGACGGTCGGTCGCGGGCAGCGTATGGGTCTGTTTGCCGGTTCAGGCGTGGGGAAAAGCGTGCTGCTCGGCATGATGGCACGCTATACCAAAGCGGACGTTATCGTGGTCGGTCTGATTGGCGAACGTGGCCGCGAAGTTAAAGATTTTATCGAGAACATTCTGGGTGCTGAAGGCCGCGCCCGTTCGGTGGTGATAGCTGCCCCGGCGGATGTGTCGCCGCTGCTGCGTATGCAGGGTGCCGCTTACGCCACCCGTATCGCTGAAGATTTTCGCGATCGCGGCAAGCATGTACTGCTGATTATGGATTCCCTGACCCGCTACGCCATGGCGCAGCGTGAGATCGCGCTGGCGATTGGTGAGCCACCGGCGACCAAAGGCTATCCGCCTTCCGTGTTCGCCAAACTGCCTGCGCTGGTTGAGCGTGCCGGTAACGGCATCGACGGCGGCGGTTCGATCACCGCCTTCTATACCGTCCTGACTGAAGGCGACGATCAGCAGGACCCGATCGCGGACTCCGCGCGCGCCATCCTTGACGGCCACATCGTGCTGTCGCGCCGCCTTGGCGAAGCGGGCCACTATCCGGCTATTGATATCGAAGCCTCGATCAGTCGTGCGATGACCTCGCTGATCGATGAGAACCATTATGCGCAGGTGCGCCAGTTTAAGCAGTTGCTCTCCAGCTTCCAGCGTAACCGCGATCTGGTCAGCGTCGGGGCCTACGCTGCCGGCAGCGATCCGATGCTCGATAAAGCCATCAGGCTCTATCCGCAGATGGAAGCCTTCCTGCAACAGGGCATCTTTGAGCGCAGCGATTATGACGACGCCAGCCTGCATCTGCATGCGCTGTTTGGCTCGTCACAGTAATTAACGCGAGGTAACGGCAATGAAAACTGCAAATGCCATTGATACGCTGCGCGACTTAGCGGAGCAGGATCTCGAACGTGCCGCCATCTATTTAGGCGATATGCGCCGCGGCCAGCACGC
>Ga0153961_1000141_pt1 | contig 25811 bp, 22 predicted proteins | sample TSFL045MetaG_FD_104748 | JGI IMG/M metagenome (GOLD analysis project Ga0153961, IMG submission 104748) | Attine ant fungus gardens microbial communities from Florida, USA - TSFL045 MetaG | ecosystem: Host-associated > Fungi > Mycelium > Unclassified | place: USA: Florida, Withalacochee...
CATAAAACCGTTGTGCATCATGTACCAGCGCGTGCCTGCGCTGTCGCGCAGCAGCGGATGGGCAAACTCCAGTCCCTGGTTTTTACTCAGCGTGGCGTGGCGCACATGCACCGCCAGAAAGCGGCCTTTGATGCGATCGACATCAATATCGGGCAGCGCGTCGGCAAAGGGGCCGCTGCCGCGCAGCGTGCGGATCTCGCCCGCATCCAGCCACAAACAGCCCCAGCCGTTCGGATGCTCTTTGATCGGGCCGTCATGGCAGGCGGTTTCGCCGCAGCTCATGGCGCGCGCCGCCTCCAGCACCTGCGCCGCGTCGAATTCGCCCTGCGCCAGAATCATTCTGCACACAATAAATTTCCTTCTGAGAGGCGAGATGCCGTGCGCACCACGCTATTAAAAACGGCCAGAATGTCGTCGCGACCGCCAGCCGACAGGCGCAGCGTGCCGAGGATGCCCGCATGGCGCGTCAGATCGGCATAGAGCGACGAGCGCCGCGACACCTGTAAGCCGGGGAAAGTCAGCGGGGGCAGTAGCGCGCCCTGACGATGTTCGACAATCCAGCTTTGCGCCCGGCGCAGTTGGGCCGGCTGGCGCAGACGCAGCTGGCCGACGGCGCGCAACGGCGCGGCGAAGCGCAGCGCGGGCATCTCACCGCCCGCTTCAAGCCGAAACGCGACGGCTACCCAGTCGATGCCGGTCGCCTCTTCGACCAGGCTGGGCACGCCCATGCCGGAAAGGCGAAAGCCCATTTCAAGAAAGTGCGGCACGCCATCCACCACGATAAAATCGATGTGAAAGGCGCCAAGCCGGTAACCGAAGGTTTCACAGCAGAACTTCATCAGGCTGGCGAACGCGGGCGGCAGCGTCTCGGCGGCGACGGCGACGTGGCCAGACTCGTAAAAACTGACGCCGCCCTGGGCGTCGCGCTGTTGCTCGATCACCTTCTGGCAGCAGGTCAGGGCGTGCGGATGGCCCTCATGCACCACGCCCTGCAGCGAATATTCGTCGCCGTCCAGCCAGCTTTCGACGATAAACCCGCTAAAGCTGCGCCCGCCGTAGTTCATGGTCTCTTCCAGCATCTGCACCACGCCCGCCAGCCGTTCGGGCGCTTCCACCAGCCAGATCCCCAGGCCGCCGCCGCTGTCCACCGGCTTGATCACGCAGGGATAGATCAGCGCCTGATGGGCGTCGAGCATGCTGAGCGGCGAGGCGAAAAAACGAAACTCCGGCTGTGGAAAGCGCGGCCAGGCTTTTTTCAGCGCCATGCGCTGGGCATATTTATCGAGTGGGATAAAGGTGCGCGGCGCATCGGGTCCAGCCAGTATTTCCCGCACCCGGCCAGCGCTGGCGTTGTAGGCTTCAAACCCGGCCAGCACCACGCGCGGGTGCTCAAGCAGCCCGGCGTGCAGACAAGCCTGCAGCACTTCCCAGGGATTTTCCGGCCGATCGAGGCGAACGATCAGGTCAAACGGCAGCGTCAGGCTGAGCGACTGGTAGTCGACGAAATCGCTCATCTCCGCCAGTACGGTAAAGTAGCCGTCGCGCTTCGCTACCTCGCAGTAGGGGTTCTGGCCGTCGCGCGTGGCGCCTATTTGCAGGAAAATTTTTCTCATCGCTTCGCCTTACCGGGATCAGCGCCCGGAGATCACTTCGGTCACGGTATCCTGCAGGACGCCGTGGTTTACCTGAATCACCGCCTTATGCGGATCGAAGCGCAGCACGCGCGACAGCGGATCGGCGCTTTTGCCCTCCAGCAGCGAGCTCACCTGGCGGCTTTGCCAGCAGTGACGTAGCTGATCGATATCCAGTCCCGAAAGCTGACCGAGCTGCTGCGCCAGCGCCGCGTCGTTGCGTTCGCCGGCGAGCAGCTGGCGAATCGCCGCTTCGTCCAGCCCGATCCGCTGCTGCGTCAGCCAGCTGTGCAGCTGGCTGCCCTGCGCGATAAAGGGCGAATAGATCATGCAAATCAGCTGGGTTTCGTCGAGGCCGAACGTCTCCTCGGCGAAGCGCGCCGCGCGCTGGCGCTGCTGTTCAATAGCGGTCTCGTCCTGATAGCGCGCCGCCATCTCGGCGATCAGCTGAGGCGGGAAATCTTTCTGCGCCATCAGCCCCAGCGCAAAGCGGACATATTCGCGGATGCCTTCGGCGTAGCTGCGCTGCAGCAGGGTTTCTGCGCGCAGGCCGCGAATGTGCGCCATCAGCGTCGGGTTACCGCAGTCCGATTCGGAGAAGCTGAACATCAGCGGGTCAAAGCGAAAGCGCATAAAGTCGTTGAGCAGCGCCCAGTGCGCGCCGGCTTCGTAGGCGGTGTCCTGATAGATATTGAAAAACAGCGGATCGCGCGTCAGCTGATGCATGATGCGGCGCGCGGGCGTGACCGCCGCCTCGCCGTGGATAGCCGCCGAGTAGCGATGCGCCACGCCGTCGAGCGTTTGCAAAAAGCCGCTAAAGCCACGATCTTTCTCCGCCGTAGGCGCGTCGAACAGGCGCGAAAGGTGCCGCGCCCAGGCGACATAGGCGGTCTGCTCCTGCGGCGAATCGCCGGTGATAATCATGTCCACGCCGCCGTTATAGTGCGCCGCCAGGCCGAACGAGTTGACCATGCTGAGGTTGCAGGCGTTGCAGAAGGTCGAGCGCGCGTCGGCGCGAAAGCGGTGGCCGTTCATCAGCACGTCGCTGCGATTTTGCTGGCGCACCGAGTCGGGCAGGGAGAGATGACGTTCGAAAGGGCGGATCTGCTGGCCGTCGACGATCAGGCTCTCGACGAAGGCGTCATGGTGAATAGCCAGCGCGCGGTAAACGCGGTCGATATTCTCCATCACGCTGTCGCTCATGGCGGCGTGGCGGTTGGTGCTGATGCGCAGCCGAAAGGTGTCGCCGCGCTGCCGCCAGATTAGCCCCTGAATGTAACGCACATAGGCCACCATATAGCTGCTGTCTTTGCCGCCGCCGTAGGCGAGCAGAACGCGGTTGCGCGACAGCTGCTCGCTGTCCGGCAGCGCGGCAAGCAGACGATGAGAGCACCGTTTAGCGGAATCGATGATTGCCGGCGTCAGATAGCCTTCGATTTCTCTCATCATGGCGGACAGATTATTCATTTTTCGCGTTTTCCTTTGGCTGAAAAATTCGTTTAAATGCATGGAACCTACTGATTCCATGAAAAACAGGCCATTAAGCGGTGTAGCAATGAATGCCGGAACGCAGGCAGACGACAGGGCGCCGGACGCAGAAAACAGGGCGGCCGCGCGTCATAAATAATTAAGAGATGCAGCCTAAAGTACTTTGAATGTACTCTCTTGAATACGCACAGATCAGTACGATATGGGGTGGAACAGATGCCCGGTGAAACGGACGAGCAGGAGAGTCAGAGCAGTCGATACCGCCAGATAGCCGAGCAGATCAAACAGGCTATCCGCAGCGGATCGCTGCTGCCCGACAGCCGGTTGCCCTCGGTGCGCACGCTGGCGACGCAGTACAGCGTCAGCCTGACGACCGCGCTGAAAACGCTGCGCACGCTGGAGGATGAGCGCTTTGCGGTGGCGAAGCCGAAATCGGGCTTTTTCGTCGCGCCACGTCTGGCGCACAAAGAGGCGATGCCGACGCCGCTGGCGCAGCCGCGGCTGGTCGCGCCGCTGGATGAACAGACGGAGATGCACCTGGCGATCCTCGGCTCGGAGTGCCGGGTTCGTCTCGACCTGGCGAACGGCGACAGCTCGCTCTATCCGGTGAAAAAGATCGGGCTGCTGATGCGCCAGATGGGCTACAGCAAACCGGCGCTGCTGGGCAATACCGTTAAAGGCACCGGCTATCTGCCGCTGAAGCATGAAATCGCGCGTCGCGCGGTGGAGTACGGCTGCAATATCAGCGCCGACGATATTCTTATCACCAACGGCTGTATCGAGGCGGTGTCGCTGTCGCTGCGCGCCACGCTCAGGCCCGGCGACGTGGTGGCCGTAGAGTCGCCCTGCTACTTTGTGCTGTTGCAGATGCTGCATAATCTCAACCTGCGCGTGATTGAGGTCGACGCCGGGCCGGAAGGCTATGTCGACGTTGAAAAGCTCACCGCGCTGTTTCGCCGCCGGGCGGTGCAGGCCTTTCTCACCATCAGCAACGTTAACAACCCGCTTGGCAAATCGATTCCCAATGAGCAGAAGGCCTATATCGCCCGTCAGGCGGATGAAAACGACGTGGTGATCGTCGAAGACGATATTTTCGGTGACACCGCGTTCGGCGAACGGCGGCCTTTTCCCATGCGCGCCTTTAGCCCCAACGCCATTCTGTGCAGCGGCTTTTCTAAAACCGTTGCGCCCGGCATCCGCATCGGCTGGGTGCACAGCGTCAACTACATGCGCAAGATCGCGTCGCTGAAATATACCTCGACCATGGGCACCTCGACGCTGTCGCAGGCGGCGATCGCCGAGCTGCTGCGCAGCGGCGGCTATGACGCCCATCTGCGTAAGCTGCGGCGCGAGCTGGCCGGACAGATTCAGCAGATGCGTCAGTCGCTGCTGCGCGAATTCCCGGCGGGCACGCGCGTCTCAGATCCGGAAGGGGGATATGTGCTGTGGGTCGAGATGCCACATCGGGCGCTCAACGTGCGCGCGCTGTTTCTTAAGGCGCGCAATGCCGGCATCGGCATCGCGCCGGGCCATATTTTCGCCACCGACCATCGCTACGACCACTGTTTTCGGCTCAATGCCGGCTTCGGCTGGAATGAAGAGGTCGAGCAGGCGATCCGCCAGCTGGCGCAGTGGTGTCGGGAGTCGCTGCTGGAGGCGAAAGAGGAGTGAGCGCCGGTTAAACCGGCGCGTCGCTAAAACTGCGAATCAAAGCTGCTCCGCGAACGCCTTTTCAACCTCTTCCGCCAGAATCTGCACCGCGCGCTCAATATTCTCGGCGTCCGGCACATAGTTCATGCGCATGCACTGGTGGGTGTGCGGCCACGCCTGCTCCAGGCCAGGGAAGAAAAAGTGGCCCGGCACCATCAGAACGCCGCGCGCCTTCAGCCGCTGGTAGAGCGCCTCGGTGCCGATCGGCAGATCGCGGAACCACAGCCAGAGGAAAATCGCGCCTTCCGGCTTGTGGATCAGGCAGCGCTCCGCCGACAGATAGCGGCGAAGAATCGCGATGGTTTCGCTGACTTTGGCCTGATAGAAAGGCTTGATCACCTCTTGCGACAGCCGCAGCAGGTCGCCGCGCTGGATCATCTCGGCGGCGATGGCGGGGCCAATGCTGCCAGGCGCCAGGCTGATAATGCCGTTCATATTGCTGATGGCGGCGATAGTCTTTTCGTCGGCGACGATAATGCCGCAGCGCGCGCCGGGCAGGCCGAGCTTCGACAGGCTCATGCAGAGAATAATATTGGGATTCCACAGCGGGCGGGCGTCGCTAAAAATTATGCCGGGGAAAGGCACGCCGTAGGCGTTGTCGATCAGCAGCGGCACGTCGTGCTGCTGCGCCAGCGCGTCGAGCTGCATCAGTTCGTCGTCGGTCACCACGTTGCCGGTCGGGTTGGTAGGGCGCGACACGCAGATCAGGCCGATATCGTCATGCATCGGCAGATGTTCGAAATCGACGTGATACTTAAACTGGCCTTCCGGCAGCAGCTCGATATTGGGCTTAGCGGAAACGAACAGCCCATCGTCCAGTCCGGCATCGGCATAGCCCAGGTATTCCGGCGCCAGCGGAAAGAGCACCCGCTTTTTACTGCCGTCGGCGCGGTGGCCGGCGAACAGGTTGAACAGATAGAAAAAGGCGCTCTGGCTGCCGTTGGTCAGGGCGATATTGTTTGCGGTCACCGGCCAGCCCAGCTCGCTGCTGAGCAGGGTCGCCAGCGCGTTCAGCAGCGTCGCCTTGCCGCGCGGGCCGTCATAGTTGCAGAGCGCTTCGCTCAGTTTGCCCTCGTCATGCATCTGCTGCAGCAGCTGCTGAAAATAGTCGTTCATCGCCGGGATCTGCGCCGGATTGCCGCCGCCGAGCATAATGGTGCCGGGCGTGCGCAGGCCTGCGCCCATATCTTCCATCAGACGTGAAATGCCGGTGTGCTGGGTAAATTTGTCGCCGAACTGGGAAAAAGACATATATAGACGTTAAAAACATGTGACGAATGGGGAATTAACGATAACGCCCGCCAGCGGCGGGCGCAATGGGAAGGGCGGATTACTTGAGAATGTCTGGATTAACGCAGTTCTTTTCTACCTTGCCGGTTAGCGCGGCGATTAGGTTTTCCACCGCGTCCTGCGCCATGCCGTAGCGCGTCTCGTGCGTGGCGGAGCCGATATGCGGCAGCGCCACCACGTTAGGCAGCGAGAAGAGCGGCGATGCGGTCAGCGGCTCCTGCTCGAATACGTCCAGGCCCGCCGCGTGGATGGTGCCCTCTTTCAGCGCCGCGATTAGCGCCTCTTCGTCCACCACCGGACCGCGTCCGGCGTTGATCAGGATGGCGCTCGGCTTCATCAGCTTCAGCTGCGCCGTGCCGATCATATGGTGCGTCTGCTCGGTCAGCGGCAGGCTGATACAGACAAAATCACTCTCTTTCAGCAGCGTTTCCAGATCGCAGCGCTGCGCGCCAAAGCGCGACTGTGCCTCTTCATGTTCGCGGCGCGCGTTATACAGCACCTTCATGCCGAAGCCGAGGTGCGCGCGCTGCGCCAGCGCCATACCGATGCGGCCCATGCCGAGAATACCGAGCGTTTTGTGGTGCACGTCGATGCCGAATTTGTCCGGCCCGATGCTCTTGTTCCACTGGCCCGCTTTCACCCACGCGTCCAGCTCGGTCACGCGGCGCGCGCTGCTCAGCACCAGCGCCATCATGGTGTCGGCCACCGTTTCGGTCAGCACCGTCGGCGTATGCATCAGCAGCACGTTACGCTGGTTGAGCGCCGCGACGTCGAAGTTGTCGTAACCTACCGATACGGTGGAACAGGCGCGCAGCTTCGGCATTTTCGCCAGCAGTTCGCCGTCGACCTTGCCGCCGGAGCCAATCAGCCCTTCGGCCTGCGCCAGCGCGTCAGCGTGCTGCTGCTGGCTCTCCGGCGACAGATCTTTGATTTCGGTTACGCTGAAGTGGGCGTCGAGCCGGGCGCGCAGGTCGTCCGGCAGGCTTTTATACAGAATCACGGATGGTTTCATCGTTCGCTCCCTGTAAAACGTGTGACGGGCGACACGCAGGTCGCCCGGAGAAGAGGGTCAGCGCTTACGCTTTCAGGCGTGTTTCGCGCCGTGCAGCGGCGGCGTTTTGTTTTCGGCGGGCTTGACGATCAACGTCAGCCACACCGATACCAGCAGCGCTGCGCCCATAAAGATATAGGAGGCCGCCGGACTGCCCGTCGCTCCATTAAGATAGCCGACAATCCACGAACCGACGAACGAACCCAGCGCGCCCATGCTGTTGATCAGCGCCATCGCGCCGCCGGAAACGTTGCGCGGCAGCATCTCAGGAATAATGGCGAAGAAGGGGCCGTAGGGCGCATACATGGCGCCGCCCGCTATCACCAGCAGCGCGTAAGAGAGCCAGAAGTTGTCGGAACCGACCAGATAGGAACCGAGGAACGCCAGCGCGCCAATCAGCAGCAGCGGCCAGACGAAGAGCTTGCGGTTCTGCATTTTGTCCGAGGCCCAGGAGACGACAATCATCGCGATGGTTGCCGCCAGATAAGGCACCGCCGACAGCCAGCCCGCTTCGACCATGCCCATCTGCGTGCCGTTGCGCAGAATCGACGGCAGCCACAGCACGAAGCCGTAGACGCCGATGCTCCAGGCAAAATATTGCATGCAGAGCAGGATCACGTTGCGGTTGCGGAAGGCCTCGCTGTAGTTGCGGACCGCCTTAATGTTCTCCTGCTCTTTTTTCAGCTGGGCGGCCAGCGCGGCTTTCTCTTCGTCGCTCATCCAGCGCGACTGCTCTGGCTTATCCTGCACCATAAACCACCAGGCGACCGCCCAGATCACCGCCGGAATCCCTTCGAAGATAAACATTTCGCGCCAGCCGAACGCGTCAATCAGATAGCCGGAGACCACCGACATCCACAGCACCGTCACCGGGTTGCCGAGGATCAGAAAGGTATTGGCGCGCGAGCGCTCTGACTTAGTGAACCAGTTGCTGATATAGATCAGCATCGCGGGCATCACCGCCGCTTCCACCACCCCCAGCGCGAAGCGGATCGCCGCCAGCATCGGAATATTACTGACCACGCCGGTCAGCGACGCGCAGACGCCCCACAGCACCAGACACCAGAAAATCAGTTTTTTCACGCTGCGGCGCTCGGCATAGACCGCGCCGGGGATCTGGAAAAAGAAGTAGCCGAGAAAGAAGAGCGCGCCCAGCAGCGAGGACATCCCTTTGGTGATGCCCAGGTCGTCGTTGATGCCGGCGGCAGAGGCGAAGCTAAAGTTTGCGCGATCCAGATAGGCCAGACTGTAGGTGATAAACACGATGGGCATGATATACCACCAGCGTTTCGGCGCGATTGTCTGCGTTTTCATGCGGTTCTCCTCTGATATTGCGGTTCGGATGCAGGCTAAAAATCGCCTAACTCGCTGCGCGTCGGCAGCCCTTCGCTGTCGCCGATCACCTGAATCGCCAGCGAACCGATTCTGTTGCCGCGCTTAATCGCCTGCGGCAGCGTTTTACCTTCCAGCAGCGCGCTGATAACGCCGACGGCAAAACCGTCGCCCGCGCCAACGGTGTCCACCACGTTCTCGACGCGGATCGCCTCGACCTGGCCCTGCTCCCCCTGCGCGGTTTTATACCAGGCGCCGTCGCAGCCGGTTTTAATCACCACCGCTTTTACCCCTTTATCGAGGTAGAAATCGGCTATCGCTTCCGGCTGGCGGTAGCCGGTCAGGATATAGCCCTCTTTTTCGCCCGGCAGCACCCAGTCGGCGTACTCCGCCAGGTGGTTGAGCTGCTGGCGCATCTCCTCTTCGCTGCGCCACAGCACCGGCCGCAGGTTAGGATCGAAGGAGATGGTTTTGCCGCGCGCGCGCATCTCTTTCGCGCTGTGCTTCAGCAGCGCCATCGAGCTGGCAGAAAGCGCGGCCGCGACGCCGCTGAGATGCAGATGACGCGCCGCGCCGAAGTAGTCGCTGTTGAAATCCTCGACGGAGAGATGGCTGGCGGCGGAGCCTTTACGGAAATATTCCACCAGCGGATCGGAGCCGTCGTCGACTTTGGATTTGAGCTGAAAACCGGTGGGATAGCGCGCATCTTTCGTCACCTGGCGACGATCGACGCCTTCGCTCTCCAGCACCTGGCAGATAAAGCGGCCAAAGCTATCGTCGCCGACGCGGCTTACCCAGCCGACCTTCAGGCCGAGACGCGCCAGACCGATGGCAACGTTAAGCTCCGCGCCCGCCGCGCGCTTGATAAAGGTTTCAGCGGCGGCGAGATCGCCGGTTTCACGCGCCACGAACATCGCCATCGCTTCGCCGATGGTCACGACGTCCAGCGCGCCGTTATGCAGAGTCGTCATCTTCTCTCCTCACAGAGTGCGCAGCAGCGACACGTAGCGGCGGGTTACCGCCAGCAGATCCTCGCCTTCCAGCGGGAATTCGATGCCGCGCGGCGCATTGTCCGGCAGTTGACGCAGCAGGTCGCGCCAGTCCGCTTTCGCCTCGTCCAGCGCCACCGCGCGATAGCTGTCGCCGTGCGGTTCGGCCGCCTTGACGTGAATATACCGCACGAAGCGCCCGAGCTGCGTCGCCGCCGCCTGCGCGTTCTCCTGCGTCCAGAGCCAGTTGCCCATATCGAATGTCATCGTCACCGGCAGGTTCGCCTGCTCCGCCGCCTGGAAAAAACGCAGCGAAGGCGCGAGCTTGCCGTTATCGGTTTGATCGTTTTCCACCGCCAGCTCCACCGGATAGCGCTCGGCGAGCGCGCGCAAATCCGCGCCGTGCAGCTCGCCGTTAAATCCGCCCAGCGCCAGCTTGAGGCGCTGGGCGTTCAGCTGCTGAGCCTCTTTAAGGTAGTTCTCCAGCTGGGGATTTAGCGCGCCGTCGTCACAAAACAGCGTGTCGGGTACCGAGTAGCTGGCGCGCAGCTGATGTTGCTGAATGGCCTGCGCCAGCGCGGGGAGGCTGGCGAGCGTTGCGGCGTCGAAGAGTTCGCGGCGGATTTCGACGCCGTCGGCGCCGGCCTGCTGGATCAGCGGCAGCAGCGCCTGCTGACCGCCCAGCGCGGCGACCTGTTGCTGTCCGTAGGCGGCGGTCACCACAATAATTTCAGCGTTCATCGTTACTCCTGTAATGCGCGTTAAGCAAAAGTTACAGGGAAAACGTTAATTGGAACCGGTTCCAAAGCAAAGAGGCAGAGGCTGAAACTATGATCGTGCTCACGAAGCGAGCACGAGAGAGGGGAAAGACGAGGGTTCAGGCGAGAGGCTGGCTGGAGCCGCGCACCACCAGCTCGCCGGAGAAGACCTGCTCGGCGGATGGCCCGGCGCTGCCTTCGATGCGGGCGATCAGCCGCTCCAGCGCCGCATAGCCGATTTGCCAGGTGGGTTGACGCAGCGTAGTGATGCCGACGCCAGCCAGCGCGGCCCACTCCAGCTCGTCGAAGCCCAGCAGGCCGATATTTTCACCCCAGCGCAGGCCGACGCGCTGCATTGCGCGCGCCACCTGAAGCGTCATGGCGCCGTTTGCCACCATCACCGCCGCGCGCTTTCCGCGCTGGCGTCGGGTGTAGTCAAGCAGCAGCGCATCCAGCGCCGCCGGCTGATGCAGCGGGACTTCTGCGTTTTCGTAAGCAATCTGCGGCCAGGCGGCGAGCCGCTGGCGGAACGCCTGCAGGCGTTCGCGGCGGGTGTTAACGCTGCCCAGCGGCTCGCTTAAAAACAGCAGCGCCTCATAGCCGTTATCCAGCAGATGCTGCGTGGCGATCTCCGTGGCCTCGGCGTTGTTCAGGCCGACGACATCACAGGCGAAGTCAGGAATTTTACGGTCAATCAGCACCATTGGCAGCAGCGACTGCTGCAAACGGCTGAGCGCCTCTTCGCGCATGCCGACGGCGTTCACCACCACGCCCTCTACCTGATAGCTGCTCAGCAGCTGCAGGTAGTGCTGCTCCAGATCGACTTCATTGTTGGTATTGCACATCAGCAGCGTAAAGCCGCGCTCGCGGCAGGCGGCTTCGATGCCGCACATCACGTCGACGGAATAGGGATTGGTGATGTCGGCGATAATCAGTCCGATCAGCCGCGTGCGGCCGCGCTTCAGCCCGCGCGCCATCTGGCTGGGGCGGTAGTCCAGCTCGGCGATCGCCTGTTCGATGCGGGCTTTTAAATCGGCGGAAAGAAGATGCTGCTCGCCGTTGAGATAGCGAGACACGCTGGTTTTACCGGTTCGCGCGCTGCGAGCGACATCGCTAATGGTGGCGCGAGGCGGTCTGTTCTTCATGTCGGTACCTGTCAAAAGAGAAACAGGCAGAGACTAGCACAGCCGCGGTCCGTCGCAAAAAGCGCGATCAGCGCGACGCGCTATCCAGCCAGGGCTGACGCAGCAGCTGAAGCGCGTCCAGCGGCGCGCCGTCAAGCATCTGCACCACCAGATCGGCAAGCTGATCGCCGGTTTCCCGGTCTGAGGCCTGACGGATAGCAATGGCCGGCACCTCGACGATCGCGTCGCGCGGCAACCCCTCCCAGGCGTAGAGACGAATCGCCTCGCGGCCATACAGCCGGTTCGCCTGCTGCATCGCCAGCGCCGCGCCTTCCGCCAGCGCGCTGCTGTCGGCGATAATCGCCTGCGGTGATGCATCCTGCGCCAGCCAGGCGGCGGTTTGCTGATAGCCGGCGCGGCGCGAAGGCGGTACCGCGACCATATCGAACGGCGCGACGGCACCCATCGCGTCAAGGAATCCCTGACGGCGGTCGCGGACGAAAGTGGTGCCTTCATCGCTGCCCAGCCAGGCGATACGCGCCAGCCCCTGCTGCAGACAGGCTTCTACCGCCAGGCGCGAGCCGTGGTGGTGATCGACGTCAAGCCAGGCGTAAGGTTGCGGCAGGTCGCTGCGGCCGAGCGTGATAAAGCGAAAGTTTTTTTGCTGCAGGCTTAGCAGGCGTTCATCCTGCGGCTGGGTATGGGTGACGATCAGCGCATCCAGCACGCGGCTGCGCAGCAGGCGAGTCAGGGAACGCGGTCCGTCGTGGGGCTTATCTACCAGCAGCATCAGATCGATCTCTCTCTGCGCCAGGCGCTGATCGAGCGTCAGCAGCATCTCGCTAAAGCGACAGTCGCTGATGGGCGATGTGCTGACCGGAAAGACTAACCCTACCGCATTGGCGCGGCCGGTTTTCAGGCGGCGCGCGGCGGCGTTGGGGCGATAGCCGCGACGCTGCGCTTCTGCTTCGACGCGTTTACGGGTCTCCTCCGCCACATCCTCATAGCCGTTTAACGCCCGGCTAACCGTGGTAACGGACAACCCTAATTCGCTGGCAATGGCTTTTAGTGACATGCTGGACGACTCGCTGAACACGTTTTTTTCACGCTAACATAAAGTCTGTTTTGGCACTACAGGTTGCATGTCACCCGCGCTATTTTGTCGAAAAAAGCGCGTAAAAATGTCAAAAAAACGACATTGCGACGGTAAACGCCCCGAAATGGGGCGTTCAGGCGTCAGCCGAGCGGGCTAAGCGTGATTTCCACGCGGCGGTTTTGCGCCTTACCTGCTTCAGTACTGTTGGTAGCAACCGGGTTATCTGGTCCCAGACCCTGGGTGCGCAGCCGATCCGCCGCGACGCCCTGGGTAATCAGCGCGCTGGCGACGCTCTCTGCGCGCTGCTGCGACAGGCGCATATTTAGCGCGCGCGAGCCGGTGCTGTCGGTGTAGCCCACGACGTTTACCGCGGTTTTCGGATACTCTTTCAGCACCATGGCGACGCCGGTCAGGGTATTGGCGCCCGCGGCTTTCAGGCTGCTGCTGCTGGAGTCGAAGGTGACGTTATTCGGCATATTCAGCACGATATTGTCGCCCTGACGCGTTACGCTGACGCCGGTGCCGCGCATTTTTTCGCGCAGTTTGGCTTCCTGCACATCCATGTAGTAGCCGATGCCGCCGCCAAGCGCCGCGCCGGACGCCGCGCCAATCAGCGCGCCTTTGCCGCGATCTTTTTTCGATGAGGAGAGAACGCCGACCCCGGCGCCCATTAGCGCGCCAAGGCCCGCGCCGATGCCGGATTTACCGGCCTGGGATTCATTGGTGTATGGGTTAACGGTACAACCCGACAGGACCAGACTGCCGCTCAGTAACAGGCAAAGCGAAAACGATTTTTTATACATGCTCATTCCCTAAATCAAATAAAGACATTACGTCTTAAAAGCGGCGAGATTATGCCGCTTAACAAGAGAGAAGGAGTGAGGGAAACTCTTATTTTGTCTGGTTTGTATCTAAAAGCCTGTCAGGATGGCGAAAACAGTCCGTCTGATGATCGCAGATCAGCCCGCAGGCCTGCATAAAAGAGTGGCAAATTGTCGGGCCGACGAATTTAAAGCCACGCAGCTTTAGCGCTTTAGAGAGGGCGATAGCCTGCTCCGAGGTGGTCGGCGCCTCTTTGTAATGGGCAAAGCGGTGCACAATTGGCTGGTTATCGACAAATTGCCATACAAAATGCGCAAAATCTTCGCCTTTTGCTTCCATTGCCAGGTAAGCGCGCGCGTTGCCGATAATGGCGGCGAGTTTGCCGCGATGGCGTATCAGGCCGCTATCCTGCATCAGGCGCGCCAGATCTTCCTCATCCATTAAGCTTACCGCCTGGGGATCGAATTCGTGAAAGGCGCGGCGATAATGCTCTCGCTTCTTCAATACGGTGATCCAGGAGAGCCCTGCCTGCTGACCTTCCAGACAGAGCATCTCAAACAGCGCCTGCCTGTCATGTTGCGCTATGCCCCACTCCCGATCGTGGTAGGCCAGGTAAAGCGGGTCCTGAGTGACCCAGCCGCATCGTTGCATGTCCATTATCCTGCCAGAGAGAAAATTTTGTGACGTCGCTTGATCTTACGTTCACTCGGTTAATAGTTAAACAGCAGGCGTGATAAAACAGATTCTTAAATAGCGCCGTTCGTTCTCTTCAGCATCGTCTGGAGTTTTCATGTTGCAGAAAAGTCAGTGTGCCAGCCAGCGCCTTGCGGCGCTGGGGCTGAGTAGTGCGTTGCTTTTTTGTTCTGCGACGCCCCCGTTTGCCTGGAGCGGCGAGACCCTGTCATCGCCGGACGATCGCGTGCGCCATCGTCCCGATTACGACACTATTCTTGCGGAAAAGATTTCCCGAAATCATCTTATCGTCGGCAGCGACGCGCAAATGAACTTCCTGGACGCCGCGCTTAATTCGTCCCCGTCCCCCTTCACGCTGCGCGTCGAGCCGGTGCCGACCGGCACGCGCTACAGTGCAGGCTGGGACATGCCGCTGATCGCTTCGCTGACGACCGGGCCGGTGGCGCAGTATGCGCCAGCGACCGCGCCGCTTAGCTGTCCGCAGTGCGATTTTAGCCGCGACGGTATCGCGACGTTAGGCTGGCGGGTGGATTCCCGGCTGGGCTGGATCGCGCCCTACGCGCAGCTTAGCTACAGCTATCAGCCCGGCGATAGCCTGACCGGTGAAACGCGCGCCCGTCCGGCGGATGAACCAGCGGCGCGCCAGGCGGGATGGGTAGACGTCAGCGTCGGCGCGCAGATTCCGCTGAACCGCAGCGTAGCGGCGTTCGCGGCATTTTCGCAAAACGAAGCGCAAAACAGCGGAGAGCAGTTTATTTACAGCCTCGGCGTTAACGCCAGTTTTTAACATGGGGCATAAAATGAGAAAGGGACGGTGAGTAACACCATATAATAAGCGCGCTAATCATAATATTGGTAATAATATGCGCGAACAAATTTCAATTCTCGGCCGTGAATGTGCGGCTTTTTTATTTGCAACACTGTTCCTTGTAGTAATGATGTCAGGCATCTATATCGACGTTAACTGGATGAATGACGCCATGCATGAAACGTCTATCACGGAAACGCTGCAGGAAGTGATGCTCGCCTCCGTGGCGGCGATGTTTTTCTGGTCGGCGTATCGGCGTCCTGCCCAGCGCGGCGCGCTGATCCTGATCGGCGGCTTCTACAGCTGCATGCTAATCCGCGAGCTGGACTTTGTTTTCGACGTCGTCGAACACGGCAGCTGGGTGTGGTTTGCGCTGGCGACCGCCGCGGCCTGTCTGGCGATGGCCCTGCGTTCGCCGCGCGGCACGCTGGACGGGCTGGTCGCTTTCGTCACGGATCGCTGCTGGCTGATGACCGCCAGCGGCATGCTGATCGTGCTGGTGTTCTCCCGCCTCTTTGGCATGCACCAGCTGTGGCAGCACCTGATGCTGGACGGCTACAACCGCGTGGTGAAAAACATCGCCGAAGAGGGCACCGAGCTGCTGGGCTACAGCATCTGCTGGCTCGCCTCGACGCGCTATCTGTGGCAAACCCGCCCGGCGCGCGTCAGGGCTGAAGCCGCCGAGCCGGTTCAGGCGGCCGTTCCCACAGAGTCCGCTTCCTGGTCCTCCTGACACGCGCCTTTTTTGGCGATCCAGGACGCTAAAAAAGGTACAATAAAGACTTGTGCGCCGACGCTCTGTCGGCGCAGCGTGCAGGTCAACGTCAGGTTTCATCATGTCAGTCAAAATTCTTACTTCTACGCTTATTGGTCTGGACGCCTTCCGTCAGGATCCGCGTCAGGCGCTACAGCAGGCGGAAAATGGCACGCTGGCTGTGCTGGATAATTACGCGCCGGCGTTTTACGCCGTGACGCCCGAGCGGCTGGCGCATCTGCTGGCGCTGGAGTCGGCGGCGGCGCATCCCAGCGACGTGGCGCTGGACGACAGCTTATATGACGACCTGCCAGCGACCCTGCCGACGCCGGCGGGCAAGTTCGCGATGTATGCCGGCTGGCAGCCGGACGCTGACTTTCAGCGCCAGGCCGCTATCTGGGGCGTTGCGCTGAGTGAGCCGGTGACGCCTGCCGAGCTGGCCGCTTTCATCGCCTACTGGCAGGCGGAAGGCCGCCTGTTCCACCATGTGCAGTGGCAGCAGAAGCTGGCGCGCAGCGTGCAGATGAACCGCGCCGCTAATGGCGGCCAGCCCAAACGCGATATCACGCAAATCAGCAATACTGATTACAACATTCCCGATGGGTTTCGAGGTGAGTAATGAAAACGCCGACCGATCTGTTCAGCCGTCTGAAAAAAATGATGCCCGCCAACGTTCAGCCGAAGTTTACCAGCGGTGAAGAGCTGCTGGCCTGGAACCAGGAGCAGGGACGCCTGCGTTCGGAGTCCATCGTGCGCGAGAACCGCGCCATGAAAATGCAGCGCGTAATGGGGCGCTCCGGCATTCGCGAGCTGCACATGAACTGCTCATTCGATAACTATCGCGTTGAGAATGAAGGACAGCGCAGGGCGCTGACGATGGCGCGCCAGTATGCGGACGATTTTGAAGGCAGTATCGCCAGCTTTGTTTTTTCCGGTCGTCCCGGCACCGGTAAAAACCATCTGGCGGCGGCTATCGGCAACGATCTGATTCTGCGCGGCAAAAGCGTGCTGATCGTCACCGTGGCGGATCTGATGTCGAGCATGAAAGGAACCTTCAGCGGCGGCAGCGACATCACCGAAGAGCGACTGCTGCAGGATCTCAGCAGCGTCGATCTGCTGGTGATTGACGAGATCGGCATGCAGAGCGAGTCGCGCTATGAAAAGGTGATTATCAATCAGATCGTCGATCGACGCTCCTCTTCGAAACGTCCAACCGGCATGCTCTCTAACCTCGATCCCGCCGGTATGAATACGCTGCTGGGCGAACGCGTGATGGACCGCATGCGTCTCGGCAACAGCATGTGGGTACGCTTCGACTGGGAAAGCTACCGTAGCCGCGTGCGCGGCGACGAATATTAATTTTCTCTTCTCTGCAAGAAACCGGGCGCGACCCGGTTTTTTTACGTCTCCTTCCTCTGCGCCGCCCTCTGCTGCGACTTGTGTGAAACAGTGCGCAAAAGTGCCAGATAAGAGGCGTCCCGGCGCTGTTACACTGAAAGACAGGTTGCCCGTCAGATGAGCGCTGCAAAGAATATGGGTAAAGGTCCCGCACTACTCAGACTCAACAACCAGAAGCGCGTGATGACGCAGCTTCGCCGGTTGCGCGTAACGTCGCGTCAGGATTTAGCCCACATCCTGTCGCTCAGCAAAAATACGGTGTCGCTAATCGTAGACGAACTGCTGGAAAAGTCGCTGCTTCAGGAGCTGGGGCCGATCAGCGTGGCCGCCGCCGGACGCCCGAAGATTGAGATCGCGCTGCGCCCGGAAAAGCTGAAAAGCGCGGGCGTGATGGTGGAGCGCAACGCGATTTACTGGCGCGTCTGCGACTACTTTTTGCAGGTGATGGTCGAGCAGACGCGCCGCGTCGATACCGATAACCCCAGGAAGCTGCTGGATGAGGTGGCGAGCCTGTGCGGCGAACTGGCGGAGAAGCATCCGCAGCTGCTGGGCATCGGGCTGGGCTTTCCCGGCATCGTCGATCCCGAACGCGGCTGGATGCACCTGTCGACCCATCTCGGCTGGCAGGATGTCGATCTGCTGACGCCGGTCAGGCAAAAGGTCGATGTGCCGCTGCGCGTGATGAATAACGTTAAGGCCTCGGCGCTGCTGGCGGTGCAGCAGCTTGGGCTAAGAGCGGCGGGCAGCCACTTCTATCTGCGTATCGGGGAAGGAATGGGCGGCGCGCTGGTGCAGCAGGGCGAAGTGGTGACCGGCAACCGATGGACCGCAGGCGAAGTAGGGCATCTGAGCGTGCAGCCGGACGGCCCGCGCTGTCGTTGCGGACGTCAGGGGTGCGCCGAAGCGCTGATCGGTAAACCGGCGATTGAGCAGCAGCTGGCCCAGCGCCGCCCCGGCTTAAGCTGGCAGACGCGCGACGAGGCGCCGAAGGTGGTGGATGAGGTGATGCAGCAGGCGGGCGGCTTTCTCGCTAAGGCGATTGACCAGATTATCCTGCTGCTCAACCCCGCCTCGATTATTATCGACGCGCCCTGGAATGTGCATCCGCTGTTTTGCGACGCGGTGCGTAAACGGATCGTATCCAGCACGCCAGCCTTCACCTTTCAGAATACCACGCTGCATTTTTTACAGACCCGCCTCGATCCGGCGGTAGGGCTGTCGCTGGCGGTGATTGAGCAGTATGAGCAACGTCAGGGATGACGAACAGCGACTTTGCGATCGATTCACGTCATCCGCGTCTGCTGCTGAATGACAGGGACAGGCAGAGCCTTCGCTCTGCCTGTTACAACGGTTACTGCGCGACCGCTACCGGCGTGGCCGCCTGAGCGTCGTTTGCCGCTGGCGTCGCCGGCGTGTAGTCAAGCTGCAGCACGCGGCTGGTTTCCGACAGCTCTTTCTCCGTCGCCGCCACGTTGCCGTTCAGCTTCTGACCGTAAGAAGGAATGATCTCCTTCAGCTTGCTCTGCCAGGCGTCGGACGCCACTTTGTCTTTAAAGACTTTTTCCATCAGCGTCAGCATGATAGGCGCAGCGGTCGACGCGCCCGGCGAGGCGCCCAGCAGCGCGGCGATAGAGCCATCTTTCGACGCCACCACTTCGGTGCCGAGACGCAGCACGCCGCCTTTTTCCGCATCTTTCTTGATGATCTGCACGCGCTGGCCTGCAATCGCCAGACGCCAGTCCTCTTTCTTCGCGTCCGGGAAGTACTCTTTCAGCGCGGCGAAGCGATCATCGTCTGACAGCATCAGCTGGCCGATCAGGTATTTCACCAGATCGAAGTTATCCAGACCGACATGCACCATCGGCATAAAGTTGGAGGTGGTCGTCGCGCTGAACATATCCCACAGCGAACCGTTTTTCAGGTACTTGGTCGAGAAGGTGGCGAACGGCCCGAACAGCAGCACGCGCTTGCCGTCCAGCATGCGGGTATCCAGGTGCGGAACCGACATCGGCGGCGCGCCGACCGACGCTTTGCCGTACACTTTCGCCAGATGACGCTGCACCACGGCCGGGTTGTCGGTGACGAGGAACTCGCCGCCTACCGGGAAGCCCGCATAGTTATCCGCTTCCGGGATGCCCGACTTCTGCAGCAGCGGCAGCGCCGCGCCGCCAGCGCCGATAAACACGAACTTCGCGTGCACCACGTGCTCGGCATTGTTGTTATGCAGATCGGCGACGGTCACGTTCCAGCCGCCGTCGTCGGCGCGTTTGATATCGCGCACTTCATGGCCGGTTTCCAGCGAAAAGCGATCGCTTTTCTGCAGCGAAGCCACCAGCTGACGCGTGATTTCGCCGAAGTTAACGTCGGTGCCGATAGGAATGCGCGTGGCGGCGATTTTCTGCTTAGGATCGCGGCCTTCCATCACCAGCGGGATCCACTTCTCGATCTGCGCGTGGTCTTCTGAATATTCCATTCCGCGGAACAGCGTGCTCTTCTGCAGCGCTTCATAGCGCTTATGCAGGAAGTTAACGTTGTCGTCGCCCCACACGAAACTCATATGCGGCGTACTGTTAATAAAGCTTTTCGGGTTAGTCAGAACGCCGCGATTAACCTGATAGGTCCAGAACTGGCGGGAAATCTGGAAAGACTCATTAATTTCTACGGCTTTGCTGATATCGATGCTGCCGTCATCTTTTTCTGGCGTATAGTTCATTTCCGCCAGCGCCGAGTGTCCGGTGCCCGCGTTATTCCAGCCGTTAGAGCTCTCTTCAGCGACTTTATCCAGACGTTCAACCATCTCGATATTCCACTGCGGCTCCAGCTCCTGTAAATAGGTTCCCAGTGTGGCGCTCATTACGCCGCCGCCAATCAGCATGACGTCGACATTTTTCTGATCGTCCGCCCAGGCCGCGTGCTGCGCGGCCAGCAGAGGCGCGCAGAGAGCCAGAAGTTGTACAATTTTACGCATGAAAAACTTCTCCAACGGCTATCGGTCGATAACCGGCAAGTGACATCGCGCACCTTCTGCGGAGGCGCTGCGATCTCCATCTAAAATTTAACTCACATCCAACAAATTCGGGCGCATGTTAAGTTACAGTTAAAAACGCGGCGGAATATAACATCCACAACACATGTTTTAAAAAGAATTACAAATATTGTAACTTTTGAAAGTGAAAAAAGATAAAGAGGCAAACAGGGATATTTATCTGGCAGGAGATGGCGCAAAAAAACATTATTAACCACAAGGCTAAACCGCCCGGCGACAATAAAAAATCGCTTATTTTATGTCGACGCGCGGCTTCGCCTTAATCACGCCGCCGTCCTTTTACAGCGCGCTTTCACCATGATGCTGTCGATACTCTTTCGGCGTGCTGGCATAGCTCTTCTTAAATACCGAATAAAAATATTGCAGCGAAGGGTAGCCGCACATCTGGGAAATTTCATTAATGTTGAGCGAGGAAGAGGCGAGCAGCTCGCGCGCCTTCTCCAGTTTTTCACGGTGGATCATGGCGTGAATAGTATCGCCGGTTTCATCGCGAAAGCGTTTTTCCAGATTAGAGCGCGACAGGCCGATCGCATCCAGCACCTGCTCTACCTTAATGCCTTTACAGGCGTTGAAGCGAATATAGTGCATGGCCTGAATCACGGCCGGATCGCGCAGCGAGCGGAAATCGGTCGAGCGGCGGGCGATCGCTTTCATCGGCGGCACCAGAATGCGCTGCAGCGGCAGCGGCTGTTTATCCAGCAGGCGATGCAGCAGTTTGGCGGCCTGATAGCCCATCTGCCGCGTGCCTTGCGCTACCGACGAGAGCGCGACGCGCGACAGATAGCGCGTCAGCTCTTCGTTGTCGATGCCGATCACGCTCAGCTTTTCCGGCACCGGAATCTTGAGATATTCGCAGGCCTGCAGCAGGTGACGCGCGCGGGCGTCGGTGACCGCAATAATACCGGTCTGCGGCGGCAGGGTTTGCAGCCAGTCGGCCAGCCGGTTCTGCGCATGCTGCCAGTTTTCCGGTGCGGTATTCATGCCCTGATAGACCACGCCCTGATAGCGTTCGCGCTGCACCAGCTGACGAAAGGCGTGTTCGCGCTCCTGCGCCCAGCGCTTGCCGCTGGAGGCGGGCAGCCCGTAAAAGGCGAAGCGGTTGATGCCCTTCTCTTTGAGATGAAGAAAGGCGCTCTCTACCAGCGCCGCGTTGTCGGTGGCGATATAGTGCACCGGCGGATAATCCTGCTGGCGATGGTAAGAGCCGCCGACGCCGACAATCGGCAGCTCGACGTTCGCCAGCAGCTGCTCGATCGAGCTATCGTCATAGTCGGCGATGACGCCATCGCCCAGCCATTCGCGGATATTGTCGATGCGGCAGCGGAAATCCTCCTCGATAAAAATATCCCAGTCGGTCTGCGACGCCTGTAAATACTCGCCGACGCCTTCTACCACCTGACGGTCGTAGACCTTATTGGCATTGAACAGCAACGTAATGCGATAGCGTTTCTCATGCATAGTGGCGCGCTCTCCTGAATCCCAGCGCCATGCATAGCACGGCCGGATGAACAGCAGAAATTGTTTGCGCCAGGTTGTGATCCCCGACGCGATCAGACCCGGCGACGCGTGGCGGTATCCATCCACACCGCCAGCAGCAGAATCGCTCCTTTAACGATGTACTGCCAGAAGGTGGGCACGTCCATCATGCTCATGCCGTTATCCAGCGAGGCCATAATAAAGGCGCCCATAACCGCGCCCGCGACCGAGCCCACGCCGCCCGCCAGGCTGGTGCCGCCGATGACGCAGGCGGCGATGGCGTCCAGCTCGGCGATATTGCCTGCCGACGGCGAGCCGGCGCCGAGGCGCGAGCTGAGGATCAGCCCGGCGATCGCCACCATCACGCCGTTGATGGCGAACACCGCCATCTTGGTGCGCGCTACGTTGATGCCCGACAGCCGTGCGGCGTCCAGATTGCCGCCGATGGCGTAGATGCGGCGGCCAAAGGCGGTGCGCGTCGCCATAAACATGCCGCCCAGCAGCAGCAACGCCAGCAGCAGCACCGGCGTCGGCACGCCGCGGTAGTCATTCAATAGCCAGATCGCGCCCAGCACCAGCACCGCGGTAAGCGCCTGACGCGCCACCGTGCCGCCGGCGGCGGACTGCGTCAGTCCGAGCTGCTGACGGCGCAGCCGCAGCCGCCACTGCCACAGCATAAACAGCGCCAGACCGGCGATGCCGAAACCGAAGCCGACGCCGTCCGAAAGATAGCTCTGCCCGATCTGCGACATGGCGGGCGTGGTCGGCGCGACCGTGGTGCCGTTGGTGATCCCCACCAGAATGCCGCGGAACGCCAGCATGCCTGCCAGCGTAACGATAAACGACGGCACTTTGCGGTAGGCGACCCACCAGCCGTTCCAGCTGCCCAGCAGCAGCCCCATCAGCAGCGTTACCGCTATGGTCAGCGGCAGCGGCCAGCCTAGCCAGACGTCGAAAATCGCCGCCGCGCCGCCCAGCAGGCCCATCATCGAGCCTACCGACAGATCGATCTCCGCCGAAATAATGACGAACACCATGCCGACCGCCAGAATGCCGGTGATCGCGGTCTGCCGCAGCAGGTTCGAGACGTTGCGCGGGCTGAGCCAGGCGCCGTCGGTGGTCCAGGTGAAAAACAGCGCGATCGCCAGAATGGCGCCCAGCATCACCAGCACCTGCAGGTTGGGCAGGGAGAATTTTCCCGGCGACGGCGCGTCCGGCAGCGTGCCCTGACGACTTTCGGTTTTAAGCATAATGTTCACTCCGCAGGGCCGCTTCCATCACTTGCTCCTGAGTCAGATTGTTGTTTATCAGATCGGCTTTGATCCGCCCTTCGTGCATCACCAGAACGCGATCGCTCAGCCCCAGCACTTCAGGAAGTTCGGACGAGATAACGATCGCGGCGATCCCCTGCTGCACCAGGCTGTTGATCAGCTGATAGATCTCCTGACGCGCGCCGACGTCGATGCCGCGCGTCGGTTCGTCGAGGATTAAAATCTGCGGGTTCAGCAGCAGACATTTGGCGATAATCGCCTTCTGCTGGTTGCCGCCGCTCAGTCGGCCGATGGGCAGCTCCGGCGACGAGGTTTTGACCCGCAGCCGCGCGATAGCGTCATTAATGACGTGCTGCTCGCGCGTTTCGTCCAGCGGCGCGAAGCGGCGGCTGAACTGGTCCAGCGCCGCGAGGGTAATATTTTTGCCGACGCCCATCAGCGGCACGATGCCGTCTTTTTTGCGATCCTCCGGCACCATGGCGATGCCCTGGGCGATCGCCTGCTGGCAGTCGCGAATCTGCACCTGCTTATCGTTAATCCAGATGTCGCCCTGCCAGCGTCCCGGCCAGACGCCGAACAGGCACTGAACCGTTTCGGTGCGGCCGGCGCCGACCAGTCCGGTGATGCCGAGGATCTCGCCGCGCTTCAGGGTGAAGGAGACGTCGTTGACGCGGCGCACGTGCCGGTTAACCGGATGCCAGGCGGTAAGGTGTTCAACGCGCAGCACCGTGTCGCCTATGTCGTGCTGCTGATGCGGATAGAGCGCGGTCAGCTCGCGTCCCACCATCATGGTGATGATGTCATCCTCGCTGAGTCCGGCGGCTGGCCGGGTAGCGATGGGCTTGCCGTCGCGGATGACGCAGATGGTATCGGAGATCGCTTTCACCTCGTTCAGCTTGTGGGAGATATAGATGCAGGCGATGCCGTGGTCGCGCAGATTATGGATAATGCTCAGCAGCACCTCGGTTTCACGCTCGGTCAGCGACGAGGTCGGTTCATCGAGGATCAGCAGCCGCACCTGCTTATTCAGCGCGCGGGCGATCTCCACCAGCTGCTGCTGCCCCAGGCCCAGATCGCCGACCCGGGCGTCGGGCGAGACGTCGAGCCTGACCCGCGCCAGCAGCTGCTGGCAGCGCAGCGTCATGGTGGCGTCATCGACGATGCCGAAGCGGCCCAGCTCCGCGCCGAGAAAGATGTTCTCCATGACCGTCAGCTGCCGCACCAGCGCCAGTTCCTGATGGATAATCACAATGCCTCTGCGTTCGGTATCGCGGATGGTCTGCGCCTGAATCTCATCTCCGGCGAAAGTGATCTCGCCCTCGAACTCGCCGTGCGGGTAGAGCCCGCACAGGATTTTCATCAGCGTGGATTTGCCCGAGCCGTTTTCGCCGCACAGCGACATCACTTCGCCGCTGTCCAGCCGCAGGCTGACGTTATCCAGCGCCTTCACCGCGCCGAAACGCTTGGTGATATTGTTCATTTCCAGCAGCATCGCTCTCTCCTCTTCGCGGCCGCGCGCGCTCAGAGCTCGCTCTTTTTATGGAAACCGTCTTTCACCACGGTGCTGTCGATGTTCTCTTTATTGACCGGAATCGGCGTCAGCAGGCGCGAAGGCACCTCTTTCAGACCGTTATTCAGCCTGCCGTTGCTGGCGGGCGTTTTGTCGTTGCCGAGTTCGATGGCGATGTTGGCGGCTTCGGTGGCGAGCTGGGTAATGGGCTTATACACCGTCATGGTTTGCGTGCCGTTGATGATGCGCTTGATGGCGGCAAGATCGGCGTCCTGGCCAGAGATGGCGACTTTGCCCGCCAGCCCCTGCGCGCTGAGCGCCTGGATCGCGCCGCCTGCGGTGGCGTCGTTAGAGGCGACGACGGCGTCGATGTGATTGCTGTTGGCGGTCAGGGCGTTTTCCATGATTTTCAGCGCGTTTTCCGGCAGCCAGGCGTCGACCCACTGATCGCCGACCACTTTAATGCTGCCGTTGTCGATATAGGGTTTTAACACCTTCATCTGACCGGCGCGAAACAGATGGGCGTTATTATCCACCGGCGATCCGCCCATCAGAAAATAGTTTCCTTTTGGCACCTGCTTAACAATACTTTCCGCCTGCAGTTCGCCAACTTTTTCATTATCGAACGAAATATAAAAATCGATATCCGCGTTATTTATCATACGGTCATAGGCCAGCACTTTAATGCCTTCGCGTTTCGCTTCGGCGACGACGTTGCTTAATACCTGGCCGTTATAGGGAATGATTACCAGCACATCGACGCCGCGGTTGATCATATTTTCTATTTGCGACATTTGCGTCTCTTCATTGCCGTTGGCCGACTGCACAAACACTTTCGCGCCCTGCGATTCCGCCTGCTTAACGAAGATGTCGCGATCTTTTTGCCAGCGCTCAAGGCGCAGGTCGTCAATCGCCATGCCGATCTTCACTTCTTTCGCTGCGCCGGCGTGGCTGAAGAGCGCCAGCGCGGCGCAGGCGGCTAACAGCGTAAGTTTCATTTTCATGATGTTCATCCTGTCTGTAGGTTGAGGCTGTTGTCGTTATCGCATGAGTCCAGGCGATTGAATTGTTGACCTGGCTTTCCGGCAACATCAATTACTGATTTTTATCCGGCGATTACGTTTTTTGGTTTATTTCTGTTTTTATGAGCGGGATCGAGATTTAACGTTTTTAAGAGCAGCGGAGGGCGAGCAGGCGCGGCGTTCTTATTAATTTGCGAACGGGCGCACAAATATTAATTATCTCAAGCGTGGTGTGAAATATCGTAATTGAGCCAGCGGAAAAGGCGCAAGCAATATAAAGACTCACGGCCGACTGTCCGGATTTTCACGCTGAGGAGCGAAACATGCACGCCTATTTCGACCAGATCGAACGCGTTCGTTTTGAAGGGGTAAAGAGCACTAATCCACTGGCTTTCCGCCATTACAATCCTGACGAGGTGATCCTCGGCAAAACCATGGCCGAACACCTGCGTTTCGCCGTCTGCTACTGGCATACCTTCTGCTGGAACGGCGCCGATATGTTCGGCGTCGGCGCCTTCGACCGCCCGTGGCAAAAGAGCGGC
>Ga0153961_1000142_pt1 | contig 25530 bp, 25 predicted proteins | sample TSFL045MetaG_FD_104748 | JGI IMG/M metagenome (GOLD analysis project Ga0153961, IMG submission 104748) | Attine ant fungus gardens microbial communities from Florida, USA - TSFL045 MetaG | ecosystem: Host-associated > Fungi > Mycelium > Unclassified | place: USA: Florida, Withalacochee...
GATTTGCCTCGGCCCGTCCGGGGCCTCGCCCTCCGGGTGATGCGCTGCATCAGCCTGAATCGCTCCCGGCGATTCAGTCGAACCTGCGCAGGTTCTCATCCTGCACGTCAGAGATCTCGGCGTGCCTGAACGAAAAAAGCGCCCATTAGGCGCTTTTTTCTAAATTGGTGGGTCGTGCAGGATTCGAACCTGCGACCAATTGATTAAAAGTCAACTGCTCTACCAACTGAGCTAACGACCCGATCGGGGCTTACAACCCGCAAACCTGAAGCCTGCGTAAAAGATGGTGGGTCGTGCAGGATTCGAACCTGCGACCAATTGATTAAAAGTCAACTGCTCTACCAACTGAGCTAACGACCCATCTTTAGGTTGTGAAGCAATGCTGAAGTTTCGCAGCAACAGAGAAGAAAACCTGTTCGCTGAGAAGATGGTGGGTCGTGCAGGATTCGAACCTGCGACCAATTGATTAAAAGTCAACTGCTCTACCAACTGAGCTAACGACCCATCTTCAGGCTTGCCAGACATATTTGCAATCTGTCCCGGCAACGGCGGCATATATTACTGATTTACCGAGGTAGCGCAACCCTTATTTTCCGCCATCGGCGTCAACTGCTTACCTTTCATGCTGCCAGACCAGAAATCAGGCAAAATCCGGTGCTGGCTGCACAAATTACAGTCCGTCGAGGCGTTTTTGCGCCTGCTTTGCCGAATCGGTATTGGGGTAAAGTTTTATCACCTGCTGGAAAACGGCTTTGGCTTTCGCCGCGTCCTTTTTCTCCTGCATGATAACGCCAACCTTTAGCAACGCTTCAGGAGCCTTCGGCGACTTCGGGTAATTTTTGACCACGGTGGCGTAATAGTACGCTGCGTCGTCTTTTTTACCTTTGTTGTAATTCAGCTGTCCCAGCCAGTAATTGGCGTTCGGCTGGTAGGTCGAGTCAGGATAGCGCTTGACCCACGCCTGCAGCGCGGTAATAGCCTGGTCGTACTGTTTTTTTTCCAGAATCAGCGCCACCGCAGCGTTATAGTCGCTGTTGGCGTCGCCACTCTGCACCGGCGCGCCGGATGAAGCCGCCGCGCCGCCTGCGCTGGCCGCTGCGCCCGCATCGCCGCCTGAAGCGGGTGCATCAGCGCCGCTTTGCGCCGCACTGTTCGCGCCGCTGCTGCTCAGGCTGTCGATCTGCTGATAGAGCTGTTTCTGCCGCTCGATGACCTGATTAAGCTGATAGCTGTTTTGCTGGATTTGCCCGCGCAGCGAATCGATATCGCTTTGGTTGTCGCTCATCTGCTGCTGCAGCTGCTGCAGAAGCTGAGCCTGGGCGTTGGAAATGCGTTCAAGAGTGGTGACGCGGTCTTCGACCGAGCCAGAGCCGACGTTACTGATTGATGCCTGGGCATTAGCGGCCCAGGGGGCCGCTACGCCAACCAGTAACGACAGACCCATCAGGTGAAGTCTGAAGTTACTAATCATGTGATTCTCTTAGTAGACCAGAACGGCACGACGGTTTTTAGAGTAAGCCGCTTCGTCATGACCCAGAACAGCCGGTTTCTCTTTACCGTAAGAGACGATAGACATCTGGTCAGCCGACACGCCTTTGCCCTGCAGGTACATCTTCACGGCGTTAGCACGACGCTCGCCCAGTGCGATGTTGTATTCCGGCGTGCCGCGTTCATCCGCGTGACCTTCGATGGTCACTTTGTATGACGGGTTGCTGCGCAGGAAGGCTGCGTGCTGGTCCAGCATCTGAGCGTAGTCAGACTGCACGTCATATTTGTCCAGACCGAAGTAGACGATGTTGTTCTGCTGCAGCTGCTGCATCTGCAGACGCGCCTGCTCGTCAGAAGACATGTTGCCGCTGCCGTTCATGCCAGCACCGTTGCCGTAAGCGCCGTCAGCGCCCATGCCAGTCTGGTCATTGTTATTGTTTTTGTGTGAGCTACAAGCGGCTACAGCCAGAACCGGCAGAGCCAGCATCAACCCTTTCAGCACTTTGTTCAGTTGCATTTTGTTATCCTGTTATATTGTTTATCATACATTTAACCCCCCGCTGCGCAGGGGACCTATGCATTACAGATACGGCGACCAGGCAGGTGATTTTACCTGTCCATCAGTTGCCGGAAGACGCGCTTTGAAACGCCCATCTGTTGATACCAACTGCAACACGGAACCCATCCCCTGAGTAGAGCTATAGATTACCATCGTGCCGTTTGGCGCCAGACTTGGCGATTCATCCAGGAACGTGCTCGTTAACGTTTGAACGGCTCCCGTTACCAGATCCTGTTTGGCGACGTGCTGAGCGCCACCGGCGCTGCTGATCATCACCATAGTTTTACCATCGGCAGAGACCTCCGCATCCTGGTTTTGCGAGCCTTCCCAGGTAATACGTTGTGGCGCGCCGCCGTTGATGCCAATTTTATAAATTTGCGGCGCTCCAGCCTGATCCGAGGTGTAAGCCAGCGTCTGGCTATCCGGGAACCAGCTCGGTTCAGTGCTGTTGTAGCGACCGTCGGTGATTTGACGCGTCTGGCCGGAAGCCAGATCCATCACATAGAGATTCAGGCTGCCCGTTTTCGACAGTGCGAAGGCGAGTTTAGTCCCATCCGGCGAGAAGGCCGGCGCACCGTTATGACGCGGGAAAGAGGCAATCTGACGAATCGCGCCGTTTGACAGCGTCTGTACCACCAGCGCCGATTTACCGCTTTCAAAGGTCACGTAGGCCACTTTGCTGCCGTCTGGCGACCAGGCGGGAGACATCAGCGGCTGCGGCGAGCGATGCACGACAAACTGGTTAAAGCCATCGTAGTCGGACACGCGCAGTTCATACGGGAACTGGCCGCCGTTGGTCTGCACCACGTAGGCGATACGCGTGCGGAACGCACCTTTGATACCCGTCAGCTTCTCGAACACTTCGTCGCTGGCGGTGTGCGCAGCGTAGCGCAGCCACTGCTTAGTGACTTTATACGAGTTCTGCGCCAGAACGGTGCCCGGTGCGCCGCCGGTGTCCACCAGCTGATAAGCAACCTGATAGCTGCCGTCTGGATTAGAGGTGACCTGACCGACAACCACCGCATCAATACCCAGCGCGCTCCAGGCGGCAGGCTGAACTTCCTGCGCGCTGGTCGGCTGCTGCGGCAGACGTGAGCGATCGAGTGGATTAAATTTGCCGCTGTTGCGTAAGTCAGCGGAGACGATGCCGCCCACATCTTCAGGCGCAGCGCCTGCGCCAGCCCATTTAAACGGCACCACACCAATTGGGCGCGCGGTGTTTACGCCCTGCGTAATTTCAATACGGACCTCTGCGTGGAGCATCGCAGCCCACAGCAGAACAAAAAAACCTAAGGTTACACGAAGTGCCTGCTTCATCTTTTCTCCCTTACCTGAACCTGAGTTCATGATAATTCGCACAGTTCCTGAAAAACACGAGTATTCATCTAATACGGCAAGCTAACCTTAGTCCAACCTGCCGTGGGTTACTGCATTATTCCGGTTTGAAACGCATCGGCGCGTTTTTAAACACTTCATACACGGCTTGCGATGGCGGCTTAGGAATATGAGCCTGCTTCGCGGCTGCGATCGCTGCCTGGCATAACGCCGGGTCGCCGCCTTCAGATTTGACGTCAATCAGCAAACCATCCGGTGCCAGCTTGATACGCAGGTTACACTCTTTCCCTTTGTAAGTGTCAGCGTCATAGAAGCGGCTTTGAATCGCGCCCACAACCTGCCCCAGGTAAGAGTTAATCTCAGCGCCTGAGGCGCCAGCTTTCTTCTGATTGCCCTGCCCTGCCGCGCCGCCGCCAGCCGCGCCACTTTTCGGCGCATTCTTACCAGAGGTCAGGCCGCCCAGCAGATCGTCAACATCGCTGCTGTTTTTCGCCGCTTCCGCCGCCGCTTTTTTCTTCGCGTCGGCGGCGGCCTTGGCTTTCGCCGCGGCGTCAGCTTTGGCTTTGGCGGCCGCATCGGCTTTCGCTTTCGCCTCGGCCGCCGCTTTCTCCTTCGCGGCTTCCGCTTTTTCTTTCGCTTCCTGCGCCGCTTTCTCTTTCGCTTCCTGAGCCGCCTTCTCTTTGGCTGCTTCAGCTTTCTCTTTCGCTTCCTCGGCCGCTTTGGCTTTCGCCTCCTGAGCCGCTTTAGCTTTGGCTTCCGCTGCCGCTTTCGCCTTTGCATCGGCTGCGGCTTTGGCATCGGCCACTGCTTTTTCTTTAGCGGCGGAGGCGGCAGCGGCTTTCGCCTGCTCTTCCGCCTTTTTCTTCGCGTCGGCGGCGGCCTGTTTCGCCTGCTCTTCCGCCTTCTGCGCCGCCTCGGCAGCGGCTTTGGCCTGCGCCTGCGCTTCCGCCTTCGCATCGGCTTTCGCCTGCGCCGCGGCCGCCTCGGCGGCTTTCTGCTGCTCCTGCGCCGCTTTCGCCGCCGCTTCCGCCTGTTTCTGCTGTTCAGCCTGCGCTTTTGCCGCTTCCTGCGCCTGTAAACGCTCTTTTTCCAGCGCTTTCAGACGCTGCTGTTCGGCGGCCTGCTTCTGCTGTAGCTCTTCAGCCTGCTGCTGCGCCTGTTTCTCACGCTGCTGCTCGGCGCGCTGGCTATCGCTTTTCTGGTTCTGCTGGCGGTTGTACTGTTCTACCACGGCGCCGGGATCGACCATCACCGCATCAATATCGCTGCCGCCGCCTCCGCCGCTCGCCTCGATATGCTCGTTAAACGAGCTCCAGATTAGCAGGGCGATCAGCACCACGTGCAGAGCCACCGATATAATTATCGCGCGCTTTAACTTCTCGTTTTGCTCGGTTGCCTTCGACACACTCGGTTCCCAAAAAACGGTTCGACTTTAAATCGGCTGCGTCATCAAACCGACAGATTTAACGCCTGCCTGATGCAGCAGGTTGAGCGCTTTAATAATTTCGTCATAGGGCACATCCTTTGCGCCGCCGATTAAAAAGACGGTTTTCGGATTCGCCTCGATGCGACGCTGCGCCTCGTTCACCACCTGCTCCGGCGGCAGCTGCTCCATACGATCGTGATCCACCACCAGGCTGTACTGACCGACGCCTGAAACCTCAACGATCACCGGCGGATTATCGTCGCTGGAAACCGTTTTCGAATCGGTAGCGTCCGGCAGATCCACCTCTACGCTCTGGGTAATAATCGGGGCTGTCGCCATAAAGATCAGCAGCAGCACCAGCAGGACGTCGAGCAGCGGAACGATATTGATTTCCGATTTCAGGTCGCGGCGGCCGCGACCACGTACTCTGGCCATGGGTTACCTCCGCTTACTTCGCGCTGTCGCTGGAGAAGGCCTGACGGTGCAGGATGGCCGTGAACTCTTCCATAAAGTTGTCGTAGCCCTGCTCCAGCTTGTTGACGCGCTGGTTCAGTCGGTTGTAGGCCATGACCGCCGGAATCGCGGCGAACAGGCCGATCGCGGTGGCGATCAGCGCTTCGGCGATGCCCGGCGCAACCATCTGCAGCGTTGCCTGCTTGACCGCGCCCAGCGCGATAAAGGCGTGCATGATGCCCCACACGGTGCCGAACAGGCCGATATAGGGGCTAATAGAGCCGACGGTGCCAAGGAAAGGAATATGGTTTTCCAGCGCTTCCAGCTCGCGGTTCATTGAGATGCGCATCGCGCGGCTGGCGCCTTCCACCACCGCTTCCGGCGCGTGGCTGTTGGCGCGGTGCAGACGAGCGAACTCTTTAAAGCCGGCGTAGAAGATCTGCTCTGAACCGCTCAGCTCTTCGCGGCGTCCCTGGCTCTCCTGGTAAAGACGCGAAAGCTCAATGCCGGACCAGAATTTATCTTCAAAGGCTTCCGCCTCGCGTCCCGCCGCGTTCAAAATTCGGGTGCGCTGAATAATGATGGCCCATGAGGCAATGGAAAAGCCGATCAAAATCAACATGATAAGTTTGACCAGAAGGCTCGCCTTCAGGAACAAATCAAGAACGTTCATGTCAGTCACTGCTTGAACTCCGCGACAATAGACTTGGGAAGCGCAATCGGCTTCATAAGATGTGGGTTAATGCAGGCAATCAGGACTTCTGCTTCATTCAGGACTCTGCCTTCTGCATTCACGATACGCTGGGAAAATGTCATGGTTGCGCGCGTCATAGCGGTGACTTCGCTCTGGATCTCCAGAAGGTCGTCAAGACGCGCCGCCGCAACATAGTCCACCGTCATGCGCCGCACCACAAAAGCCACCTGCTGCTCCAGCAGCGTTTGCTGATTGAAATGGCGCTGACGCAGCATTTCGGTACGTGCTCGTTCATAAAAAGCGATATAGCTGGCATGGTAAACCACGCCACCAGCATCGGTATCTTCGTAATAGACCCGAACCGGCCAGCGAAACAGCGTTGTACTCACTCTACATCCCGGTCTCGTTTTTAAACGTTGCTACTATACGCAAGAGATTTGGGGTTGGGAATGGGATGCCAGAGCCAGGAGAAAATAATTATCGGAAGGAAACAATCAGAAGGATTTTCGGTAGATTTCTTGACCTGCCGCTGACAATACTCCACGGCCAGCGGCGGAAATCTCTCGTCAGCGCCAGAACCAGTAGAGCGCGAACAGCAGCACGATCAGGGCCACCGGCGGCGAGAAGAGCGCCTGCCAGCGGGTACGGCGCGGATGGAAACCTACGCCGTGGATGACGCCGGCGCATACCGCCCAAATAACCAGAATACCCTGCCAGACCGAAAGCGTGCTGGTGCGCGCGGCGTAGCGCGAGGGATCCCAGAACAAACAGCCCGCGACAACCAGCGCCAGGATGAGCGAAAGGGCCCGCCAGGGCCCTTTGTTCATCAGACGGTATAACGTCCGAATCAGTTTGCGCATCAGGCGCGCTCGTCCTGCGCGGCGCTGTCTTCAACGTGCTCAAGCGCCAGCGCGGTGATGATACCGAAAGCGCAGGCCAGCAGCGTGCCGAGAATCCAGGCAAAATACCACATGCGTCGTCTCCTTAATCAGTAGAGAGAGTGCGTATTGCGCTCAATATGTTCTTTGGTAATTCGTCCGAACATCTTGTAGTAGCACCAGCTGGTGTAGGCCAGAATAATCGGGACGAAGATAATGGCGGCGAAGGTCATCACCGTCAGCGTGCGCTGGCTCGACGTGGAATCCCACATCGTCAGGCTCATGCCGGGTTCGATGCTCGACGGCATGATAAAGGGAAACAGCGCGATGCCGGCGGTCATAATCACGCACGCCAGCGTCAGCGATGAGCTGACAAACGCCCAGCCGCCCTTCTCGCAGCGCGAAAACATCACCGTCAGCAGCGGCAGCGCCACGCCAAGCAGCGGGAAAAGCCACAGCACCGGCATATGGTTAAAGTTCGCCAGCCAGGCGCCCGCCTCGCGCACCACGGTTTTCCCCAGCGGGTTCGACGCCGCGTGGTGATCGATGGCGCTGGTAATGACGTAGCCGTCGATGCCATATTTCACCCAGACGCCCGCCAGTACGAAGCAGACCATCATCACCAGCGCCGCGACCTGCGCCACCGCGCGCGAACGCAGATGCAGTTCGCCTGCGGTGCGCATCTGCAGATAGGTCGCGCCCTGCGTCAGGATCATCGCCACGCTGATCACGCCCGCCAGCAGCCCGAACGGATTGAGCAGCTGGAAGAAGTTGCCGGTATAGTCGAGACGTAAAAATTCATCCGCGCGGAACGGCACGCCCTGCAGCAGATTGCCGAACGCGACGCCGATCACCAGCGGCGGCACAAAGCTGCCGATAAAGACGCCCCAGTCCCACATGCCGCGCCAGCGCATATCTTCAATTTTAGAACGATAATCGAAACCCACCGGACGAAAATAAAGCGACGCCAGCACCAGAATCATCGCCACATAGAAGCCGGAGAAGGCGGCGGCATAGACCATCGGCCAGGCGGCGAACAGCGCGCCGCCCGCGGTGATCAGCCAGACCTGGTTGCCGTCCCAGTGCGGCGCGATGCTGTTGATCATAATGCGGCGTTCGGTGTCGTTGCGCCCCATCAATCGCGTCAGCATGCCGACGCCCATATCAAAACCGTCCGCCACGGCGAAGCCTACCAGCAGAATGCCGATCAGCAGCCACCAGACAAAGCGCAGAACTTCATAATCAAACATGGTTGCTCTCCTTAACTGCGTACCGGCTCAGCCGCCGTCGCGACCTGCTCATGGTGATAGCGTCCGGTTTTCAGGCTGCTCGGCCCGAGGCGCGCGAATTTAAACATCAGGTACATTTCCGCCACCAGGAACAGCGTGTAGAGACCGCAGATCAGCAGCATGGAAAAAAGCAGATCGCCTACGGTCAGCGAGGAGTTGGCCACCGAGGTGGGCAGTACTTCGCCTATCGCCCACGGCTGACGGCCATACTCGGCGACGAACCAGCCCGCCTCGACCGCGATCCACGGCAGCGGCATACCGTAGAGGGCCGCCTTCAGCAGCCAGCGATGCTTGCCGACGCGGTTGCGGATCACGCTCCAGAACGAGAAGGTGATAATGCCCAGCAGCAGCACGCCCGCCAGCACCATAATGCGGAAGGCGAAATAGAGCGGCGCCACGCGCGGAATAGAGTCTTTTACCGCCTGCTGGATTTGCGCCTCGCTGGCATCGGCCACATTTGGCGTATAGCGTTTCAGCAGCAGGCCGTAGCCCAGATCCTGTTTGCTCTGGTCGAAGGCCTCGCGCACCGCCGGATCTTCGCTGCCGCTGCGCAGCTGATTCAGCAGCGCGTAGGCTTTCATGCCGTTGCGGATGCGCACCTCATGCTGCGCCATCAGATCTTTCAGGCCGGTGACCGGCTTATCGATAGATCGCGTGGCGATCAGGCCCAGCAGGCCAGGGATCTGCACCGCCGCGGCGTTTTCCTGTTTATCCTGATCCGGCAGGCCGAACAGCGTAAAGGCCGCTGGCGCAGGCTGAGTCTCCCATTCGGCCTCGATGGCGGCCAGCTTGGTTTTCTGCACGTCGCCCATTTCGTAGCCCGATTCGTCGCCCAGCACGATAACCGACAGCACCGCAGCCATACCGAAGCTGGCAGCAATAGCGAACGAACGTTTCGCAAAAGCGATGTCGCGTCCCTTAAGCAGATACCAGGCGCTGATGCCGAGAATAAACATGGCGCCGGTGGTGTAGCCCGCCGCGACGGTATGCACGAACTTCACCTGCGCGACCGGATTGAGTACCAGTTCGGAAAAGCTCAGCATCTCCATACGCATGGTTTCGTAGTTGAATGCGGAGGCGATGGGGTTCTGCATCCAGCCGTTCGCCACCAGGATCCAGAGCGCTGAGAGGTTTGAACCCAGCGCCACCAGCCAGGTGACCGCCAGATGCTGTGTCTTGCTCAGGCGATCCCAGCCGAAGAAAAAGAGGCCGACGAAGGTGGATTCCAGAAAGAACGCCATCAGCCCTTCAATGGCGAGCGGCGCACCGAAGATGTCGCCGACGTAGTGAGAGTAATAAGACCAGTTGGTGCCGAACTGAAACTCCATGGTCAGACCGGTCGCCACGCCCAGCGCAAAGTTAATGCCGAATAACTTGCCCCAGAATTTGGTCATATCTTTATAGATTTGTTTGCCGCTCAGGACGTAGACCGTTTCCATGATTGCCAGCAAAAACGCCATACCCAGCGTAAGCGGGACAAACAGGAAATGGTACATCGCCGTTAAGGCAAACTGTAAACGCGACAGCTCGACGATATCTAGCATAATGACTCCTTGCTCCTCGCATGACCTTACTCTGCGAATAACAACGGCGAACAGCTGACATTGACGCAGAGAATAAGATTCAGGAACGACTGATTATTAATTCCAGCTTTTTGTTACCGACGGTTCACACTTATCCGCGGCCCAGCGTGAGCGAGTAACGGTGGTGAAACTTCCCCGAAACGCACCATTCAGTTGATTTCAGGCAGGCGAGAGAGAAAAGCCGACGGCGTTGATTTAGCGCGACCTGGCGCAATCTCCTGGATCTTTTTGGAAACGACTGAATTGATGCAGCGCAATTAAAACCGGTTGGCTTACGCTTTGCCAGCGGTAAAGTTTGTTTAATATCGAGGTTTATTGATCTGAATTAACACTTTTATTTGCCAGATGTGTAGCCTTCAAAATATTGTTAATTAGTTGTCACTAATAAATGGCGTAGTTTAGAGAATCATTACCTTTAACTTTATTTTTTAACTTTCCTTTTAAAAAAGCTTTTTGCTTGCCGTCCGTTTCCGGATAACGGTTTTCACCGCCCCGCTTTTTCTACAGGCAAAAAAAAAGCCACCCCGCAGGGTGGCCTGATAGCTGATGCGCGCGCTTATTTAGCCGGCAGCACCGCTTTCACCGCGTCGCCGATATCCGCAAGGCTGCGCACGGTTTTTACGCCTGCCGCTTCCAGCGCCGCGAACTTCTCGTCCGCCGTGCCCTTGCCGCCGGCGATGATGGCGCCCGCATGGCCCATACGCTTGCCTTTCGGCGCGGTAACGCCCGCGATATAGCCAACAACCGGTTTGGTGACGTGCTCTTTAATGAACGCCGCCGCCTCTTCTTCCGCGCTGCCGCCGATCTCGCCGATCATCACGATCGCTTCGGTCTGCGGGTCATCCTGGAACATTTTCAGGATGTCGATGAAGTTGGAGCCCGGGATCGGGTCGCCGCCGATGCCGACGCAGGTCGACTGGCCGTAGCCGATATCCGTGGTCTGCTTCACCGCTTCATAGGTCAGGGTGCCGGAGCGCGACACGATGCCGACGCGGCCTGGCTGATGGATGTGGCCAGGCATGATGCCGATTTTGCATTCCCCAGGGGTGATCACGCCCGGGCAGTTCGGGCCGATCATGCGCACGCCCGCTTCGTCCAGCTTCACTTTAATCGTCAGCATATCCAGCGTCGGGATGCCTTCGGTGATGGTGATGATCAGCTTAATGCCCGCGTCAATCGCTTCCAGGATGCCGTCTTTACAGAACGGCGCCGGAACGTAGATCACGGTCGCCGTTGCGCCGGTGGCTTCTACCGCTTCGCGCACGGTGTTGAACACCGGCAGGCCGAGATGGGTGGTGCCGCCTTTGCCCGGCGTCACGCCGCCAACCAGCTGCGTGCCGTATGCCAGCGCCTGCTCAGAGTGGAAGGTACCCTGACCGCCAGTAAAACCCTGGCAAATCACTTTAGTGTTTTTGTCGATCAGAATAGACATTATTTCCCCTCCGCAGCCGCAACGACGCGCTGTGCCGCGTCTGTCAGGCTGGTTGCTGCAATGATGTTCAGTCCGCTGTCCGCCAGTTTCTGTGCGCCCAGCTCAGCGTTGTTTCCTTCCAGACGCACCACGACCGGCACGTTGACGCCGACTTCCGCTACCGCGCCGATGATGCCGTCGGCAATCAGGTCGCAGCGCACGATGCCGCCGAAGATGTTAACGAATACCGCTTTTACCGCGTCGTCGGAGAGGATGATTTTAAAGGCTTCGGTAACGCGCTCTTTGGTCGCGCCGCCGCCCACGTCGAGGAAGTTAGCCGGCTGGCCGCCGTGGTGCTTCACGATGTCCATGGTGCCCATCGCCAGACCTGCGCCGTTGACCATACAGCCGATATTGCCTTCCAGCGCGACGTAGTTCAGTTCCCACTGCGTGGCGTGCGCTTCGCGCGGGTCTTCCTGGCTCGGATCGCGCATTTCGCGCAGCTCCGGCTGACGGAACAGCGCGTTGCCGTCCACGCCCAGCTTGCCATCGAGGCAGACCAGATCGCCCTGTTTGGTGATGACCAGCGGGTTGATCTCAACCAGCGCCAGATCGCGCTCCAGGAACAGCGTCGCCAGGCCCATGAAGATTTTCGTGAACTGGCTGACCTGCTTGCCGGTCAGGCCGAGTTTGAACGCCAGCTCGCGACCCTGATAAGGCTGCGGACCCGTCAGCGGATCGAGCGCCATTTTGTGGATCAGGTGCGGGGTCTCTTCCGCCACTTTCTCAATCTCAACGCCGCCTTCGGTCGAGGCCATAAAGACCACGCGACGGGTCGCACGGTCAACCACCGCGCCCAGATAGAGTTCCTGATCGATGTCGGTCGCCGCTTCCACCAGGATCTGGTTTACCGGCTGGCCGTCGGCGTCAGTTTGATAGGTCACCAGGCGTTTGCCCAGCCAGTGCTCAGCAAAAGCGCGAATATCTTCTTTGCTGTTAACCACTTTCACGCCGCCCGCTTTACCGCGTCCGCCGGCATGAACCTGACATTTCACTACCCACGGGCCTGAGCCAATTTTAGAGGCCGCTTCTTCCGCTTCGCGTGGCGTAGTGCAGGCGTAGCCGGTGGGTGCCGGCATACCATACCGTGCAAACAGCTGTTTCGCCTGGTATTCGTGTAAGTTCATGATGTTCTATCCATTCAGGTCTGAAAAGAGTAATAAGGTTGGGCGCGCGTTTCGTCGGCGCGCCCGGCAAAAATCAGACGTCCAGCAGCAGACGCGCCGGATCTTCCAGCAGCTCTTTTATCGCTACCAGATAGCTGACCGATTCACGGCCGTCGATCAGGCGGTGGTCGTAAGAGAGCGCCAGATACATCATCGGCAGCACCACGACCTGACCATTGACCGCCATCGGACGATCTTTGATGGCGTGCATGCCCAGGATGGCGCTCTGCGGCGGGTTGATGATCGGCGTCGACATCAGCGAACCGAAAACGCCGCCGTTGGTGATGGTGAAGTTGCCGCCGGTCAGCTCATCGACCGTCAGCTTGCCGTCACGGCCTTTCACCGCCAGCTCTTTAATTTTCTTCTCGATATCCGCCATGCTCAGCGCGTCGACATCTTTCAGCACCGGCGTTACCAGGCCGCGCGGCGTGGAGACTGCGATGCTGACGTCGAAGTAGTTGTGATAGACCACATCTTCGCCGTCGATAGAGGCGTTCACTTCCGGGAAACGCTTCAGCGCTTCCACCACGGCCTTGAGGTAGAAGGACATAAAGCCCAGGCGCACGCCGTGACGCTTCTCGAAGGCGTCGCCGTACTGCTTGCGCAGATCCATGATCGGCTTCATGTTCACTTCGTTGAAGGTGGTCAGCATGGCGGTGCTGTTCTTCGCCTCCAGCAGACGCTCGGCCACGCGCTTGCGCAGACGGGTCATCGGCACGCGTTTTTCGCTGCGGTTGGCGACGGCTGGCTGCGGCGCAGCTTCAGCGGCGGCCGGCGCGGCTTTCGCCGCAGCAGGTTTGTTCGCCAGATGTTTTTCCACGTCTTCACGCGTAATACGACCGCCGACGCCGCTGCCTTTGATCTGCGTCGCGTCGAGATCGTGTTCGGCGATCAGGCGACGGATGGCCGGGCTCAGCGCATCGTTGCTCTCTTCTTCCAGCGACGCGGTCTGGCGCTGCGCCGGCGTGGATTCGTTGGCCTCGGCTTTGGCGCTGGTCTCTTTGCCAGCGCTGTTGCCCTCTTTCAGGCGCCCCAGAATCTGGCGCGAGGTCACGGTCGCGCCTTCGTCTTCCAGTACGGCTTCCAGCACGCCGTCAGCCTGGGCCGGCACTTCCAGTACCACTTTGTCTGTTTCGATCTCTACCAGCACTTCGTCGCGGCTTACCGCATCGCCTGGTTTTTTGTGCCAGGTTGCCACGGTGGCATCGGCAACGGATTCAGGCAGGTCGGGAACGAGAATATCTACGCTACTCATTATCTTTCCTTTTAAATTAACCAAGGTTCAGCGCGTCATTAACCAGGTCTTGCTGCTGTTGTTGATGTACGGACATATAGCCCACGGCCGGCGAAGCGGAGGCCGGACGGCCCGCATAGCGCAGCGACGCGCCAAACGGAACCACTTCGCGGAAGTGATGCTGGCTACAATACCATGCGCCCTGATTCAGCGGCTCTTCCTGACACCAGACGAAATCCTGCACATGGGCATAATCTTTTAACGCGTCCTGCACCGCTTTATGCGGGAACGGATAGAGCTGCTCGATACGCACGATAGCGACATCGGTCTGCTCGTTTTTGCGGCGCTGCTCAAGCAGGTCGTAGTAGACCTTGCCGGAGCAGAGCACCACGCGTTTCACCTGCTGCGGATCGAGCGCGTCGATTTCGCCAATCGCGGGCTGGAAGCTGCCGTTGGCCAGCTCCTCCAGCGACGAGATCGCCAGCGGATGACGCAGCAGCGATTTCGGCGACATGACGATCAGCGGACGGCGCATGCCGCGCAGCGCCTGACGACGCAGCATGTGGTAAACCTGCGCTGGCGTAGAGGGTACGCACACCTGCATGTTCTGCTCGGCGCAGAGCTGCAGATAGCGCTCCAGACGCGCGGAGGAGTGCTCCGGGCCCTGGCCTTCGTAGCCGTGCGGCAGCAGCATCACCAGGCCGCACATCCGGCCCCACTTCTGCTCGCCGGAGCTGATGAACTGGTCGATCACCACCTGCGCGCCGTTGGCGAAGTCGCCGAACTGCGCTTCCCAGATGGTCAGGGTGCGCGGCTCTGCGGTGGCGTAACCATATTCGAACGCCAGCACCGCCTCTTCCGACAGCACGGAGTCCCACACCTTGAACTGCCCCTGTCCATTATGGATATGGTGCAGCGGCGTATAGGTCGAGCCGTTGGCCTGGTTATGGATCACCGCATGACGATGGAAGAAGGTGCCGCGGCCGGTGTCTTCGCCGGAGAGGCGCACCGGAATGCCCTCATCCACCAGCGTGGCGTAGGCCAGATTTTCGGCGCCGCCCCAGTCAAAGGGCTTATTGCCTTCGGCCATCTCTTTACGGTCGTTGTAGATTTTTGCCACGCGCGCCTGCACCTCGACCGCCTCAGGGATTTGGCTGATGCGGCGCGCCAGCTCCTGCAGACGTTTCGGTTCAACGGTGGCCGGGTAGCTCTCATCCCACTCATGGTTGAGATAAGGCGACCAGGTAAAGGAGTGCAGGCTCATCGGGCGCCATTCGGCCACCACGCATTCGCCCGCGTCCAGCGCGTCGCGATAGAGATTGACCATCTCGGTCGCATCTTCCGCGCTGGCAGAGCCTTCCGCCGCCAGGCGATCGGCATAGAGCTTACGCGGCGTCGGGTGCTTTTTGATCTTCTGATACATCAGCGGCTGGGTCGCGCTCGGCTCGTCGGCTTCGTTATGGCCGTGACGACGGTAGCAAACCAGGTCGATAAAGACGTCGCGCTTGAAGGTATTGCGATAGTCGAGCGCCAGGCGCGTGACAAACGCCACCGCTTCCGGGTCGTCCGCGTTGACGTGGAAGATCGGCGCCAGCACCATTTTACCGATATCGGTACAGTACGGCGTCGAGCGCGCGTCGCGCGGGTTGGAGGTGGTAAAGCCTACCTGATTGTTGATCACGATACGGACGGTGCCGCCGACTTCGTAGCCGCGCGCCTGAGACATGTTCAGGGTTTCCTGCACCACGCCCTGGCCGATCACCGCGGCGTCGCCGTGGATGGTGATCGGCAGTACCTGGTTGCTGCCCGGCGAATCGAGGCGATCGAGACGCGCGCGCACCGAGCCCATAACGACCGGGCTGACGATCTCCAGATGCGACGGGTTGAACGCCAGCGCCAGATGCACCAGGCCGCCTTCGGTTTCCACGTCAGACGAAAAGCCCATATGGTATTTCACGTCGCCGGTGCCAAGGTGATCTTTATGCTTGCCGGAGAACTCGTCGAAGAGATCCTGCGGCTTTTTGCCCAGCACGTTGATCAGCACGTTAAGGCGACCGCGGTGCGCCATACCCAGCACCACTTCGCGCGTGCCGCTCTTGCCCGCGTGGCGGATCATTTCGCGCAGCATCGGGATCAGCGCGTCGCCGCCCTCCAGCGAGAAGCGTTTCGCACCCGGGAATTTCGCGCCGAGATATTTTTCCAGCCCTTCTGCCGCGGTCAGCTCTTTCAGGAAACCTTTTTTCTCTTCGCTGCTAAAGGCTGCACGGCCCGCCGCCGATTCCAGACGCTGCTGGATCCAGCGCTTCTCTTCGGTGTTGTTGATGTGCATGTACTCTGCGCCGATAGAGCCGCAATAGGTCTGCTGCAGCGCGTCGAAGAGGTCGGCCAGCTTCATGGTCTCTTTGCCGATGGCGAAAGAGCCCACGTTAAAGCTTTCCTGAAAATCGGCGTCGGTCAGATCGTGAAAAGCGGGATCGAGGTCAGCGACGCGATCCTGCTGCCACAGGCCAAGCGGGTCGAGATTGGCATGCTGATGGCCGCGAAAACGGAAGGCGTTAATCAGCTGCAGGACTTTAACCTGCTTTGAGTTAGCGGCCGGATCGGAGACGGTGGAGGTGTAACGAGATGCATCTTTCGCCAGGCGACGAAAGTATTCGCGCGTGGTGGAGTGAAACTGTTCAGGCTTCACGCCGGTGCCCGGCAGCTGTTGGAACATCGTGCGCCACACTGCATCGACAGAGTCCGGATCGGTCAGGAAATCCTCATAGAGTTGCTCTATGTAAGACTGGTTCGCGCCGGCCAGCCAGGAGGAGTCCAGCCAGGGCTTCATCGCGCTGTTCTGCATTGTGATCCCTTAAGCATTACTATGCTTTTTTGAGGTTTCATTTGTTGCCGCTTTCGCGGTTTGCCGTAGTGAGTTCAGCGATACGAGCCTGTGCGCTCACACGCGCCCTGCCCGTAAGGGAACCTTGCTAAGCGTGGCGCCGCCGCGCTTAGCAAGGCTTCCGTAACACGCCGGGAACCTGAGGTTCCCGGACGGATACTGTTTTTACGCGCCCCGCTGCAGCAGCATCGACTTGATATGGCCGATGGCGCGCGTCGGGTTCAGTCCTTTCGGACAGACGCTCACACAGTTCATAATGCTGTGACAGCGGAACACGCTGAAAGCGTCGCTCAGATTGTCCAGACGCGCCTCGGTTTCGGTGTCGCGGCTGTCGATCAGGAAGCGATACGCGGCCAGCAGGCCAGCAGGCCCCACGAACTTGTCCGGATTCCACCAGAACGACGGACAGGAGGTCGAGCAGCAGGCGCAGAGAATACACTCGTACAAACCGTCCAGGTGCTCGCGCTCGGCTGGCGACTGCAGATGTTCGCGCGCCGGCGGATTCTCTCCGTTATTCAACAGGTAAGGCTTAATCTTCTCATACTGCGCGTAGAATTGCCCCATATCCACGACCAGGTCGCGCACCACCGGCAAGCCCGGCAGCGGACGGATAACGATCTTCTTCGTGCCGTTGCCCAGCGCGGAGACCGGCGTGATGCACGCCAGGCCGTTTTTGCCGTTCATGTTAAGACCGTCGGAGCCGCAGACGCCTTCACGGCAGGAGCGACGAAACGCCAGCGTCGGATCTTTCTCTTTCAGCCGGATAAGCGCATCCAGCAGCATCATGTCGCGGCCGTCTTCCGATTCCAGCGTGTAATCCTGCATGCGCGGCGCGGCGTCGACTTCTGGATTGTAGCGATAAATTGAAAACTCGAGTCTCATGATCGTCTCCGCTATTAGTAGGTACGCACTTTCGGCGGGAAGGCCGCGCGCAGTTTCGGCTGCATGTTCACCTCGCGGCGCGTCATGCTCTCGGTTTCGGGGACGTAGAGACTGTGGCACAACCAGTTTTCATCATCGCGATCCGGGAAGTCGAATCGACTGTGCGCGCCGCGGCTTTCGGTGCGGTAGTTCGCCGCAACCGCCGTGGCGTAAGCCGTTTCCATCAGGTTATCCAGCTCCAGGCACTCAATACGCTGGGTATTGAAGTCCGGTGAACGGTCGTCCAGTCGGGCTGATTTCAGACGCTCGCGAATCTGTTTCAGCTCTTCCAGCCCCTGCTTCATCGCATCGCCCTCGCGGAACACTGAGAAGTTGTTCTGCATGCAGCGCTGCAGCGCTTTGCGGATCTCTACCGGGTCTTCGCCGGTGGCGTTGTTTTCCCAGCGGTTGAAGCGCGCCATCGCGGCGTCGATTTCGTCCAGCGTGGCGTCGCGCAGCGGCCCCTGCTGTTCGATACACTCCATCAGATGCACGCCGGCCGCGCGGCCGAATACCACCAGGTCGAGCAGCGAGTTGCCGCCGAGGCGGTTGGCGCCATGCACCGATACGCAGGCGATTTCGCCGACGGCGAACAGGCCGGGGATCACTTCATCTTCGCCCTGCGCGTTGACGCGCAGCGCCTGGCCGGTCACTTTGGTCGGAATGCCGCCCATCATATAGTGGCAGGTCGGAATGACCGGAATCGGCTCTTTGATCGGATCGGCATGCGCGAAGGTGCGCGACAGCTCGAGGATGCCCGGCAGACGCGACTCCAGCACTTCGGCACCCAGGTGATCGAGCTTCAGCTTGATGTGCGGGCCCCACGGGCCGTCGCAGCCGCGGCCTTCGCGGATTTCGATCATCATGGAACGCGCGACCACGTCGCGGCCCGCCAGGTCTTTGGCGTTCGGCGCGTAACGCTCCATAAAGCGCTCGCCGTGTTTATTAAGCAGATAGCCGCCCTCGCCGCGGCACCCTTCAGTCACCAGCACGCCTGCGCCGGCGATGCCGGTCGGGTGGAACTGCCACATCTCCATATCCTGCACCGGCACGCCCGCGCGCAGCGCCATGCCGACGCCGTCGCCGGTGTTGATATGCGCGTTGGTGGTCGACTGATAGATACGGCCGGCGCCGCCGGTCGCCAGAATGGTCGCTTTGGCTTTGAAATAGACGGTTTCGCCGGTTTCAATGCAGATCGCCGTACAGCCGACGATGGCGCCGTCCTGATTTTTCACCAGGTCGAGCGCATACCATTCTGAGAAGATAGTGGTTTTGTTCTTCAGGTTTTGCTGATAGAGCGTGTGCAGCAGCGCATGGCCGGTACGGTCCGCCGCCGCCGCGGTGCGTGCCGCCTGCTCGCCGCCGAAATTTTTCGACTGGCCGCCGAAAGGACGCTGATAAACGCGGCCATCTTCGAGACGGGAGAACGGCAGCCCCATATGTTCCAGCTCCAGAATCGCTTCCGGGCCGGTTTTACACATATATTCGATTGCGTCCTGGTCGCCGATATAGTCGGAACCTTTGACGGTGTCGTACATATGCCATTCCCAGTTGTCTTCATGGGTGTTGCCGAGCGCGACGGTAATGCCGCCCTGCGCAGACACGGTGTGGGAACGGGTCGGGAAGACTTTCGACAGCAGGGCGCAGGTCTGGCCCGACTGGGAGATTTGCAGTGCGGCGCGCATTCCCGCGCCGCCTGCGCCGATCACCACGGCATCAAATTCTCTGACTGGCAAATTCATTTACACACCCCACACCACAACAGTTCCATAAATTGCATACGACAACAGCGCCACCACGATCGCCAGCTGCAGAATCAGACGGACGGCCAGACCTTTTACGTAGTCGGTCAGCACTTGCCACATGCCAATCCAGCCGTGGATCAGAATCGAGAACAGCGTCAGCAGGGTGAACACTTTGGTGAACGACGAGGCGAAGAAGCCGCGCCAGACGTCATAGGTCAGCGTGTCGGTCAGGGCGATAAAGCCCACGATGTAGAGGATGTAGAGCGTGATGAGGATTGCCGAAGCGCGCAGCAGCAGCCAGTCCTGAATGCCGCTGCGGCCTAACGCGGATGCATTGCTTACCATACGAGAACTCCTGCCAGGATTGAAAGCACGACCGTAATGCCAAAGGAGACCCACGCGGATTGGCGGCCGATAGCCAGCGTCTCAGCAAGGTAACCAAAGTCCATCAACATATGACGAATCCCGCCCACCGTATGGAATGCCAGCGCCGTCAGAATGCCCCACAGAATAAACTTCACGAAGAAGCTATCCATAATGGCAGCAGCGTGCTGAAAACCTTCCGGGGAAGAGAGAGAAGTGCCCAGCAGCCAGAGCAGGATCCCGAGAGCCACAAAGGTTATGACGCCGGAAACGCGGTGGAGAATGGACGATATTGCAGTAACGGGAAACCGGATCGTCGAGAGATCCAAGTTGACAGGTCTTTGTTTTTTCACGGTTTTGCCCACACAGCTCTTTTTTATTTTGCTTCCTCCGGTCCCTGAGGCGGAGTCGAATCACAGGTGTGTTCAGACTTTAACCGTCACCAAATCAGCAACATCCAGTGTTAAATGACGCGGTAGAAACGCTGGGTGGCTCCTGGTGTCAGGGGGTTTCCGGAGACCTGGCGGCAGTATAGGACGATCACATTCTTATTACAATTACCCTACAATCTCTTTGGGTACATTTGCGTGAAACAGTGATCCGACTCACGAATTTCACATTTAATACAAATTTAATTATCTGATTTGACAAAAGTTCAACAATTCAGTTACAAACTAGGGCATCAAACCCCAGTGATGCACAAAAGTTATGGGGATACACTTTCCCCTAAGCACAAGTTATGTAACATTCTGAATATGAGCACCCTAAAACAACAGGTTGTTGATTACCAGAAAGTTATGTCCAGACCGGATCTTTAACAACCGCGATAGGCAGAATTTCATGACTGCCTCGTTCCTGCCGGGACACGCCTCTCACTCTGTACCCTGCACCCGCGTTGTTACCGCAGAGTGTTATTGTGAAGTTAATGGCGACCGCAACATGACCGCTTTTAAGGTGTCTAAGATCCATACTTACAAAAGGCGCTATGGAGACGAAAATGACAGATAAAAAAGTGACGCTAACCCTACAAGATGATACGGCTCTAGAGCTGGACGTGCTGAAAGGCACCCTTGGACAGGATGTGGTTGATGTCCGCGCCCTGGGCTCCAGCGGCCTGTTCACCTTTGACCCGGGTTTCACCTCTACAGCGTCCTGCGAATCCAAAATCACCTTTATCGACGGCGATGAAGGCATTTTGCTGCATCGCGGCTTCCCAATCGATCAGCTGGCGACCCACTCTAACTATCTGGAAGTGTGCTATATCCTGCTGAACGGCGAAGCGCCGACGCAGAAGCAGTTTGAAGAGTTCCGCGAGACGGTGACTCGCCACACCATGATCCATGAGCAGATTACCCGTCTGTTCCACGGCTTCCGCCGCGATTCCCACCCGATGGCCGTTATGTGCGGCGTGACGGGCGCGCTGGCCGCCTTCTATCACGATTCGCTGGATGTGAATAACGAGCGCCACCGCGAAATCGCCGCGTTCCGTCTGCTGTCGAAAATGCCGACCATGGCGGCGATGTGTTACAAATATTCTATCGGTCAGCCTTTCGTTTATCCGCGCAACGATCTTTCCTACGCCGGCAACTTCCTGCATATGATGTTCGCCACCCCTTGCGAAGAGTACAAGGTGAACCCGGTGCTGGAACGCGCCATGGACCGTATTTTGATCCTGCACGCTGACCATGAGCAGAATGCCTCAACCTCTACCGTGCGCACCGCCGGTTCATCCGGCGCTAACCCGTTCGCCTGTATCGCCGCGGGCATCGCCTCGCTGTGGGGACCGGCGCACGGCGGCGCAAACGAAGCGACGCTGCGCATGCTGGAAGAGATCAGCACCGTTGAGCATATTCCGGAATTTGTGCGTCGCGCGAAAGATAAAAACGACTCTTTCCGCCTGATGGGCTTCGGCCACCGCGTTTACAAAAATTACGATCCGCGCGCCACCGTGATGCGCGAGACCTGTCACGAAGTGCTGAACGAGCTGGGCATGAAGGATGACCTGCTGGAAGTGGCGATGGAGCTGGAGCATATCGCGCTGAACGACCCCTACTTTATCGAGCGCAAACTCTATCCGAACGTCGATTTCTACTCCGGCATTATTCTGAAAGCGATGGGCATTCCGTCTTCGATGTTTACCGTGATCTTCGCCATGGCGCGTACCGTCGGCTGGATCGCCCACTGGAAAGAGATGCACGATGAAGGCATGAAAATTGCGCGTCCGCGTCAGCTCTACACCGGCTATACCGAGCGTGAGTTTACGTCTGCGCTGAAGAAATAACCGCAGCGGCTTCTGTTCAGGCCGCACAGAGCCGGTAGAGCGGGCTATGTTACCCGCGTCGACTCGATATATCAGACTATGAGCGGAGAGAAATCTCCGCTTTTTTTATGGTGATGAGATTCCCTTGTCTGGAGGAAAGGTGCCGGTCGCGGGTAACCGGACCCGATCGCAAAGACGCAACAAACGGCATCCATGCCAGCTCGGCGCGCACCATCCCTGGTGCGCGACGCTTTACTCCTCGGGTCCGGTTACCCGCTCCTCAAGCTTATAAGTCGTCTGTAGCAACAGGCCGTGCCCTTTTAGTGCTGGCAACCCGGACACCAGTAAAACGGCCTCGACGACAGCGTTCCCTTTTGAATAATCTCGCCGCAGCGGCGGCACTTCTTGCCCTGCCGATGAAACACCTCAAAGCGAAACGCCGCGCCGTGATGGTACTTCTTCATGGTGCCGCGCATGCGATAAGAGTGGCGCGGTATCGCCAGCAGCGCCTCGCTGAGCACGTCAAGCTGCGCATCCGTTAAATCCTGCGCGCGGTGCTGCGCCAGCAGGCCTGCCTGCCAGAGGATCTCCACGCGCAGATAGTTGCCCAGTCCCGCCAGAAACGCCTGATCGAGCAGCAGCCCGCTAAACTGACGGCGGCGAAAGCGCGGCGACAGCAGCCGCTCGCGCACCGTTGCGGCGTCAAGCTGCGCATCAAGCACGTCGGGGCCGACGCGATTGAGAAAGGGATGCGCCGCCAGCGACTCGGCATTGAGCAGTTCGATATCGGAGGCGCTGTAGAGCAAAATAGCGCGATCGGCGACCGCCAGCCGCACGCGCAGCTGACGTTTAGTTTCCGGCACCGTGCCGCTCTCTACCACGCGCCACACGCCGTACAGCTGATTGTGACTGTAGAGCGTCAGGCCGTTGGAAAAGTGCGTCAGCAGCGCTTTGCCGCGCATCTCAATGGCGTTCACCTGCTCGCCCAGCAGCGCGGGCTCGTAGGTCTTCAGTTCAGGAAAGGCAAACCAGACGTCCGTTAATGGCTTGCCGACAATCGCTTCCTCGAGCTGATCCGCCGCGCGGCGGATCTCCGGTCCTTCAGGCATAGTCGTCCTCTTAGTGCGTTGCGCCGCCGCTGATTTTCAGGTCCGTTTCCGTCTCTAGCGAGATGCGAATCGCGATCTCCAGCGCCTGTATAACGCTATCGCGCGCCATGCTCGGCGCGCCGGGGTGCTGCGCCGCCTGCTCCGGCAGATAGGGAATATGCACGAAGCCGCCGCGCACGCGGTTGCCCTGGCTATGCAGCCGGTGCAGCAGGCCATACATAACGTGATTGCAGGTAAACGTACCGGCGGTTTGCGACACCGACGCGGGGATGCCGGCGGCGCGCAACGCGGCGACAATCGCCTTAATCGGCAGCGTGGAGAAATAGCCCGCCGGGCCGTCCGCCACAATCGGCTCATCAACCGGCTGCCGACCCGCGTTATCGGCAATGCGCGCGTCGTCGACGTTAATGCCGATGCGCTCGACGGTAATATCGCTGCGCCCGCCCGCCTGGCCGACCGACAGAATCAGATCGGGCTCGACTTCATCCATGGCGGCATAGAGCACGCCCAGCACGTCGCTAAACACCACCGGCAGCTGACGCGCCGCGATGCGCGCGCCGCCGATCGTCTTGCCGTCGAGCGCGCGCACCGCTTCCCACGAGGGATTAATCTTTTCGCCGCCGAAAGGTTCAAACGCCGTCACTAATACCGTCTTCATACTGACCTCATCGGAACATCAGGAAATAGAGCAGAAATACGTTAACGATTAACAGTAGCACACCGGTCGGCACCTGAGCCTTGATCACCGCGTTGCGATCCGGCAGCTCCAGCAGTGCGGCAGGCACGATATTGAAGTTAGCCGCCATCGGCGTCATCAGCGTGCCGCAGTAGCCCGAGAACATGCCGATTGCCGCCATAACCGCCGGATCGCCATGGTGCTGCAGCACCAGAATCGGAATGCCGACGCCAGCGGTAATAATCGGGAACGCTGCGAAGGCGTTGCCCATCACCATGGTCAGCAGCGCCATGCCGACGGCGTAAACCGTCACGGCGACAAAGCGATTGTCGACGGCCAGATAGCTCTCCGTAAGATGAGAAATGGCGCTGCCGACGCCCGCGCTGGTGAACAGCAGGCCGAGCGTGGCGAGAATTTGCGGCAGGATAAAGGCCCAGCCGATGGCATCCAGCAGTCGACGCGTCTCCTGCATCGACTGCACCGGCTTCTCGTGCGTCATCTTTAGCGCAATCAGCCAGCCAAGCAGACAGCCGGTCATCATTGAGAAGAGCGTCACCAGCGTCGCATGGTTGCCCGCGCCGAACACCGCTTCCTGCAGGCCGGGAATGTGGTTAAAGGCCAGCACGCCGATGACCGTCACCACCGGAATCGCCAGCGCGGGCAGGAAAAGTCGGTTGCCGAGGCGGCGGGCGCTGACCTGCTTCTCCTCGTCGCTGCGCTGATGGTAGCGTCCGAGGCGCACGCCGCCGCAGCCGGCGATCAGCGCCATCGCCACCACCAGTACGCCGACGCCGATATGCAGATAGCGCGTGCCCTGCTCCGGCGTGCCGAACAGCGCGCTCATCAGCTGCGTGGTCCAGTCGCCGACCAGAAAAATCAGGCCGTAGAGCGCCCAGAACAGGCCGGTAGTGAAGCGGCGCGGATTGTGCGCATCGCGCCAGGAGAGTATGGCAACCACCAGCAGGATCAGGCCTGCCAGCCACATCAGATAGTGCTGCTGAAACATTAGCGGGCTCCTTTCGCTTTCAGGGCGTCGTGGTTCAGCGCCTGCAGCTCGCGCGCCAGCCGACGGTCGAGGCGCACCAGCCGCGCCGAGTGGATCAGAAACGCCGCCACGGCGGTAGGTATGCCCCAGACTGCAATATGCAGCGGCTCGGTCTGAATATTGGCCGACTCCAGCATAAAGTTGTGCATAAAGATAATCGCACCAAAGGCGACGAATATATCCTCGCCAAAGAAGAGCCCGACGTTATCCGTCGCCGCCGACATGGCGCGCAGACGATGCCGCACCGCCGTTGACACCTCGCCGTAGCGATTTTCGGTTGCGCCTTCCGCCATTGGTGCCAGCAGCGGGCGCACCATCTGCGGATGACCGCCGAGGCTGGTCAGGCCGAGCGCCGCCGTCACTTCGCGCACGAAGAGATAGACGATCAGCAGGCGTCCGGCGGTGGCGGTTTTGATCTGCGCGATCCAGGTTTGGGCGCGCTCTTTCAGGCCGTGCCGCTCAAGCAGGCCGATAACCGCCAGCGGCAGCAGCAGAATCAACGGCAGGTTGCGCGTGTTGAGAAAGCCCGCGCCCAGTTTTTCCAGAATATCGCCCAGCGGCATCAGCGCGGCAAAGCCGGTGACGAAGCCGGCGACAATCACCACCAGCACCGGATTAAAGCGCAGCAAAAAGCCGATGACGATCGCCGCAATGCCCAGCAGCGGCCAGAGGTTGGTTACGTTATCCATGGTTACCCTTATGTTGAAAAAGCCCGGCTGCGTGGCCGGGCAAAAAATAAAAATGTTACGCGCTGGTGACGGTGATTTGTTCGGCGGCGAAGACGTCACGCAGGCGCTGCGCAAACAGTAAGGCGTGCGCGCCGTCGCCGTGCAGACAAACGGTCTGCGCGTTGACCGCCACCCACTCGCCGCTGATGCTCTCTACCCTTCCCTCTTTCACCATGGTCAGCGTCTGCTGAATGGCGCGCGCCTCTTCTTCAATCATTGCGCC
>Ga0153961_1000143_pt1 | contig 25517 bp, 24 predicted proteins | sample TSFL045MetaG_FD_104748 | JGI IMG/M metagenome (GOLD analysis project Ga0153961, IMG submission 104748) | Attine ant fungus gardens microbial communities from Florida, USA - TSFL045 MetaG | ecosystem: Host-associated > Fungi > Mycelium > Unclassified | place: USA: Florida, Withalacochee...
GCCCTGGCCCTGCGCGATAAACTGGCGCGCTACCTGCTGCGACAGGAAAAAGACGCTTTTACTGTTGATGTTCATCACGTCGTCCCAGTCCTGCTCGCTAAAGTTCAGCGCGTCTTCACGGCGGATAATCCCGGCGTTGTTGACCAGAATGTCGATTTTGCCGGCGGCGGCTACGGCTTTTTCGACCACGCCCGGCACCTGCTCGGTGCGGATCAGATCCGCCTGCAGCGACCAGAAGCGGCGGCCCAGCGCTTCGACGCGCTGCTGCGTTTCCGTTGGGTCATCACGGTTTACACCGACGATATCGCAGCCGGCCTGCGCCAGCCCCAGCGCCATGCCCTGGCCGAGTCCGGTATTGCAGCCGGTGACCAGCGCGATTTTACCTTCCAGATTAAATGCGTTGAGTATCATGAGAGCGCCTCCTTTGTTAGCGCAGATCGCGGATGTTGACATGATCCATGTCGTCGAATACCTGATTCTCGCCGACCATGCCCCAGATAAAGGTGTAGCGCTCAGTGCCGACGCCGGCATGAATAGACCAGCTGGGCGAGATGACCGCCTGTTCGTTATGCACCAGCAGGTGACGCGTCTCCTGCGGCTGGCCCATCATATGAAACACCGCGCTGTCCGGCTTCATATCGAAGTAGAAGTAGACCTCCATCCGGCGTTCGTGAGTGTGGCACGGCATGGTGTTCCACAGATTACCTTCATCCAGGCGGGTCAGGCCCATAGTGAGCTGGCAGGTCGGCAGCACGTCCGGCACCAGATATTTATTGATGGTGCGGCGGTTAGAGGTCGCCGCATCGCCCAGCGTGGTGCGAACCGCGTCCTCTTTGCCGACTTTTTTATCAGGGAAGCGGCTGTGTGCGGGCGCGCTGTTGAAATAAAACTTCGCCGGACGAGACGCGTCGTTGCTGCGAAAGCGCAGCGTCTGGGCGCCTTTGCCGACGTATAGCGCCTCTTCCGACCCGATCTCCCAGACCTTACCGTCTACTTCGATAGTGCCTGGACCGCCGATATTGATGACGCCCAGCTCGCGGCGCTCCAGGAAGTAGCTAACGCCGAGCTGTTTGCCCATCTCGTTGCCGAAGGTCACGCCGTCGGCGACCGGCATAACGCCGCCGATAATAATGCGGTCGATATGGCTGTAGGTAAGCGTATAGCGGTCGGCTTCAAAGATCTTTTCAATCAGAAATTCGCGGCGCAGCGCGGCGGTGTCGAGCTGTCGGGCATGCTCGCTGTGAATGCTTTGACGAACGTCCATTCTGGTCCCCTCTGGCGAAACAGGTGCATAGGCCCCGCAGGGCGTCTGAGGGCATCTTATGAGGAGTGGAGAAGCAATTCAATAAAAATGAAACGATGTTTTATTTTTTTGAGATGGCGATCATGCCGCAAAGAAAAACCCGCCGGTGGCGGGTTAGCTCAGGTAAGCGGGGCATTTACGCCAGCGCATGCCGTTCAGCGCATCGATTCTCCCAGCAGATGCGAGGCGGTCAGCTGGGTCAGATCGTCCAGCCTGACGTTTGCCAGCGACCAGCGCGCATCCTCGCGCAGCGCGGCGGGCGGCACCACGACAGACCGCATGCGCGCCGCTTTGGTGGCGATCATGCCGTTAACTGAGTCCTCCAGCGTGACGCAGTTAAGCGGATCGACGCCCAGCCGCGCTGCGGCGTCGAGATAGACCTGCGGATGCGGTTTGCTGTAGGGCAGCGCCTCGGCCGAAACCAGCACGTCAAAATCCTCGCGCAGGTCAAACAGCGCCAGCACGCGCTCCAGCATCATCAGCGGCGAGGCGGAGACCAGTCCGGTTTTCAGCCCGTGTTGCCGACAGAGCTGCAGCGCCTGTTTTACGCCAGGCAACAGCGGGCGCTGCTCCTCAATCAACGCCAGCGCGCGCGCGATGATGCGCGCCGTGACCGTCTGCTGATCCGGGCCTGACCAGGGGAGCGCTTCATACCACATGCGAACCACCTGATCGATGCGCAGGCCCAGCGTGTCCGGCAGTTCGCTGCGGCGCGACAGATCGACATTCAGCGTGGCGAAAATATCCAGCTCTGCCCGATCCCACAGCGGTTCGGAGTCGATAATCAGGCCATCCATATCAAACAGGGCGGCATAAACGGGGCGGGTATAACTCATCGGCTGGCTCCTTGTCGAATTTGCGCTACCTTATCATGGGTCGACGTGCGGCGCGAAAGTGGCGCGGCTCGCGCTTTTTACGGGAAATAAAAATCACAGGCAGGTAGACTGACTGCAAACAGGATTCAGGTACAGGAGATACCATGACTTATCAACAGGCTGGCCGCATCGCCATCCTTAAGCGAGTGGCTGGCTGGGCGATTTTTTTGCTTGCGCTGCTCTCCACCGTGATTTCAGTGCTGAGCTTTATGTTCCGGCACAGTGAAAAACAGCCGGGCATCGACGCCGTAATGCTCGACTTTGTGCATGTCATCGTCGATATGATCCGCTTTAACACGCCGTTCCTCGGCTTTTTCTGGCGTAATTCACCGGTGCCTGAGTTTCACGGGCAGATGAATATTGGCTTCTGGATTATCTATATTTTGATTTTTGTTGGTCTGGCGCTGGAAGCTTCCGGTTCGCGCATGGCGCGTCAGGCGCGCCATATTAAAGAGGGCATTGAAGATCAGCTGATTCTTGAGCAGGCGCGCGGCAGCGACGCCCGTACGCGCCAGCAGCTCGAAGAGAAAATCCGCGTGCCGCACCACACGATTTTCCTGCAAATCTTTCCGCTCTATATTCTGCCGCTGGTCATCGCCGTCGCCGGGTATTTCGCGCTGTCGCTGCTGGGCTTTTTGTAACGCTCAGGCCGGTCTGGCCTGGCGCTGAGCCAGCGCGTCCTCTTCCAGCAGGCGCGCGACGGCAAAGCGCGCCTCGCTTAACCAGCTGCCGCCAAAAACGTTGGCGCGATTAAGCAGGTAATAGAGCTGATACACCGGCTGGCGCTGTGAGAAGCCGTCCGGTAGCGGCCAGACCGACTGATAGCCTTCATATATCTGGCGCGGCAAATCGGGAAACCAGCCGAGCATCGCCAGGTCGCATTCGCGGTCGCCCCAGTAACAGGCGGGATCGAAAAGCCAGGGGCCGCTGGCGCTGCCGGCGCAGTTGGCCGGCCAGAGATCGCCATGCAGCAGGGAAGGCTGCGGCTGGTGGGTAGCCAGCGCGCGCTGCACGCAGTTAACGATCTCTTCCGTATTGCCGAAGGCGATGCCTTTCTCTTCCGCCAGCTGAAGCTGCCAGCCGATGCGCTGTTCCGCAAAGAAGACTGACCAGCGGCGCAGCCAGCTGTTGGGCTGCGGCGTGGTGGTAATGTTGTTGTCGAAGTCGAGGCCGAACTGCGCCTGTTCGCTCCACTGATGCAGGCGCGCCAGCTGCTGCCCCAGCTGAAAGGCGTTCTCGGCATCAAGCGGCTGCGGCGCAATATACTCCAGCAGCAAAAAGCTCTGATCGCGATAGTGGCCGACGCCGTGAACTGCCGGCACGCGCACGCTTTGGGTACGCGCCAGCAGCGCCAGCTGATCGGCTTCCCAGGTGAAAAGGGTGAGCATCTCGCGGCTGTTGCACTTCATAAAGACGTCATGCTCGCCATAGCGCAGGCGCCAGGCGGGATGGACGTCGCCGCCGGGGAGCTCGTGGCGTTCGGTAATTTCGGCATGGCCAAACTGTTCGCTTAACAGACGACTAATAGCGTTCCACATTGGGCGATCCTCTTTTAACCTGTCAGGCTGCGGTGTCAGTCAGAGTGGTCTACGACATAAAAACGATTATATCGCGTGAATATCGCTGAAAACCCGCGCTTGCGCACAGCTTACCGGAACGGACAGGCGAGCGCGCTTACGACGTCGCGTCGCGTATAAACGCCTCCAGCGTGGTGACGACGACTTCAGGTTTCTGATGCAGCACGCTTTCACCCGCGGCAGCGGCCTGTTGCCGCAAATCCTCCTGCGACAGAGCGCTGACCAGCCCGAAGCTGTTTGTGCCCAGCTCGTGCGGATGGCCCTGGTCATCGTTGAGCGTGGTGCTAAATCCGGCGGCAATCATTGCGCTATTAAGCGCCTGAATATCGCCGAGGCCCGATTCCTGATAGTGAAATGTGACAATGTAACGATTAAAATTGTCGCTCATGTTTCACCTCTGTGCGGCATGACTGTGCTCAGCGTAGACCATGACGAAAAAATGCGCGAATAATGAACAGGATAATGAGGTCGTCCCGGACAGGCATAAAAGTAAACCTGGGTAAAGCCGCTGCGCAGCGGCGCAGAAAAATCTTGTAGCAACTGCGCTGCTTTTCAGCTGACCGCTCTCTATAATGCGCGCCGTTAATGAGAAAACTCCCAATAATCAAGCGGGATAGCGTATGTGAAGCCTGTTTCAGGCAGGTTAATATTTATTTACAATACTTACCGTAAATTGCATTGATTGGCCGGTAAAACTCTTCACACTCACTGTTTTTTAAACTGTCGTACGGGTCACAATAAATGAAAGTGCTTCACAAGCTCTCAGCCGTTCTTTTGCTTTCCGCCGGCGCATTTTGCCACCAGGCATTGGCGGACAACACCGTTTTCACCGCGATGGACGATCCTTCAACGGCGAAAAAGCCGTTCGACGGCAGCGCCTCCGCAGGCTATCTGGCGCAGACCGGCAACACCACCAGCTCCTCGCTGACTGCGCAAACCAATATGACGTGGTATCAGAGCTCTATGGCTTACAGCCTGTGGGGCAACGCGGCGAACACCTCGTCCAACGACGAGCGCTCCTCTGAGACCTACAGCATCGGCGGCCGTTCACGCTACAACCTCAACAGCTTCGACTACCTGTTTGGTCAGGCCAGCTGGCTGAGCGACCGCTTTAACGGCTACGACTCGCGCGATGTGCTGACCGCCGGTTACGGTCGTCAGATCCTCAGCGGGCCGATTCATTCGCTGCGTGCGGAATTTGGTCCGGGCGTGCGCTATGACGATTTCCACGACGGCGGCAGCGAAACCAAAGCGCTGGGCTACGGCGCGCTGAGCTATCAGTGGCAGCTGACCGACAACACCAAGTTTATTCAGGGCGTATCGGTGCTGAGCAGCTTTGGCGAAGACACCACCGTCAACTCGGAAACCGGCCTGCAGGTTGGCATCAACGATCACTTTGCGCTGAAGCTGGCGTACAACGTAACCTGGAACAACAACCCGCCAGAGTCGGCGCCCGATCGCACCGACACCAAAACCAGCATCATGCTGACCTACGCGATGTAATTTACGGCGTAACCGCTTCCTGACCGCAGCCCGTCTGCGGTTTTTTTTCGCCTGCTCCTCGACTTAGCCGCAGGGGGACGGGTTTTGCTCACTGCCCAAAGCTGTTATCATCACGGCGCACTACCATTCCCGGCGTCATTCCGACAATGTGGGTCTGACATCACGCCGGGCAATCAATTCTACTCAATGTTGTATGTAAGCTTTCGTGTGGCTTACCACTGCAATTAAGGATATTAAATGCCTGTAATTACTCTTCCTGACGGCAGCCAGCGCAGCTACGACCGCGCGGTAAGCGTGATGGATATTGCGCTGGATATCGGTCCTGGCCTGGCGAAAGCCTGTATTGCCGGACGCGTGAACGGACAGCTGGTGGATGCGGTCGATCCCATCACCGAAGATGCCTCGGTTGCCATCATTACCGCTAAAGATGAAGCGGGTCTGGAAATTATTCGCCACTCCTGTGCGCATCTGCTGGGACATGCGATTAAGCAGCTGTGGCCCAATACGAAAATGGCGATCGGTCCGGTTATCGACAACGGCTTCTATTATGACGTCGATCTCGATCATACCCTGACGCAGGAAGATATCGACGCGCTGGAAAAACGCATGCACCAGCTGGCCGAAACCAACTACGACGTGGTGAAAAAGGTCGTCAGCTGGCAGCAGGCGCGCGAGGTGTTCGCCGAGCGCGGCGAGAGCTACAAAATCGCTATTCTGGATGAGAACATCAGCCACGACGATCGTCCTGGCCTCTATCATCACGAAGAATATGTCGACATGTGCCGCGGTCCGCACGTGCCGAATATGCGTTTCTGCCACCACTTCAAGCTGCAGAAAATCGCGGGCGCCTACTGGCGCGGCGACAGCAATAACAAAATGCTGCAGCGTATCTACGGCACCGCGTGGGCGGATAAGAAGCAGCTCAACGCCTACCTGCAGCGTCTGGAAGAGGCGGCGAAGCGCGACCACCGCAAGATCGGCAAGCAGCTTGACCTCTACCATATGCAGGAAGAGGCGCCGGGCATGGTTTTCTGGCATAATGACGGCTGGACCATCTTCCGCGAGCTGGAAGTGTTCGTGCGCAGCAAGCTGAAAGAGTACCAGTACCAGGAAGTGAAAGGGCCCTTTATGATGGACCGCGTGCTGTGGGAAAAAACCGGGCACTGGGAAAACTATAAAGAGGCGATGTTCACGACCTCTTCAGAAAACCGCGAATACTGCATCAAGCCGATGAACTGCCCGGGGCACGTGCAGATCTTTAATCAGGGTCTGAAGTCCTACCGCGATCTGCCGCTGCGCATGGCGGAGTTCGGCAGCTGTCACCGCAACGAGCCGTCAGGCGCGCTGCATGGCCTGATGCGCGTACGCGGCTTTACGCAGGATGACGCCCACATCTTCTGTACCGAAGATCAGGTGCGCGACGAAGTAAACAGCTGTATTCGCATGGTGTATGACATGTACAGCACCTTCGGCTTTGAAAAGATCGTGGTGAAGCTTTCCACGCGTCCTGAGAAGCGCATCGGCACCGATGAAATGTGGGACCGCGCTGAAGAAGATTTAGCCGCCGCGCTGAATGAAAACGAAATTCCGTTTGAATTCCAGCCCGGAGAAGGTGCATTCTACGGCCCGAAAATTGAATTTACATTATATGACTGTCTCGATCGCGCCTGGCAGTGCGGCACAGTTCAGCTAGACTTTTCCCTGCCAAAACGTCTGGACGCCACCTATGTGGGCGAAAACAACGATCGTCAGACCCCGGTAATGATTCATCGCGCGATTCTTGGCTCGATGGAGCGCTTTATCGGCATTCTGACCGAAGAGTTCGCTGGGTTCTTCCCGACGTGGCTGGCGCCGCTGCAGGCGGTGGTAATGAATATTACCGATGCGCAGGCAGAATATGTCGACATGTTGACACGCAAATTGCAGAATGCTGGCATTCGTGTGAAAGCAGACTTGAGAAACGAGAAGATAGGCTTTAAAATCCGCGAGCACACATTACGTCGCGTCCCTTACATGCTGGTTTGCGGTGACAAAGAGGTGGAAGCAGGCAAAGTAGCCGTTCGCACCCGCCGCGGTAAAGACCTCGGGACGATGGACATCGATGTGTTTGTTGAGAAGCTGCAACAAGAGATTCGCAGCCGCAATCTTCACCAATTAGAGGAATAAGGTTATTAAAGGCGGAAAACGAGTACAACCGACGCGTCCGAATCGAATCAACGGTGAAATCCGTGCCACTGAAGTACGCTTAACTGGCGTGGATGGCGAACAGATTGGTATTGTCAGCCTTCGCGAAGCTATTGAAAAAGCTGAAGAAGCGGGTGTTGATTTAGTAGAAATCAGCCCCAACGCCGAACCGCCGGTGTGCCGTATTATGGATTACGGCAAGTTCCTTTATGAAAAAAGCAAATCTTCTAAGGAACAGAAGAAGAAGCAAAAAGTTATCCAGGTTAAGGAAATCAAATTCCGTCCTGGTACCGATGAAGGCGACTATCAGGTAAAACTCCGCAGCCTGATTCGCTTTCTGGAAGAAGGCGATAAAGCCAAAATCACGCTGCGTTTCCGCGGTCGTGAAATGGCGCACCAACAGATCGGTATTGAAGTGCTTAACCGCGTCAAAGAAGATCTGGTTGATCTGGCAGTAGTCGAATCCTTCCCATCGAAGATCGAAGGCCGCCAGATGATTATGGTGCTCGCTCCCAAGAAGAAACAGTAGGCTTTCAAGTAACAACGACCGCGCAGCGTTCGCGCTGTGCGGCTCTTTGTTCGCCTGTCTGGTTCGTTTTATTAACAATGCGAAGTGGATATTTTTAAAATGCCAAAGATTAAAACTGTACGTGGCGCGGCTAAGCGCTTCAAGAAGACCGCTTCTGGCGGCTTCAAGCGTAAGCACGCAAACCTGCGTCATATTCTGACTAAAAAATCAACTAAGCGTAAACGTCACCTGCGCCCGAAAGGCATGGTGTCTAAAGGCGATCTGGGTCTGGTTGTTGCCTGCCTGCCGTACGCATAAGTTAACTTTTTTATAAATCTGCCTCGACGACTCTGCATAACGGCCGCTGGTCGGCAGGGGATAAAGGCATCACAGAATATTGATACAGGAGAGCTCACATGGCTCGCGTTAAACGTGGTGTAATTGCTCGCGCACGTCACAAGAAAATCTTAAAACAAGCTAAAGGCTACTACGGTGCACGTTCACGTGTATACCGCGTTGCCTTCCAGGCTGTTATCAAAGCTGGTCAGTATGCTTACCGTGACCGTCGTCAACGTAAGCGTCAGTTCCGTCAGCTGTGGATTGCGCGTATCAACGCTGCAGCGCGTCAGAACGGCATTTCTTACAGCCGTTTCATCAATGGCCTGAAAAAAGCGTCCATTGAAATTGACCGTAAAATCCTGGCTGACATCGCTGTATTCGATAAAGTGGCGTTCACCGCACTGGTCGAAAAAGCAAAATCAGCTCTGGCGTAAGTCAGATGAAAAAGGGAGCTTGCTCCCTTTTTTATTGCCTGTAACTCAAGCAAAAGATTGACATTTTCATCGCAGGGCTTTTCAATAGTGCCCTCAGAATCACACTCAAGGTAACGCAAGCATGAATGCTGCTATTTTCCGTTTCTTTTTTTACTTTAGCACCTGACGCTCAGGGGCTTTTGCGCATAGAAAAGAAACGAAAAATCGCGCCGAAAGCCTCCCTCGTGGAGGCTTTCGTGTTTCTGGCGAAGTATGACGGCAACGTCCCAACGAGAACTAACCAGCCCGCCTGGAAGAAGAGGAAACCATGTCCCAACTCGCAGAACTGGTGGCCCGCGCCACAGCCGCTATCGACGAGGCGACGGATATCGCCACCCTTGACGCGGTGCGCGTCGAATATACCGGTAAAAAAGGCCACCTGACGCAGCTGATGACCACGCTGCGCGAGCTGCCGCCGGAAGAGCGTCCGGCCGCGGGCGCGGTGATTAACGACGCTAAGCAGCAGGTGCAGGAGCGCCTTAACGCGCGCAAAGAGACGCTGGAGTCCGCCGCGCTCAACGCCCGCCTGGCCGCCGAAACCATCGACGTCTCGCTGCCGGGACGCCGCACCGAAAATGGCGGTCTGCATCCGGTCACGCGCACCATCGATCGCATTGAAACCTTCTTTGGCGAACTGGGCTTCGCGGTGGTGACCGGCCCGGAAATCGAAGATGACTACCATAACTTCGACGCGCTGAATATTCCGGGCCACCACCCGGCGCGCGCCGATCACGACACCTTCTGGTTCGACGCCACGCGCCTGCTGCGCACCCAGACCTCTGGCGTGCAGATTCGCACCATGAAAAACCAGCAGCCGCCGATTCGCATCATCGCGCCGGGCCGCGTCTATCGCAACGACTACGACCAGACCCATACCCCGATGTTCCACCAGATGGAAGGGCTGATCGTCGACAAGAACATTAGCTTCACCAACCTGAAGGGCACGCTGCACGACTTCCTGCGCAACTTCTTTGAGGAAGATTTGCAGATCCGCTTCCGTCCCTCCTATTTCCCGTTCACCGAGCCGTCGGCGGAAGTCGACGTCATGGGCAAAAACGGCAAATGGCTGGAAGTGCTGGGCTGCGGCATGGTGCACCCGAACGTATTGCGTAACGTCGGCATCGATCCGGAAATTTACTCCGGCTTCGCCTTCGGCATGGGCATGGAGCGTCTCACCATGCTGCGCTACGGCGTTACCGACTTGCGCGCCTTCTTCGAAAATGACTTACGTTTCCTCAAACAATTTAAATAAGGGCAGGTTATCCAATGAAATTCAGTGAACTCTGGTTACGCGAATGGGTAAACCCGGCTCTGGACAGCGCTGCCCTTTCTGAACAGATCACCATGGCCGGTCTGGAAGTGGACGGCGTGGAGCCGGTTGCCGGCGCGTTTCACGGCGTGGTGGTTGGCGAGGTCGTCGAGTGCGGCCAGCACCCGAACGCCGACAAGCTGCGCGTCACTAAGGTCAACGTCGGCGGCGATCGCCTGCTGGATATTGTCTGCGGCGCGCCGAACTGCCGTCAGGGCCTGAAGGTTGCAGTCGCCACCGTGGGCGCCGTGCTGCCGGGTGATTTTAAAATCAAAGCGGCGAAGCTGCGCGGCGAGCCGTCCGAAGGCATGCTCTGCTCGTTCTCCGAGCTGGGCATTTCCGACGATCACAGCGGCATTATCGAACTGCCGGGCGATGCGCCCATCGGCGCGGATATCCGCGACTACCTGAAGCTGAACGACAATACCATTGAGATCAGCGTTACGCCGAACCGCGCCGACTGCCTGGGCATCATCGGCATTGCGCGCGACGTGGCGGTACTAAACAGCCTGCCGCTCACCGTGCCGGACATCGCGCCGGTGGCCGCGACTATCGGCGATACCTTTCCCGTTCGCGTGGACGCGACCGACGCCTGCCCGCGCTATCTGGCTCGGGTAGTCAAAGGCATTAACGTCACCGCCGCCACGCCGCTCTGGATGCGTGAAAAGCTGCGCCGCTGCGGCATTCGCTCAATCGATCCGGTGGTGGATATCACTAACTACGTGCTGCTTGAGCTGGGCCAGCCGATGCACGCCTTCGACCTCGACCGCATCGACGGCGGCATCGTGGTACGCATGGCGGAAGAGGGCGAAAGCCTGACGCTGCTCGACGGCAGCGAAGCGAAGCTTAGCAGCGACACGCTGGTGATTGCCGATCACCATAAGGCGCTGGCGATGGGCGGTATCTTCGGCGGCGAGCATTCCGGCGTCAATGAAGAGACGCAGAATATCCTGTTCGAGTGCGCCTGGTTCGATCCGCTGGCGATCACCGGCCGCGCGCGCCGTCACGGCCTGCACACCGACGCCTCGCACCGCTACGAGCGCGGCGTCGATCCGGCGCTGCAGTACAAGGCTCTCGAACGCGCTACTCAGCTGCTGCTGGAGATCTGCGGCGGTCAGGCCGGCCCGGTTATTGACCAGACCCACGACGCGGCGCTGCCGCCGCGCGCGACCATTACGCTGCGTCGCGAGAAGCTGGATCGCCTGATTGGCCACGCTGTTGCCGACGAGCAGGTAACCGATATCCTGACGCGTCTCGGCTGCAAGGTCACAACGGGTCAGGGCGAGTGGAAAGCGGTCGCGCCGAGCTGGCGCTTCGACATGGCGATTGAAGAAGATTTGATTGAAGAAGTCGCCCGCATCTACGGCTACAACAATATCCCGGACGTGCCGGTACAGGCGGGTCTGGTGATGACCCAGCATCGCGAGGCGCACCTTTCGCTGAAGCGCGTGAAAAATTTGCTGGTGGATAAAGGCTATCAGGAAGCGATCACCTACAGCTTCGTCGACCCGAAAATCCAGCAGCTGCTGCACCCGGGCGAAGAGGCGCTGATGCTGCCTAGCCCCATCTCCAGCGATATGTCGGCGATGCGCCTGTCGCTGTGGACCGGCCTGCTGAGCGCCGTGGTCTATAACCAGAACCGCCAGCAGGGCCGCGTGCGTCTGTTTGAGAGCGGTTTGCGCTTTGTGCCTGATACCCAGGCGGATTTAGGCATCCGCCAGGATCTTATGCTGGCGGGCGTGCTGAGCGGCAACCGTAATGAAGAGCACTGGGATCTGGCGCGTCAGACGGTTGACTTCTATGATTTGAAAGGCGATTTAGAATCGCTGCTCGATTTAACCGGCAAGCTGGACGATATTCGCTTCCGCGCGGAAGCCAATCCGGCGCTGCATCCGGGGCAGAGCGCGGCGATTTATTTGCATGACGAACGAATCGGATTTATCGGGGTGGTTCATCCTGAGCTGGAACGTAAGCTGGATCTCAACGGCCGCACCTTAGTCTTTGAACTGCTTTGGAATAAGGTCGCAGACCGCGTCCTGCCTGAAGCGCGCGAGATTTCACGCTTCCCGGCGAACCGTCGCGATATCGCTGTGGTCGTGGCTGAAAACGTCCCCGCAGCAGATATCATCGCCGAGTGTAAGAAAGTTGGCGTAAATCAGGTAGTTGGCGTAAACTTGTTTGACGTGTACCGCGGTAAGGGCGTTGAAGAGGGTTTCAAGAGCCTCGCCATCAGCCTGATTTTGCAGGATACCAGCCGGACACTCGAAGAAGAGGAGATTGCCGCGACCGTTGGTAAATGCGTTGCGGCATTAAAAGAGCGATTCCAGGCAACCTTGAGGGATTGAACCTATGGCGCTTACAAAAGCTGAAATGTCAGAGTACCTGTTTGAGAAGCTTGGGCTGAGCAAACGCGACGCAAAAGAGCTGGTGGAGCTGTTTTTTGAAGAGGTTCGCCGCGCTCTGGAAAATGGTGAACAGGTAAAACTGTCTGGATTTGGTAATTTCGACCTGCGCGATAAAAATCAGCGTCCAGGCAGAAATCCAAAAACGGGGGAAGATATTCCCATTACCGCGCGCCGCGTAGTAACGTTTCGCCCGGGTCAGAAGCTGAAAAGCCGCGTCGAAAACGCTTCTCCGAAAGATAACGACTGACCGATTTCAGTGTTCTAAAAAGGCCGCCTGTGCGGCCTTTTTCATTGCCGCGTCACGCGGCTTCTGCCGAATCTCTCCATATTGTCAGCACTCTGTAAGCTTACGGAAAATAGGCTGAAAATCCGCCTGCGCCGATAGTGACGCGCGAGGCGCTTTTGCTATAACTGCGGCAAAAGACAACATGAGACCGCTTTGATGAAAAAAACCGCACTGTTTTTAAGCCTCCTGCTGGGGATGCCGCTGCTGGCGAACGCCAGTGCGCCGCACCATGACCCTTCGCCGCGCGTCAGCGCTCATATTGGCGATCGCGATCATCGCGGCGACTACTGGGACGGCTTCGACTGGCGTTCGGCAAAATGGTGGCAGGCGCACCACGGCCGCAGCGTCGGGCTGAAAGGGCCGCACGGCTACTGGAACGGCAACGGCTGGCAGGCGCAGCGGCCCAGTCGCGACAGGCCGATCGCAAAACGCGATCGTTCATCGCACAACGAGCCGATGCCGCCGCGCCCGGACCACGGTTAATCCTCTCTGCGGCGCCCGCCGGCGCCGCCTACGCCAGCCTTTCTTTTTTCGCCAATCTCTCTACAATCAAATCTCTGTTTTCTCAGCGAATCTCCAACTATGTCCCTGCTGGATCAGCTCGCTCGTCAGGCGGATCGCCGCAGCCGTCGCGCGCTTACGGCGCTGTCTCTTCTTCTGCTGGCGCTAATGGCGCTCAGCCTGTGCGCGGGCGACAGCTGGATCGCGCCAGCGCAGTGGCTGAGCGACAGCGGCCGGCTGTTTGTCTGGCAGCTGCGTCTGCCGCGTACCCTTGCGGTCGTGCTGGTCGGCGCGGCGCTGGCGGTGTGCGGCGTGGTGATGCAGGCGCTGTTTACCAACCCGCTGGCAGAGCCGGGCCTGCTCGGCGTCTCTAACGGCGCCGGTATTGGACTGGTGCTTGGCGTGCTGTTCGGCAGCGGTTCGCTCTGGAGCCTGAGCCTGGCGGCGATGGCGGGCGCGCTGCTCATTACCCTAATCCTCTTACATTTCGCGCATCGGCAGCTCTCCGTCACGCGGCTGCTGCTAACCGGCGTGGCGCTGGGCATTATCTGCAGCGCCATCATGACCTGGGCGGTCTACTTCAGCACCAGCCTCGATCTGCGCCAGCTGATGTACTGGATGATGGGCGGCTTCAGCGGCATCGACTGGCGCTACGGCTGGATGATGCTGGCGCTGCTGCCGGTTACCGCTGGGCTAATCGCCACCGCGCGCGTGCTCAATCTGCTGGCGCTCGGCGAAACGGCGGCGCAGCAGCTGGGCCTGTCGCTCTTTTTCTGGCGTAATGCGCTGGTGCTGGCGATGGGCTGGCTGGTGGGCGTCAGCGTCGCCATGGCGGGCGCGATCGGCTTTGTCGGGCTGGTGATCCCGCATCTGCTGCGGCTCAGCGGCATCAGCGATCATCGCTATCTGCTGCCAGCCTCGGCGCTGGCGGGCGCGGGCGTGCTGCTTGCCGCCGACGTTATCGCGCGTCTGGCGCTGACCTCGGCGGAGCTGCCGATAGGCGTAGTGACCGCCACGCTCGGCGCGCCGCTGTTTATCGCGCTGTTAGTTAAATCTTCGCGCTAGCTTCGGCTGGCTTTCTGCATCCTTTACAGGAGAGTTTTATGAGCCTTTATCAAACTGAAGTCACGACCATCGACGGCGAAAAAACCACGCTGGAGAAGTGGCAGGGCAAAGTGCTGCTGGTGGTAAACGTCGCGTCGAAATGCGGCCTTACGCCGCAGTACGAGCAGCTGGAGGCGCTGCAGCAGCAGTATCAGGCACAGGGCTTTAGCGTGCTCGGTTTCCCCTGCAATCAGTTCCTCGAGCAGGAGCCAGGCAGCAACGAGGAGATCAAAACCTTCTGCAGCACCACCTACGGCGTCACCTTTCCCATGCTGGCTAAGGGCGACGTCAACGGCCCGGCGCGCCATCCACTCTACGCGCAGCTGGTGGCGGCGCAGCCGGAGGCGCTGCGTCCGGAAGGCAGCGGCTTCTACGAGCGTATGGCAAGCAAAGGCCGCGCGCCGAAAGCGCCTGGCGATATCCTGTGGAACTTTGAAAAGTTCCTGATTGACCGCGAGGGCAACGTGGTGCAGCGCTTCGCGCCGGATATGACGCCGGACGACGCCGTTATCCAGCAGAGCATTCAGCAGGCGCTGGCGCAGTAAATGGTGCTGAGCCTGAAGGGCGCCGCCGTTCCCGGACGGCTGGCGCCTTTTTCCGCCGAGGTGGGCGCCGGCACGCTGCTGCACCTGGTGGGCCCCAACGGCGCGGGGAAAAGCAGCCTGCTGGCGCTAATGGCGGGCATGCTGCCGGGCGAAGGAGAGATCCGGCTGCTGCAGCGGCCGCTGCGCGAATGGCGCGGCGCGGCGCTGGCGCGCGTGCGCGCGTGGCTGCCACAGCAGATCGCGCCTGGCTGGATGCCGGTCTATCACTATTTGCGCCTGCACCTGAGCGACGCGCGGTCGGAATCGGCGCTGAGCGAACTGCTGGCAGCGCTGCAGCTGCAGGACAAACTGGCGCGGCCGCTCACGCAGCTCTCGGGCGGCGAGTGGCAGCGCGTCAGGCTGGCGGCGGCGTTTGCCCAGATCGATCCCGCGCTCAATCCGCAGGGCAGAGTGCTGCTGCTGGACGAACCGATGACCGGGCTGGATATCGCTCAGCAAAACGCCGTGCATAACCTGATTCTCGGGCTGCGGCGCGCCGGCTTATGCGTCATCGCCAGCAGCCACGATCTTAACCATACATTGCGCCATGCCGACAGCGTCTGGCTGATGGCACAGGGCAGCGTGATAGCGCAGGGCGCGGCGGCGGCGATCCTTACGCCAGAGCGCCTCAGCGAGCTCTACGCGATTCCGTTCCGCCAGCTGGAGCTGGACGGGCAGCCGCTGCTGACCGTCCAGCCATGAGCCATCAGCCTTGCCAGGCTGCGCGCCTGACGCTAGAGTGAGGCCGTTGCGATTAAAGGGAGATGCGCGCGAATGCGGCTGGGCATAATTTTACTGGTGCTAATACTGGCGGGATGCAGCGGCCATCGCGCGCCGCCGGTAAACGGTCGACTGTCAGATTCAATTATGGTGGTGGCGCAGCTCAACGAGCAGCTGGGACAGTGGCGCGGCACGCCTTATCGCTACGGCGGCATGAGCCGCGGCGGCGTCGACTGCTCAGGCTTCGTCTATCTCACCATGCGCGACAGGTTCGATCTGCAACTGCCGCGCAGCACGCGGGCGCAGAGTGATATCGGTACGCGCATCAGCAAGGATGAGCTGCAGCCGGGCGATCTGGTGTTTTTTAAAACCGGCCGCGGCGAAAACGGCCTGCACGTCGGCATCTACGACAGCGACAACGCTTTTATTCACGCCTCGACCAGCCAGGGCGTGATTCGCTCTTCGCTTGACAATGTTTACTGGCGCAAAGCTTTCTGGCAGGCGCGCCGGATTTAAGGCAAATTAATAATCGCTCCCATCGGCACGGATGCAAATAGCAGAAGAAATAGCAGTAAGAAAAAGGCTATTTTATAGCTCTTATTTTAAATGGCACTTTACGCTGCCGGGAAATAATTATATCAATAGGGCGGAGAGTTAATTTTCCGCTAAAGTGTATTATACGCTACCGTTATTTGGCTTAGGGATCTGGCGCAGCGGGCAAAGCGAAATTTAACGGCAAAGATGTCCATCTCTTCCCGCGTTTGGTACTATTGCCTGCCTGATTTCAATGCTATACGATGCGCCAGTCGCCACTTTATCTGGCTGTAAAAATGAAAGTTCATTTAACTGCCGACTATCGGTCGGAAATTTGGTTTTATCCTGCCTGCACAGTAAGCGGGCAGCTGGCGGCCGTGGAGCTGGTTAGCCAGTTCGTCCATGATACTGCGCCTGTTACCCTGCCGCAGGATTTGCTGTTGCCGCAGCTCAGTGAAGCGCAGAGGCTGCGGCTGCTGCAGCGGCAAATCGGCCTGCTGGAAGACTATCGCGACCTCTTTGATAAAAATCACGTTCTGGCGTTAATGCGTATTGATGAAAATATGGCGCATACGCTGCTGGCGAGTGAATTGCTGATACGTAAAATTAAACAGCTTCCGTTTTTATTACTCGACCTTAGCGAAACGTTTCCGCAGCTTTTTAACGGAATTAATGATCCTCTTATTTCTGCGTTAAAACAGCAGTTCCGTTTATCATTATCCCATTTCGGCGCGGGTAAATCGTCGACCGGCGCGGTCTACGATAATCTGTTCGACTGTATCAAGCTGGATAAAGAATTTATTCAGGCGCTGGCGAAGCGCGCTTCATTTCAGCCCTTTATTCAGAGCATTGTCGATAACTTTAGCGGCCATACGCAGCTGATGATTATTTGCGGCATTGACGACAGTACGCTGCTCGATAAAACCGCAACCCTGCAGCACGCTGCGCTACAGGGCGCGCTTTTCCCGCCGGTGAAAGCCGAGGGTCTGGCGCAGCTGATTGCCCGTGAATGCTGCGCCCCTGATTAAGCCCGCCTGTTGTATTTGATTCCCCATCACTATACTTGCGGTGTCTCGCGCGTCTGCGGCGGGACGGCCCGATATCCGGTTATTCACAGCGACGGCGGTTCTGGCTTCGCCGGGCTGCCGCTCGGGAGAGTCTATGTTGTTTGATAACAGCTGGCGGCGCGAGCTGCCAGATTTCTATACCGCGCAGGCACCGACGCCGCTCAAGGGCGGGCGCCTGTTCTACCACAACGCGCCGCTGGCGCAGGCGCTGGGCGTCGATGCCTCACTGTTCGCTGGCGAAGGCCATGGCGTCTGGCACGGCGCCGCGCTGCTGCCGGGCATGCAGCCGCTGGCGCAGGTTTACAGCGGCCATCAGTTCGGCGTTTGGGCCGGACAGCTTGGCGACGGACGCGGTATTTTGCTGGGCGAACAGCGCCTCGACGCCGGCGGCAAGGTCGACTGGCACCTGAAGGGCGCAGGGCTCACCCCTTATTCGCGCATGGGTGACGGGCGCGCGGTGATTCGCTCCACGGTGCGCGAGTTTCTCGCCTCCGAAGCGCTGCACCACCTGGGCATTCCCACTACGCGCGCGCTCGCTATCGCCATCAGCGACGAGCCGGTCTATCGCGAATCGACCGAGCGCGGCGCAACCCTGATGCGCATCGCGGAAAGTCACCTGCGCTTTGGCCATTTCGAACACTTCTTCTACAGCCAGCAGCAGGAAAAAGTCGAACAGCTGGCGGACTATGCGCTGCGCCACCACTGGCCGCACCTGGTCGGCGAAGCGGACAAATATCTTTTATGGTTTACCGACGTCGTCGAGCGCACCGCGCGCCTGATCGCCCAGTGGCAGAGCGTTGGCTTTGCGCACGGCGTAATGAACACCGATAACATGTCGCTGCTTGGGCTGACAATTGACTATGGCCCCTACGGTTTCCTGAACGACTACCAGCCCGGCTTTATCTGCAACCACAGCGACTATCAGGGGCGTTATAGCTTTGAAAATCAGCCGATGATCGGCCTCTGGAACCTCAACCGGCTGGCGCATGCGCTTTCCGGCCTGCTGAGCGTCGACCAGCTCAAACAGGCGCTGAGCCGCTATGAGCCGGAGCTGATGCGCGTCTGGGGCGAGCGTATGCGGGCGAAACTGGGCTTCACTCAGGCCGAAAGCGATGACAACGACCTGCTGGTTGAGCTGCTGTCGCTGATGACCCAGGAGCGTAGCGACTACACCCTGACGTTCCGACTGCTAGGGGAAACGCAGCAGCAGGAGACGCGCTCGCCGCTGCGCGACGAATTTATGGATCGCGCCGCCTTTGACAGCTGGTACCAGCGCTATCGCGCGCGTCTGCTGCGGGAAGGAATAGACGACGAGGCGCGACAGCAGCGGATGAAGGCCGCCAGTCCGGCGCTGGTGCTGCGCAACTACCTGGCGCAGCAGGCGATCGACGCGGCGGAAAAAGGCGACAGCGGGGCGCTGGCGCGGCTGCATCAGGCGCTGCAGCAGCCCTTTAGTGACGAAACGGCCGCTGAGTATCGTCAGCGGCCGCCGGACTGGGGAAAAACGCTGGAGGTAAGCTGCTCCAGCTAACGACTCAGAAGCGGCTGGTTACCGCCTCGGCCAGCAGCGACAGCACCGCTTCGCTGTCCTGCCAGCCGAGGCAGGGATCGGTAATCGACTGGCCGTAAACCAGCGGCTCGCCCGCGACCACCTTCTGATTTCCCTCTTCGATAAAGCTTTCGATCATCACGCCCGCGACCGCGCGCGACCCGGCGGAGATCTGCTGCGCCACCTCGGCCGCGACCTCTTTCTGACGACGATGCTGCTTCAGGCAGTTGCCGTGGCTGAAGTCGATCACCAGCTGCTCCGGCAGATTGAACTCGCGCAGGCTGGCGGCGGCGGCGGCCACGTCGTCAGCGTGATAGTTAGGCGCTTTGCCGCCGCGCAGAATCACATGGCCGTGCGGGTTGCCGCTGGTCTGATAAATCGTCATCTGGCCATCTTTATCGGGCGACAAAAACATATGGCTGGCGCGCGCGGCGCGGATTGCGTCCACCGCGATGCGCACGTTGCCGTCGGTGCCGTTTTTGAAGCCTACCGGACAGGAAAGCGCGGAGGCCATCTCGCGGTGGATTTGGCTCTCGGTGGTGCGCGCGCCAATCGCGCCCCAGCTAATCAGGTCGGCAATAAACTGGCCGGTGACCATATCAAGAAACTCCGTCGCGGTAGGCAGCCCCAGGCGATTAATATCGAGCAGGATCTGCCGCGCCAGGCCGATGCCGCGGTTGACGTTATAGCTGCCGTCCAGATCGGGATCGGAGATCAGGCCTTTCCAGCCCACCACGGTGCGGGGTTTTTCAAAATAGGTGCGCATCACGATTTCCAGCCGGTCGGCGTAGCGCTCGCGCAGCGCATTCAGCCGCTGCGCGTAATCGAGCGCCGCGCGCGGATCGTGCAGCGAGCAGGGGCCGATAATCACCAGCAGACGCGGATCGTCGCCGGTAAGAATGTGGGCGATGCGCTGACGCGCGCGGGTAACGTTATCCGCCACGTCGGCGGAAAGAGGGTGTTCAGCGGCTAACGCGGCAGGCGTGATCAGGCTGCCGATGCGTGCCGTACGCAGTTCATCAGTTTTGTTCATGAGCATCTCGAAAACTTTTTCTTCGCAGCGGTGACATACCGGGAAGTGATGATGATCACAATAAATTATTAGCCTGCGAATGCAAGCCTATAAACTGAAATGATATTTTGTGCGACGGCAGCGGCGCTTTACAAGGCGCCGCCGAGGCGTCTCAGTACATGCGGCGCGTCATGCCCATAATGTCGAGAATCTTGGTGGCAATCTCTTCGACCGAATAGTTGGTGCTGTTGAGATAGCGGATCTGGTGGGTGCGGAACAGCGCCTCTACCTCGCCGACCTCAAGCCGGCACTGGCGCATAGAGGCGTAACGGGTATTTTCCGCCCGCTCCTGGCGAATGGCGGCAAGTCGCTCCGGATCGATAGTCAGGCCAAATAGCTTGTTCTGAAACGGACGCAGGGCGGCGGGCAGCTTAAGGTTATCCATATCGTCGGCGATAAAGGGATAGTTGGCGGCGCGGATGCCGAACTGCATCGCCAGATAGAGGCTGGTCGGCGTTTTGCCGCAGCGCGACACGCCCAGCAGGATCACCTGCGCATCTTCCAGCCCGCGCAGCGAGATACCGTCGTCGTGCGCCAGAGTGTAATCGATAGCGGCGATGCGCGCGTCATATTTGCCGAGGTTGCTGGCGTCGAGGCCGTGAGTGCGATGCGCCACCGGAGCGGGGGCCATGCCCAGCTCCTCCTGCAGCGGCGCCACCAGCGCCTGCACGATATCCTGACAGAACCCCTCGCTCTGCGTAATGATGTCGCGAACCTCCGGCGTAACGATAGAGAAAAACACCAGCGGGCGGATGCCGCTTTTCTGGTAGAGCGCGTTGATTTGCGCTTTTACCGCCTGGGCGCGCTGCACGTTCTCGACAAAGGGCAGCGTCAGGCTATTGAAGCCCACCGGAAACTGCGACAGTACAGCGTGCCCCAGCACCTCTGCGGTAATGGCGGTGCCGTCGGAAATATAGAAAACGCTTCTTTCGCTGCTCATGGCCTTTACCTTATGGGTAGAGTGATAGCGTCAGGTTAGCAGCTTTAATTAGCGCTCAGAACAAAATAAAAAATCCATAGTTAAATTTTGTGAACTTTTCGTTTTTTTCTTATCGACGCAGGCTAAAACCGATGCCGCTAAATAATGAAATGACGTTTTAATTTCGCTTTTCCCTACAAAACTGTCTGCTGGCGGTAAATAAAGCCTCAGGCCGTTGCGCAACAGAAATTTCGCCTAACGTGATGAAAAATAGCGAAAACCATTAACATCATGGCCTTAGCTAAAAATAGCGGGTTTGCGCAACATCGCAGAATTATCGGAATAATTCCTAAATTGCTAAAACTTGCGCGCTTTAACGATTCAACACTTAGTCATTAATTGCGCGTTGTGCCAGGCTAATTTTGCGAATAGCTAAATTTTCCATGTGCCCATTCATTCTTAAAAGGATAATCTCGATGTCCATTACAGGCGAACAGCCGTTAGTGCTCTGGTATAACCAGCTTGGCATGCATGATGTCGATCGCGTGGGAGGTAAAAACGCCTCTCTGGGTGAAATGATTACAAATTTGTCGTCGCTGGGCGTCTCCGTGCCCAACGGATATGCGACCACATCTTACGCATTTAATCAGTTCCTCGATCAGAGCGGCCTCAACCAGCGCATTTACGATTTACTGGACAAGACCGATATCGACGATATCGACGAGCTGGCGAAAGCCGGCAAGCAGATCCGTCAGTGGGTCGTGGATACCCCGTTTCAGCCTGAACTGGAAACGGCTATTCGCGAGGCTTACGAACAACTCTCCGCAGACGATGCCGAGGCGTCGTTTGCCGTACGCTCTTCCGCCACGGCGGAAGATATGCCGGACGCCTCTTTCGCCGGCCAGCAGGAAACGTTCCTTAACGTGCAGGGCTATGACGCGGTGATTATCGCCGTGAAGCACGTTTACGCCTCGCTGTTTAACGATCGCGCCATCTCCTACCGCGTGCATCAGGGCTACGACCATCGCGGCGTCGCGCTGTCGGCGGGCGTTCAGCGTATGGTGCGCTCCGATCTCGCCTCGTCGGGCGTGATGTTCACCATCGATACCGAGTCGGGCTTCGATCAGGTGGTGTTTATCACCTCTGCCTTTGGCCTCGGCGAAATGGTGGTGCAGGGTGCGGTCAATCCAGATGAGTTCTATGTGCATAAGCCGACGCTGGCCGCCAGCCGTCCGGCGATCGTGCGCCGCAATATGGGCTCGAAAAAGGTGCGTATGGTCTACGCCGATTCACAGTCGCACGGCGAACAGGTACGCATTGAAGACGTGCCGGAAAGCGAACGCGATCGTTTCTCGCTGACCGACGAAGAAGTCCAGGCGCTGGCGCGTCAGGCGGTACTGATCGAGCAGCACTACAAGCGTCCGATGGATATCGAATGGGCCAAAGATGGCCACACCGGCAAGCTCTTTATCGTGCAGGCGCGACCGGAAACCGTGCGTTCCAACGGACAGGTGATGGAGCGTTATAACCTGCAGGGCACAGGCAGCGTGGTGGTGGAAGGCCGCGCTATCGGCCACCGCATCGGTGCGGGCGAAGTTAAAGTGATCCACGACATCAGCGAGATGAACCGCATTGAAAAAGGCGACGTGCTGGTTACGGATATGACCGATCCCGACTGGGAACCGATCATGAAGAAAGCCTCGGCGATCGTCACCAACCGCGGCGGACGTACCTGCCACGCCGCGATTATCGCGCGTGAGCTGGGCATCCCGGCGGTGGTGGGTTGCGGCGACGCGACCGACCGTTTGCAGGACGGCAACAAAGTCACCGTTTCCTGCGCAGAGGGCGACACCGGCTATGTCTATAGCGATCTGATCGATTTCGAGGTCACCAGTTCGCAGGTGGATGAGATGCCGACGCTGCCGCTGAAAATTATGATGAACGTCGGCAACCCCGATCGCGCGTTCGATTTTGCCTGCCTGCCGAACGAAGGCGTGGGCCTGGCGCGTCTGGAGTTCATCATCAACCGCATGATTGGCGTGCACCCGAAAGCGCTGCTGGAGTTTGACCAGCAGACGCCGGAGCTGCAGCAGCAGATCCGCGGCATGATGAAGGGCTTCGATAGCCCGGTCGAATTTTATATTGCGCGCCTGACCGAAGGGATCGCCACGCTCGGCGCCGCCTTTGCGCCGAAGCGGGTAATCGTGCGCCTGTCGGACTTTAAATCAAACGAGTACGCCAATCTGGTAGGCGGTGAGCGCTACGAGCCGGAAGAGGAGAACCCCATGCTGGGCTTCCGCGGCGCCGGACGCTACGTGGCGGACAGTTTCCGCGACTGTTTCGCGCTGGAGTGCGAAGCGGTGAAGCGCGTGCGCAATGAGATGGGCCTGACCAACGTCGAAATCATGGTGCCCTTTGTTCGCACCGTGGCGCAGGCGCAGGCGGTGGTTGAGGAGCTGGGCCGCCAGGGCCTGAAGCGCGGCGAGAACGGCCTGAAAATCATCATGATGTGCGAAATCCCCTCCAACGCCCTGCTGGCCGAACAGTTCCTCGAGCATTTCGACGGCTTCTCAATCGGCTCGAACGATATGACGCAGCTGGCGCTGGGGCTGGATCGCGATTCAGGCGTGGTGTCGGCGCTGTTCGACGAGCGCAACGAGGCGGTGAAAGCGCTGTTGTCGATGGCGATTCAGGCGGCGAAAAAGCAGGGCAAATATGTGGGCATCTGCGGCCAGGGGCCATCGGATCATCAGGACTTCGCGGCCTGGCTGATGGAAGAGGGTATCGACAGCCTGTCGCTTAATCCGGACACTGTGGTCGAAACCTGGCTGTCGCTGGCTGAGTTAAGCAAAAGCGCATGATTACATAGGGTAAACCGCCGTAAAAAGGCCAGCTTTGCTGGCCTTTTTACTTTGTTCAGGCCAAAAAAAAGCCCATCACAGGGGATGGGCAAAGACTACACACAGCAATTCTTTACTTTACTCAGGGGAAAAAGGTTGTTTAAAAATCAGTAGGTTGATTTCAAACTTAGGAATCATGTTATTCATCGCGCGGTGCGGAGTCTTTAAGAATCCTCTTATTAGTTTAAAGCCGATAAACTTTTGTCACCTGTTTTGCCGCCAGATTGCGGTAAACCAGTGCGAAAAATAAACTATTCGCCGCTGATATGCGGCCTCACGGCCGAAAACTGCGTTTTTTCTTAAAAGCCGCTAATGAAAAAAAATATTCACGCGACGCAAATGAGTCAGGACGGTTAACCGCCCTGAGCCCATTATCAGGAGGGCTGCTGCTCTTCATCATGATCGGACAAAATCTCGACCACGCTGGCGAGATCGCCTTCCGGCGGCGGTGGCGCCTCATGCATCCAGACGGAGACCAGCCGGTAGGAGACCGCCAGCACCACTGGACCAATAAACAAACCAATCAGGCCGAAGGCGACCAGCCCGCCGATAACGCCGGAGAGGATCAGAATCATCGGCAAATCGGCGCCCATGCGGATCAGCATCGGGCGCAGCACGTTATCAAGCGTGCCGACCACGCAGCTCCAGATCAGCAGCACCGTGCCCCAGGTGGTGTCACCGCTCCAGTAGAGCCAGATAATGGCGGGCACCAGCACGATAAGCGGCCCAATCTGCACCAGGCAGCAAAGGATCATCAGCACGGTGAGCAGCGTGGCGTAGGGAATGCCGGAGAGCGCCAGACCGATGCCGCCCAGCACGCCCTGCACCAGCGCGGTGACTACCACGCCGAGCGCCACGGCGCGGATCGCCTGACCGGCCAGCAGCACCGTGGCGTCGCCGCGACGGCCCGCCATGCGAAAAGCGAAGTGGCGGATGCCCTGCGCCGCCTGCTCGCCGCGCCAGAACAGCAGGGCGCTGAACAGCAGCATCACGCCGAGGTGGATCATCAGCCGTCCAAAATGGCCCGCCTGCGCGACAAAGAAGCCGGTGGTGCGGCCCACGTAGGGCTGCAGTTTCGCCATAATGGCGGATCCGCCGCCCGCCACCAGTTTATGGTAGCTGGAGAAGAGCTTGTCGCCGATGGCCGGAATATCATTCAGCCACAGCAGCGACGGCATCTCCATATGGCCCTGCGTCGCCCAGGCGATCACGGGCGCGCTATTGTCGATGAGGCTGTTGACCAGCAGCGCGATGGGAATAATAAACAGCAGCAGCAGCAGCAGCGTCATGACGATGACCGCCAGCGAACGTCGGTTCCACAGCAGCCGCTGCACGCGGAGCATCAGCGGCCAGGTGGCGATCACCACCATGCTCGCCCAGGCGAAACCCAGTATAAAAGGCTGAACTATCCAGATGCAGGCGACAATCATCAGCAGGATAAAGAGCAGTGTGAAGAGCCTCTGCGGCATATCCGTGGTGCGGTGCAGGTTTTTCATAAGGAACAACGACCTCAAATAATCCTTCATTAAGGGGCAATCTGGCCCGGCTTAATGATGGGCTATTTTGGCGCCTTTAGACAGAGGGGAAAGAGGCGGTTTTTCCCTAACCTGAAAAAACAGCGAGCGCGAAAAAAATGTGTTAAAACGGAACGTTCAGACAAAACAAGCAACGCAAACGTTTACAACATCTGGTCTCCCAATAATGATCCCACAGATTTCTCAGGCGCCCGGCCTCGTTCAACGGGTGCTGACATTCCTCGACGCGCTGAAGGCGCAGGGCTTCACCGGTGATACCGCCACCAGCTA
>Ga0153961_1000144_pt1 | contig 25357 bp, 21 predicted proteins | sample TSFL045MetaG_FD_104748 | JGI IMG/M metagenome (GOLD analysis project Ga0153961, IMG submission 104748) | Attine ant fungus gardens microbial communities from Florida, USA - TSFL045 MetaG | ecosystem: Host-associated > Fungi > Mycelium > Unclassified | place: USA: Florida, Withalacochee...
CGCTTCGGTCGGCTCTACCAGCTCGGCAACTTCCGCATGCCAGCTGCCGCCCAGCATAATGTCGGTACCACGACCCGCCATGTTGGTGGCGATGGTGACCGCGCCCGGCTGGCCCGCCTGGGCGACGATGTCCGCTTCGCGGGCGTGGAACTTGGCGTTCAGCACGTTGTGCTTGATGCCCGCGCGCGTCAGCTCATTAGAAACCACTTCTGATTTTTCGATGGAAATCGTACCCACCAGCACCGGCTGGCCATTAGCGGTACGCTCGCGGATATCTTCGATGATTGCGTCGATCTTCTCTTTTTCGGTCATATAGACCAGATCGGGCAGATCTTTACGCACCATCGGGCGGTTGGTCGGCACGACGATGGTGTCGAGTTTATAAATAGAGCTGAACTCGAAGGCCTCGGTGTCCGCCGTACCGGTCATGCCGGCCAGCTTATCGTAGAGACGGAAGTAGTTCTGGAAGGTGATGGAAGCCAGCGTCTGGTTCTCGTTCTGGATCTCCACGCCCTCTTTGGCTTCAATCGCCTGGTGCAGACCATCGGACCAGCGACGGCCCTGCATGGTACGGCCGGTGTGCTCGTCGACGATCACCACCTCGCCGTCCTTCACGATATAATCTACGTCGCGGGTAAACAGCGCGTGGGCGCGCAGTGCCGCGGTAACGTGATGCATCAGCATAATGTTGGTCGGCGAATAGAGCGATTCGCCCTCTTCCATAATGCCCTGGCTTACCAGCAGCTCTTCCACCTTAACCAGGCCGCGCTCGGTCATGTGCGCCTGACGCGCTTTCTCATCGACCCAGAAATCGCCTTCGCCCTGGAAATTGTCAGAGTCCTCTTTCTCCTGACGCACCAGGCTAGGAATAATTTTATTAACTTTGGTGTACATTTCCGAGCTGTCTTCCGCCGGGCCGGAAATAATCAGCGGCGTACGCGCTTCGTCGATCAGAATGGAGTCGACCTCATCCACCAGCGCATAGTTCAGCTTGCGCTGTACGCGCTCTTCCGGGCTGAACGCCATGTTGTCGCGCAGATAGTCGAAGCCATATTCGTTGTTGGTGCCGTAGGTAATATCAGCCGCATAGGCTTCGCGCTTCGCCACCGAAGGCATGCCCGGCAGGTTAATGCCGACGCTCAGGCCAAGGAATTCGAACAATGGACGGTTATTTTCCGCATCGCGCTGCGCCAGATAGTCGTTGACGGTTACGACGTGCACGCCTTTGCCGCTTAGCGCATTGAGATACGCCGGCAGGGTCGCGGTCAGCGTTTTACCTTCACCAGTGCGCATCTCTGCGATGCAGCGATCGTTTAGCACCATGCCGCCCAGCAGCTGCACGTCAAAGTGACGCATGCCGAAAACGCGCTTGCTTGCTTCACGCACCGTTGCGAACGCCTCGGGGATCAGGCTTTCCAGCGTCTCGCCCTTTTTCAGGCGCTCACGGAACTCGTCGGTTTTCGCTTTCAGCTCATCGTCAGAAAGTTTTTCGAAATCCGGCTCCATCTTGTTGATAACGTCTACGACTTTGCGCATGCGGCGCAGAGTACGATCGTTGCTGCTGCCAAATACTTTAGTTAAAAGTTTGATTAACATATTAAAAACTTCTCAATTCAGCCGCGTCGTGCGGGCTGCGATAATGAAAAAAGGTATTTTAAAAAACGTTTCAGACAAGCAGCGTAGACGGTCCGGCGCGAATTGCATGGGTTTTACTGCGCCAGTCGGCCAGTGAAGTGGCAGGTGCGAGCGCATCGCGCGGCGCGTTGGCGACCGGCGGCAACGGCTGGCGTAAAGAAGTATGGGTGGTCAGCAACGCCTGCAGCGAATCGATCAGCGCCAGCTTGTGCGCAGCCAGCGGCAGGTTGTCGGGCGTTTCCGCCTGGGGCGTCAGGGTAAAGGAGAGATGGCGGATAACGGTGCGGATGGCGTGCTGATGCCAGTAATCAATGGTAAAGCTGGGGCGGCGCGCCGTTTCCTGCAGCCGGATAAGATGATCGAAGCGCGCGGCATTGCCGACGAAGAGGCTGCTAGAAGAGGATTCGGACGAGGTGTTGAATTCGGCGCTCTGGGCGCAGACAGGCAGGCCAAAGCTGGCCGCCACCATCCCCAACAGGAGATGAGGCCAGAAATAGCGTCTGCCTATATGTCGCCAGCGTAGAAAAATTCCGATCACAACTCTTCCATTGCGCATCAACGATCGCGTCGTTTTTAGGGGTTTGCCGCTCGTCTGCGAACAGCGGCGCTCAGCTTTTCAGAGCGCCTGATAGTACCATTAATGTGGAGCGCCCACATCAGTGTTTAAAGTCGCGCTGGAAGAAAAGCCGCCTGTTTGTTCAGCGTTTCAGCAGGGTGGCACTATTTACTGCGAGGCGTGACGAAAATTTAAGGTGCCCAAAAAACGCAATAAAAAAGGCTGGCGCCGCTGACCGGAGAGGGGTGTCAGCATAACCAGCCTTTAAGGATTCTGGGGTAATTAAGCCAGAACCAGATTCGGTGCCTTGAACGCCAGCGGCAGTTCCGCTTCGTCTTCGAAGGTAGCCCATTCCCAGGCTTCTTGTTTCGCCAGGACGGCCTGCAACAGCTTGTTGTTCAGTGCGTGACCTGATTTGAACGCGGTAAACGCGCCAATAATGTTGTGGCCGCACATAAACAGGTCGCCGATCGCATCCAGCATTTTGTGACGAACGAATTCATCTTCAAAACGCAGGCCTTCTTCATTCAGCACGCGGAAATCGTCGAGACCGATAGCGCAATCCAGACTACCGCCCAGGCACAGGCCTTTGGATTGCAGATACTCGATTTCACGCATAAAGCCGAAGGTACGCGCGCGGCTGATCTGACGAACAAAAGAGTCGGCAGAGAAGTTCAGCTGATAGCGCTGAGAGCTGGAATCGATCGCCGGATGGCTAAAGTCGATGGTGAAGTCGAGAGAGAAACCGTTATAGGGTTTGATCTCGGCCCACTTATCGCCATCTTCCACGCGAACAGTCTGCTTAACGCGCACAAATTTCTTCGCGCTGTTCAGCTGTTCGATGCCCGCATCCATCAGCAGATAGATAAAGGGCGCGGCGCTGCCGTCCATAATTGGAATTTCCGGCGCATCCACTTCAACGATAATGTTGTCGATACCCAAGCCAGCCAGCGCGGCGTTCAAATGCTCAACCGTCGAAATACGCACGCCTTCATCATTCACCAGACAGGTACTCAGCATGGTGTCGCGCACGTATTTTGCATCAGCCGGGAAATCAACCGGTGGATTCAAGTCAGTGCGACGATAGATGACCCCGGTATTAGCCGGCGCAGGGCGTAGTGTCAGCGTGACTTTCTTGCCGGTATGCAAACCGACGCCAGTCGCCTGAACAATACGTTTTAATGTCCTTTGTTTGATCATCGTATTATCTCGCAATATTACCCATCCGACCGCCAGTATACTTTACCAGCGGGCGAACACTTTAGCACAAAGAGCGGGAATTCCCAATTCTCAGGTTATTCCTAATCGGCCTGCTTACGCAGAAACGCTGGAATATCAAGGTAATCGGGCTCTTTGTTTGACTGCGCGGTCTGGTCGTTAACTACCTTAGCCGCCGGTTTTTGCTCCTGCGGCAGCGGCGACATGCCGTGCTGCTGGTAGCGATGATCCATCACAGGCTGGCTGGCTGGCTTGTTGGTCACCAGGGTAATTTCCGGACGCTTATCCATGCCGATGCCGGTGGCTACCACGGTAACGCGCAGTTCGTCGTTCATCTCCGGATCGAGGGAGGTGCCGATAACCACGGTCGCGTTGTCAGACGCGAAGGCGCGGATGGTGTTACCCACGGTTTCGAACTCATCCAGACGCAGGTCAAAGCCCGCCGTGATGTTGACCAGCACGCCGCGCGCGCCAGAAAGATCGATATCTTCCAGCAGCGGGCTGGAGATGGCCATTTCCGCCGCCTCTTCCGCGCGGTCTTCACCGCAGGCGACGCCGGAACCCATCATGGCGTAGCCCATTTCGGACATAACGGTGCGCACGTCGGCAAAGTCGACGTTCATCAGGCCCGGACGCGTAATCAGCTCGGCGATGCCCTGTACCGCGCCTTTCAGTACGTCGTTTGCCGCGCCGAAGGCGTCGAGCAGAGAGATACCGCGACCCAGCACTTTCAGCAGCTTGTCGTTCGGAATCGTGATCAGGGAATCCACATGCTTAGAGAGCTCGGCGATGCCCTGCTCGGCAAAGGCCATGCGCTTTTTGCCTTCAAAGTTGAACGGCTTGGTTACCACCGCAACGGTCAGAATACCCAGGTCTTTGGCCACTTCCGCCACCACCGGCGCAGCGCCGGTGCCGGTGCCGCCGCCCATGCCGGCAGCGATAAACACCATGTCTGCTCCCTCTAGCGCAGAACGCAGTGCTTCGCGATCTTCTTCCGCAGAGGTACGACCAACTTCCGGATTCGCTCCGGCACCCAGACCTTTGGTGATATTGGTACCGATCTGGATAGTCTGGCCAACCGCTGTTTTACGCAACGCCTGGGCGTCGGTGTTTACAGCGAAGAATTCCACACCTTCGATACGCTCGCGTACCATGTGCTCTACGGCGTTGCCGCCGCCTCCGCCGACGCCGATGACTTTAATCACCGCGTCATTGGTTAATTCCATCGGTTCAAACATGATTTCTCTCCGTTATGTGCCTGTCGCCTGGAGACCATAAACCGTGCCAGCATGGTCTCCTTTCTAAAATCAAAATTCTTTCTTCAACCAGCTATTGATGCGCTTGAACCAGTTGCCCACCGATGCGCGTTTTTCCGTCTCTGCATCGCCGTTCATATGGGACTCTTTGCCATAGTGCAGCAGTCCCACTGCGGTCGAGTAATAAGGTTCCTGCGCGTAATCCGTCAATCCTGTAATATTGAGCGGCTGCCCGATGCGCACCTGCGTATGGAAAACGCGCTGCGCGCAGGCGGCGAGCCCCTCAATTTGCGCCGCACCACCGGTCAGCACGATCCCGGCTGCCAGATGATGCTTAACGCCCTGCTGACGCAGTTGTTCCTGTAGCTGCAAAATCTCGTCGTTGACCAGATTCAGCAATTCGGTGTAGCGCGGCTCGATCACTTCGGCCAGCGTCTGCCGTTGCAGACTGCGCGGCGGACGTCCGCCCACGCTCGGCACCTCGACATTTTCGTCTTTGCCGACAATCGATCCCAGCGCGCAGCCGTGGCGAACCTTGATCGCTTCCGCATCTGTCGGCGGCGTGCCGAAGGCGTAGGCGATATCGCTGGTGACCACGTTACCCGCATAGGGGATCACTTTAGTGTGACGCAGCGCGCCGCCTGTATAAACAGCGATGTCCATTGTACCGCCGCCGACGTCGACAACACAGACGCCAAGCTCACGTTCATCTTCGGTCAGCACCGCGAAACTGGACGCCAGACCGGCAAAAATCAGTTGGTCAACTTTCAGGCCGCAACGTTCAACGGCCTTGACGATATTTTTCGCCATATCGTTGTGACATGTGATCAGGTGCACTTTTGCCTGCATGCGCACGCCCGACAAGCCGACCGGATTTTTAATGCCTTCCTGATAATCGATAGCGTATTCCTGAGGAATAACGTGCAGGATGCGGTGCTCATCGCGCACGCGCACTGACTTGGCAGTGTGTACGACGTTTTCCACATCATCCTGAGTCACTTCCTCTTCGGAAATCGGAACCATCCCGATTTCGTTCTGGCAGCTGATATGTTTGCCCGATAAAGCGAGATAGACGGAAGAGATCTGGCAATCCGCCATCAGCTCGGCCTGATCGATGGCGCGCTGTACGCATTTCACCACCGACTCAAGGTCGTTTACGCCGCCTTTATCCATACCGCGGGACGGGCAGCTGCCCACCCCGATAATGTTGACCATACCATCGGGCAGAATTTCCCCAACCAGGGCGGCAACCTTCGCGGTGCCAATTTCGAGTCCAACTACCAGTTTTCTGTCCGTTGCCTTGATCATTGTTTAGCCTGTGCCTGGTTCTGTTGCTGATTACTGTCCTGGAGCGCTACGGGCTCCGGCGTCCAGCCCACGGCGGCACCCGAGTCGTACCGCAAATCTACATAGCTGATACGCTTGTGCTCGTTCTGCCCTTGCTGCTGCAACGCCGGATAGAGCTCGATAAATCGGTTAAGACGCTTCATGGGCTCGCCGCGTCCCAGTTCGATGCGCACATCGTCGCTGGTGACCAGCTGCCATGACCGCCGCGCCGTCATCGACGCGGCCTTCAGGATAAACTTGTTGGCCTTCAGCACGTCGCTCATGCTGTGATAACCCGCCAACACCTCTTTTTCGCTGCCTTCCGGTCCGTACAGCATCGGCATCGTTTCCTTGCCGATGTGGCTGGCGGGAACGCTGAAGGAGACGCCGTCCGCATCCACCATATGCAGATCGTTCCAGCGCGCCACCGGCACATACTCCACCAGGTGAATTTTTAGCTCGTCAGGCCACTGCTTGCGCACGCTAACCTGTTTAATCCACGGCAGTCGTTCAATCTGCTGCTGGAGGATGTTGACATCCTGCGACATAAAGGTGCCCGGCGCGCCCAGCGACAAAATCGCCTGGCGAATATCATCGTGCGTGGTGTAGTGGGTTTCGCCCGTCACCACCAGCCGTGAAAGCGGCAGGCGCGACGCGTCGTTCATCCACTTCAGTACCACTAACCCGCCAAAAATCATAATGCCAATGACCATCAGCAGAAAAACGATGCCGAAAAGTCTGGCCCCGTTGCTGCGTCCCGTGCGCACGCGCTCCTGGGGTTCGCGGTTCCGTGCGTTAAGTGCGGCCTGTGACATATCAGTCAGCTAGCTCCAGAATACGCGCCACCAGCTGCGAGAAGCTCATGCCCGCAACCTTTGCCGCCATCGGCACCAGGCTGTGGCTGGTCATGCCTGGCGAGGTGTTCGCCTCCAGCAGCTGGAAGTTGCCTTCGCCGTCCGCCATCACGTCTACCCGTCCCCAGCCGCTACAGCCCAGCGCGCGCCATGCGTCCCAGACCAGCGTCTGCAGTTCCGCTTCCCGCTCCGGACTCAATCCCGCCGGGCAGAAGTATTGAGTATCGTCAGAAATGTATTTTGCTTCATAGTCATAAAATTTGCTGGCGGTCTGAATACGTATCGCTGGCAGAATACGCTCGCCGAGAATGGCGACCGTATACTCCGCGCCGCCGAGAAACGCCTCAATCAGCACGTTGTCGTCATGACGAAAGGCTTCTTCCAGCGCGGCAGGCAGCGTCTCCAGCGTATTGACGCGGCTGATGCCGACGCTGGAGCCTTCGCTGCTCGGTTTGACGAACAGCGGCAGGCCCAGCGCCTCGACGGCGTCGCGCGTTTCCGCGCTCAGCCCCGCCTGATACTGCTCGCGCGTCAGCCAGACAAATCGGCCAGAGGGCAACCCGCGCCCTTGCCAGAGCAGTTTGGTGCGCAGTTTATCCATGGTAATGGCCGACGCCATCACGCCGCTGCCGGTATAGGGCAGCTGTAAAAACTCCAGCACCGCCTGCAGCGTGCCGTCTTCGCCTCCGCGACCGTGCAGCGCGATAAATGCGGCGTCGAAGCCCTTTTCTTTCAGCGTCAGCACCGAGACGTCGCGGGTATCGACCGCGTGCGCGTTAACGCCCGCCTCGCGCAGACCTGCCAGCACCGCGCTGCCTGACATCAGCGAAACGTCGCGCTCCGCCGAGGTGCCGCCCATCAGGACGGCGACTTTATCAGCCATGACGATCCTCCGCTTTACGCTCGGGCTGCAGCTTACAATCCGCCAGCTTGCGCGCCACTTTGCCTACGTTGCCGGCGCCCTGCACCAGAATCAGATCTTTGCCCGACAGCAGCGGCGCCAGCATCTCCGGCAGCGCGTCATGATCCGGCACCAGCACCGGATCGACCTTGCCGCGGCCGCGGATAGAGCGACACAGCGCGCGGCTGTCCGCGCCTGGAATCGGGGTTTCACCCGCCGCGTAGACATCCAGCATTAGCAGCACGTCGACCTGCGACAGCACGTTGGCGAAGTCGTCGAACAGGTCGCGGGTGCGCGTATAGCGATGCGGCTGAAATACCATCACCAGCTTTTTATCCGGCCACCCGGCGCGCGCCGCCTTAATAGTGGCGTCAACTTCGGTCGGGTGATGGCCGTAATCGTCGACCAGCATCGCCGTGCCCGGATTGCCGTTTACCGGCTCCGTCGGGAATTCGCCGAGCAGATCGAAGCGACGGCCGGTTCCCTGGAAGTTCTCCAGCGCGGCAAGAATAGCGCTGTCGTCAATGCCCTCTTCGCTCGCCACCGCAACGGCCGCCGCCGCGTTGAGCGCGTTATGACGGCCTGGCGCATTCAGCGTCACCTGCAGAAGCGGCTTGTCATGGCGCACCAGGGTAAAGTGCCCCTGCGCGCCGCACTGCTCATAGTGTTCGATGCGCACGTCGGCGTCATCGCTGAAGCCGTAGGTGGTGATGTGACGCCCCACGCGCGGGATCAAATCGCGGATCACCGCATCATCGATGCACATTACCGCACGGCCGTAAAACGGCAGATTGTGCAGAAAGTTGATAAACGTCTGCTTCAGGTTTTCGAAATCGCCCTGGTAGGTGTCCATGTGGTCAGCTTCGATATTGGTCACCACCGCCACCATCGGCTGCAGATGCAGGAATGAGGCGTCGCTCTCGTCCGCTTCCGCAATCAGATAGCGGCTGCTGCCGAGACGCGCGTGCGTGCCCGCCGCCTTCACCAGTCCGCCGTTGACGAAAGTTGGATCCAGACCGCCCTCTGCATAGATGCTCGACACCATCGCCGTAGTGGTGGTTTTGCCGTGCGTGCCGGCAATCGCGATGCCGTGACGAAAGCGCATCAGCTCCGCCAGCATCTCGGCGCGGCGAATCACCGGAATTCGCTGCTCGCGCGCCGCAACCAGTTCAGGGTTGTCCTGCGCCACCGCGCTGGAGACCACCACCACGCTAGCGTCGGTGACGTTTTCCGGGCGATGGTTGAAATAGATGGTGGCGCCCAGCGCCGCCAGATGCTGCGTCACCGCGTTCGGCGCCAGATCGGAGCCGCTAATATGGTAACCCTCGTTCGCCAACACTTCGGCAATACCGCCCATGCCGGCACCGCCGATGCCGACAAAGTGAATGTGCCGGACGCGACGCATCTCGGGCACAATGGAGCGCAGTTTTGCCAGTTGTTGTGTATTCATCGTTCTCAGTTACCTGTCATCGTTATCCGTGCCTGTTGCGGCACCGGCCAGCTACGCTGGCCCGATTATTCACTTCGCGGCGCGCGCCACTTCTCGCGCGACCCGTTCAGTCGCATCGGGGATCGCCACCTGGCGGGCTTTTTCCGCCATGCTCAACAGCGTTGGGCGATCCCAGCGGCGCAGCGTTTCCGCCACGGCATCCGCAGTAAACTGCGGCTGCTCAAAAATTTTGGCCGCGCCCGCTTTTTCCAGCGGCAGCGCATTCCAGTACTGCTGACGATCTTTATGCTGAAAAGGCACGAAAATCGCCGGTAAGCCTGCGGCGGCGATTTCGCTGACGGTGAGCGCGCCGGAGCGGCAAACCACCACGTCCGCCCAGGCGTAGGCGGCCGCCATATCGTCAATAAATTCCGTGACCTTGTGCTGCGTCTGGCCGACCTGCTGGTACGCCTTAAGCACATCCTGCTGCGCGCCTTTGCCGGTCTGGTGCCACAGCGTCACGCTGTCGCCCAGCGCGGCCGCGACCTGCGGCAGCGTCTGGTTGAGCACGCGCGCGCCCTGGCTGCCGCCGATCGCCAGCACGCGGATCGGACCGCTGCGATTGGCTAGCCGCACGTCCGGCAGCGGCAGCGCCAGCACGTCGGTGCGCACCGGATTGCCGACGACGTCCGCGTGCGGAAAGGCGCCGGGAAACGCCTGCATCACTTTGCTGGCAATCTTCGCCAGCCACTTGTTGGTCAGCCCGGCGATGCCGTTCTGCTCGTGCAGCACCACCGGAATGCCGCAGCTCCAGGCCGCGAGGCCGCCTGGCCCGGAAACGTAACCGCCCATGCCCAGCACCACGTCCGGCTGCCACGCCCGCATAATGGCGCGCGCCTGACGCCAGGCGTTAAAAATGCGCATCGGCGCCAGCAGCAGCGCTTTCAGGCCTTTGCCGCGCAGACCGCTGATGCGGATAAACTCAATCTCAATACCGTGTTTCGGCACCAGATCCGCTTCCATTCTGTCGGCCGTGCCGAGCCAGCGGACCTGCCACCCCTGTTCCATCAGATGATGGGCGACGGCCAGACCGGGGAAAACATGCCCGCCGGTTCCACCCGCCATCACCATCAAACGCTTCCCACTCATCGGGCACCTCGGGTAAACGCCTGCGCTTTGGTCAGGCGCGTTTCATAATCAATACGCAGCAAAAATACGATCGCCGTCGACATAATTAGCAGACTGGAGCCGCCGTAGCTGATCAGCGGCAGCGTCAGACCTTTCGTCGGCAGCATGCCCGCTGCCGCACCGACGTTAACCAGCGCCTGGAAGCTAAACCACACGCCGATCGAGCAGGCGAGAAAGCCGGAAAAACGCTGATCGATCTCCAGCGCGCGGCGGCCGATCGACATCGCACGAAAAGCGACGAAGAATACCATCAACAAGGCTAAAACCACACCGATATAACCCAGTTCTTCGCCGATGATAGAGAAGATAAAGTCGGTATGCGCTTCCGGCAGATACTCCAGTTTTTGCACCGAGTTGCCGAGCCCCTGCCCCCAGAATTCACCGCGGCCGAACGCCATCAGCGACTGCGTCAGCTGGTAACCGCTGCCGAAGGGATCTTCCCAGGGATTCCAGAACGAGGTTACGCGGCGCATACGGTAGGGTTCCGCAATAATCAACAGCACTACGGCGAACATGCCGGAGCCGATAATCGCCAGGAACTGCCACAGCTTCGCGCCCGCCAGGAACAGCATCGCCAGCGTAGTGACGAACAGCACGACCACGGTGCCGAGGTCAGGCTGCGCCAGCAGCAGCACCGCCAGCACCACCATCACGCCCATCGGTTTGCAGAAGCCCCAAAAGTTATTGCGCACCTCTTCCACCTTGCGCACCAGATAGCTGGCGAGATAGCAGAAGAGCGACAGCTTCGATAGCTCCGCCGGCTGGATACGCAGCGGGCCGAGGGCGATCCAGCGCGAGGCGCCGTTCACCGAGCTGCCCACTACCAGGACGATAAGCAGCATCACCACCGTAGCCAGCAGCATCGCGTTGCTGTAGCGCTGCCAGAAATCCATCGGCACGCGCAGCGTGACCAGCGCAATGCCGAGTCCCAGCACGATATAGAAGGCGTCGCGCTTGGCGAAGTAAAAGGGATCGTCGTTAAGACGCTGGCCCACCGGCATCGAGGCCGAGGTCACCATCACGAAGCCGACGATCGCCAGCCCGAAGGTGAGCCACAGCAGCGTGCGGTCGTAAAGCACCAGGGCGGAATCGTCGCTTTCGCGCGCGCCCATCACCCAGTCTTTCAGCCGGCTGCCGATAAAGGCGAAGAGTCCGATTATCATTCCGCCGCCAGGAATACGCATCAGCCTAACTCCTTCGCCAGCTGCGCGAAGCGATCGCCGCGCTGTTCAAAATTACGGAACTGGTCAAGGCTGGCGCAGGCGGGCGACAGCAGCACCATATCGCCAGGCTGAACCTGCGGCGCGATCAGCTCCATCGCCTGCTGCATCGTCTCGGTGCGCACGGCATTATCAGGGCGTAGCGCCGCCAGCGCGTCGCCATCGCGGCCGAAGCAGAAGAGACGGACCTTTTCGTCCTGCACGTAGCGCGCCAGCGGGGTGAAATCCGCCGACTTGCCGTCGCCGCCCAGCAGCAGCCAGAGACGGCCTTTGACCTGCAGGCCGTTAAGCGCCGCTTCGGTGCTGCCGACGTTGGTGGCTTTGGAGTCGTTGATCCAGCGCACCCCGTTAGCCTCATGCGCCAGCTGGAAGCGATGCGCCAGACCGCTAAAGCTGGTCAGCGCCGCCAGGCTGGAGGCGCGCGGCAGCCCTACGGCGTCGGCCAGCGCCAGCGCCGCTAGCGCATTGGTATAGTTATGCTGGCCCACCAGCTTCATCTCATCGGTGTTCAGCACTTTTTCGCCCTTCACGCGCAGCCAGATGGCGCCCTGCTGACGATTCAGGTGATAGTCGCCGAAGTCGATGCCGAAGCTCACGCAGCGCGCATCGGCGCCGCGTACCGGCATGGTTAGCGCATCGTCGGCGTTCACCACGCAGACCCGCGCGTTCTCATAGATGCGCAGCTTCGCGGCGCGATACTGCTGCATGCCGAGCGGATAGCGATCCATATGATCTTCGGTGACGTTGAGAATGGTCGCCGCCGCGGCTTTCAGGCTGAAAGTGGTTTCGAGCTGGAAGCTGGAGAGCTCCAGCACGTAAAGCTGCGCAGGCGATTTCAGCAGCGACAGCGCCGGCAGGCCGATATTGCCGCCGACGCCCACCTGCCAGCCTGCGGCGCGCGCCATCTCGCCGACCAGCGTGGTGACGGTACTCTTGCCGTTAGAGCCGGTGATGGCCACGATCGGCGCCTGCGCCTCGCGGCAGAACAGCTCGATATCGCCGACGATTTCCACGCCCGCCTCGGCCGCTTCAGTTAATGCCGGATGCGCCAGCGCCATGCCAGGACTGGCGACGATCAGATCTGCCGCCAGCAGCCAGTCGCTGTTGAGCCCGCCGGTATAGCGCTCTACCTGCTCAGGCAACTTGTCGAGCCCCGGCGGCGACACACGGGTATCCATCACGCGCGGCGTTACGCCCTGCGCTAAAAAGAAATCAACACAGGAGAGGCCCGTCAGGCCCAGCCCGATAATGACGACTTTTCTGCCCCGATAGTCAGCCATAATTAACGCACCTTCAGCGTGGCCAGGCCAATAAGCACCAGCATCAGCGAAATGATCCAGAAGCGCACGATAACGCGCGGTTCCGGCCAGCCTTTCAGTTCATAGTGATGATGAATCGGCGCCATGCGGAAAATGCGCTGTCCGCGTAGCTTGAACGATCCTACCTGCAGGATCACCGACAGCGTCTCAACCACGAACACGCCGCCCATAATCACCAGCAAAAATTCCTGACGCAGCAGCACGGCCAGCGTGCCGAGCGCGCCGCCCAGCGCCAGCGATCCGACGTCGCCCATAAAGACCTGCGCCGGATAGGTGTTGAACCATAAGAAGCCCAGCCCTGCCCCGACGATAGCGGTACAGACAATCACCAGCTCGCCCGCATGGCGTAAATAGGGAATATGCAGATACTCGGCAAATTTGACGTTGCCGGTCGCCCAGGCCACCAGCGCGAACCCGGCCGCGACAAACACGGTCGGCATAATCGCCAGGCCGTCCAGACCGTCGGTGAGGTTAACCGCATTGCCGGTGCCGACGATCACAAAGTAGGCCAGCACTACGTAGAACAGGCCAAGCTGGGGCATGATGTCTTTGAAAAACGGTACGACCAGCTGCGTGGCGGGCGTGCCTTTGCCAGCGGCGTAGAGCGCAAAGGCTACGCCGAGCGAAATCACCGACATCCAGAAATATTTCCAGCGCGCGATCAGCCCTTTGGTATCTTTACGCACCACCTTACGATAGTCATCGACAAAGCCGATAATGCCGAAGCCTACCAGCACGACCAGCACGCACCAGACGTAGGGATTCGAAGGATAGGCCCACATCAGCACCGAAACGGTAATCGAGGTGAGGATCATAATTCCGCCCATGGTCGGCGTGCCGCGCTTGCTGAAGTGCGACTCCGGGCCGTCGTTGCGCACTACCTGGCCGATTTGCAGCTTTTGCAGCCAGGCGATCAGGCGCGGCCCCATCCACAAAGAGATGAATAAGGCGGTCAGCAGGCTGACAATGGCGCGGAACGTCAGATACGAAAAGACGTTGAAGCCGGAATAAAAAGCGACCAGATGCTCGGCCAGCCAGACTAACATGTTCCCATCTCCTGTAGGTTCTGCACGACCTGCTCCATGGCAGCACTCCGCGAACCCTTAATCAAAACGGTTAATTCCCGATGTTCGGACAACAGCGTCCGTAAACGTTCAGTCAGCGCGGTTTTAGTGGCGAAATGTTCGCCAACTCCGCTGCTTTCACTAATGCTGGCGCTCAGCACGCCCACGCTCAGCACGCGATCGACGCCTGCGGCCTTCGCCGCCAGCCCCACTTCGCGATGACACTGTTCCGCCTCTTCACCCAGCTCCGCCATATCGCCGACCACCATCACGCGATAGCCGGGCATCTCGCCCAGCACCTGTGCGGCGGCCGTCATTGAGCCAACGTTGGCGTTATAGCTGTCGTCGAGCAGCAGCTGATGCTCGGCAAGTCGAATGGGGAACAGGCGGCCAGGCACGGCCTGCAGGTTCTTCAACCCGCGCTGAATGGCGCTAAGCGGCGCGTCGACCGACAGCGCCAGCGCGGCGGCGGCCAGCGCGTTGGCGATATTATGGCGGCCAGGCAGCGGCAGCGTGATCTCGATGTCGCCGCGCGGCGTCTGCAGGGTGAAGTGGGTGCCGTCTACGCCCATGTGAATGTCGCGCGCAGTGAAGTCGCTGTCGGCAGACTGCGGCGAGAAGCGCCAGACGCGCTTGTCGTGCAGGTTGTTCTGCCAGCGTGGCCAGTCGTTGCTGTCGGCATTGAGAATGGCAGTGCCGTTTGCCGGCAGGCCGTTAAAGATCTCGCCTTTTGCCTTCGCCACGCCCGCCAGCGAGCCGAACCCTTCGAGATGCGCCGCCGCCAGGTTATTCACCAGCGCGCTCTCTGGACGCGTCAGCTCGGTGGTATAGGCGATCTCGCCCTGATGATTAGCGCCCAGTTCGATAACCGCATACTGATGCTGCTCGGTAAGGCGCAGCAGCGTCATCGGCACGCCGAAATCATTATTCAGGTTTCCGGCGGTATAGAGCGTTTCGCCGCACTCGCGCAGAATCGCGGCGGTCATCTCTTTGACCGAGGTTTTACCGGAAGAGCCGGTCAGCGCGACCACGCGCGCCTTTGACTGCTGGCGTACCCAGGCGGCAAGCTTGCCAAAAGCGATACGCGTGTCGGCGACCACCACCTGCGGAACAGAAAGAGGTAAATGCTTACTCACTAACAATGCCTGCGCACCGCTGGCGATAGCGTCAGCGGCAAAGTCATGGGCGTCGAAGCGTTCGCCCACCAGCGCGACAAACAGGCAGCCGGGCGTCACTTTGCGCGTATCGGTGGTTACGTCGCTCAGGACAAGATCGCTGCCGTGAAGCGCGCCGCCGCTGACTTCGGCCAGTGTGGTAAGGGAAACCGGGATCATGCCGTCACTCCTAATAACGCGGCAACCGTGGCGCGGTCGGAGTAATCCAGACGACGATTTCCCACGATTTGATAATCTTCGTGACCTTTGCCCGCCACCAGCACGATGTCGTCAGGCTGCGCCTGTAGCACGGCGTTGGTGACCGCTTGCGCACGTCCAGCGACGACGCGCGCGCGGTGCGGCTCAAGCAGGCCGGTCAAAATGTCGTTAACGATAGCCTGCGGATCTTCGCTGCGCGGATTGTCGTCGGTAATCACCACCACGTCCGCGAACTGCTCGGCGATAGCGCCCATCAGGGGACGCTTGCCTTTGTCGCGATCGCCGCCGCAGCCAAACACGCACCATAGTTTTCCCTGGCAGTGCAGGCGTGCCGCTTCCAGCGCTTTTTCCAGCGCGTCGGGCGTATGGGCGTAGTCAACGACCACAGTCGGCTTGCCCGGCGCGCTGAAGACTTCCATGCGCCCGCATACCGGCTGCAGCTGCGGCGCCGTCCGCACCAGATCGGCCAGCGGATAATCGAGCGCCAGCAGCGTGGCGAACGCCAGCAGCAGGTTGCTGACGTTAAAGGCCCCCATCAGACGGCTGCTGAATTCGCCTTCTCCCCAGCCGGAGCTGAAGCGGATATGCGCGCCGTTGTCCTGGTAGGTGACCTCTTCAGCTTTCACCCAGCGACCGTGACAGCCTGGCTGGAGGTTATTCTCCATGGTGACGGCAACGGCGTCGGGCAGCGTCGCCAGCCAGCGGCGCCCGGCTTCGTCGTCGGCGTTCAGGATCATTTCGCCGACCTGATGGTCGGTAAACAGCCGCTTTTTGGCCGATTCATAGGCCTGCATGTCGCCGTGATAGTCGAGATGATCGCGGCTCAAATTGGTAAAGACCGCCGCGGCGAACGGCAGCGCCGCAACGCGATGCTGCACCAGGCCGTGCGAGGAGACCTCCATTGCGGTCAGCGTCGCGCCCTGCTGCGCCAGCTCCTGCAGCAGGCGCTGGACCTCAACGGCTGAGCCGGTGGTGTTCTCCGCGGTGGTCAACTGTCCGAGCAGGCCGTTGCCGACCGTGCCCATTACCGCGCCGGTTTCGCCCAGCCGCTGCGCCCACTGCGCCAGCAGCTGCGTGGTCGTGGTTTTGCCGTTGGTGCCGGTCACGCCGATCAGCTTCTGCTTTTCGCCGGGCTGACCGTAAAAGCGGCCCGCCAGCGCAGAGAGCCGCTGCGGCAGCTGCGCCAGGTAAATCACCGGCACGCCGTGCATTTCTTTGATATCGCCATCGCTGGCTTCACCTTCGGCCTCGGCGATCACGGCGGAAACCCCCTGCGCGATCGCCTGCGGAATAAAACGCCGCCCATCGGCGTGGTGGCCGGCAACGGCCACAAACAGATCGCCGGACGCCGCCTTGCGGCTATCCAGTGTCATGTCACCCAGGGGACGCGCCGGCGCGCCTGGCACCCACGGGTCCAGCAGGTCGCGCAGGTTACGATCTGTCACTTTTTTCCTCACTTCTGTTTGTCACCAGCTCGTTTTTGTCATTGGTCGGCAACGCGTCCGGCTCGATGTTCATGGTACGCAGCACGCCGCCCATGATGGCACCAAACACCGGCGCGGAAACCGCACCACCGTAATACTTGCCGGCCTGGGGATCGTTGATCACCACCACCAGCGCAAAACGAGGATGACTGGCAGGCGCGACGCCTGCGGTATATGCGATATATTTATTGACGTAGCGGCCGTCCGGCCCGACTTTTTTCGCCGTGCCGGTTTTAATCGCGATGCGATAACCTTTAATGGCCGCTTTTACGCCGCCGCCGCCCGGCAGCGCGACGCTTTCCATCATATGAACCACGGTTTTAACCAGCGATTCAGGGAAAACGCGCTCGCCCGCCACAGGCGGATCGACTTTGGTGATCGACAGCGGCCGGAAAATGCCGTAGCTGCCGATCGTCGCGTAGACACGCGCTAACTGTAACGGCGTTACCATTAGCCCGTAGCCGAAAGAGAAGGTGGCCCTCTCTATGTCAGACCACCGTTGTTTTTGAGGGTATAAGCCACTACTTTCCCCGACCAGCCCCAAATTGGTCGGTTTACCCAGGCCAAAGCGCGCATAAGTATCTACCAGCGCTGAGGAGGGCATCGCTAACGCCAGCCGTGAAACGCCGACGTTACTCGACTTCTGTAAAACCCCGGTAAGGGTCAGTTCGCTGTAGCGCGCCACGTCTTTGATCTCATGACCATTAACGCGGTACGGCACGGTATTCAGCACGCTATTTTCCCGCACCACGCCGCGCTGCAGCGCCGTCATCACCACCATCGGCTTAACGGTCGAACCCGGCTCGAAAATGTCGGTAATAGCGCGGTTGCGCATCATCTCTTTCGGCGTGTTGCCGAGGTTATTCGGGTTGTAGGCCGGGCTGTTGGCCATGGCCAGCACTTCGCCGGTATTGACGTCCACCAGTACGGCAGTGCCCGATTCGGCTTTGTTAAACGCCACCGCGTTGTTGAGTTCGCGGTAGACCAGCGCCTGCAGGCGTTCGTCGATGCTGAGCGTCAGGTTGTGGGCGGCGCGGCTGTCTACCGACGAGATATCCTCGATCACGCGGCCGTTGCGATCTTTACGCACCGTTCGCTCGCCCGGCGCGCCGGTCAGCCATTTATCGAAGCTCTTTTCAATGCCTTCGATACCCTGGCCGTCAATATTGGTAAAGCCGATCAGATGAGACGTCACCTGACCGGCGGGATAGTAGCGACGCGACTCTTCGCGCAGATGGATGCCGGGCAGCCGAAGCTTTTTGATGTAATCGCTGATGGCGGGATTAACCTGGCGCGCCAGATAGATGAAGCGGCCTTTGGGATTGGCGTTAACGCGCGTCGCCAGCTGGTCAAGAGGAATAGAGAGCGCGTCGGCCAGCGCCTTCCATCGGCCGTCGAGGGTCACGCCGCCCGCGTCGTGCAGCTCTTTCGGATCGGCCCAGATAGCGTTGACCGGCACGCTAACCGCCAGCGGACGGCCGGCGCGATCGCTGATCATGCCGCGTGCGGTGGGCACCGCCTGCACGCGCAGCGAGCGCAGATCGCCCTCTTTCACCAGCTTGTCCGGGCTAATGACCTGCAGCCAGGCGACGCGGGAGAGCAGGCCGAACAGCGCCAGTAAAATACAGCCGCACAGCAACGCAAAACGCCAGCTCACAAAGCTGGCTTTATCTTCCTGTTTTTTCGACTTCAGCGTTTTGCTTGCGCCGCTCATTGCGATTTAGCGTTCCTTATTTCTGTACCACGATGTTTTCCTGGGACGGGTCTACGTGCTGTAGCTGTAGCTTCTCGGTGGCGATGCGCTCTACCCGGCTATGATCGCCCAGCGCGTTCTCCTCAAGGATCAGGTTACGCCATTCAATGTCTAGCGCGTCGCGCTCTAACACCAGCTGTTCGCGCTGCGCGGTGAGCAGACGCGTTTTGTGCGTTGTCGTCACCACCATGATGGCCGACACCAGTACGGCGATCAGCAAAATCAGCGGAATTTTGCCGAAGCGCAGCAGATCGCCGCCGATGACGCCGGGCAGGCTGTGACGCTCGTTGCCGATCATGCGTCGGTTCTCTCCGCAATGCGCAGAACCGAACTGCGCGCGCGCGGGTTGTCCGCGACTTCGGCGTCGCCCGGCGTCATCTTGCCGAGCAGTTTGAGCTGACGTCCGCCCAGCGCGTTAAGCTGCGACTCGGTCATCGGCAGGCCGGCTGGCACCTGGGGACCACGGCTCTGATCGCGCATAAAACGCTTCACCAGACGATCTTCCAGCGAATGGAAGCTGATAACCGAAAGGCGTCCTTCGGGCGCCAGCACCGTGAGCGCCCCTTTTAGCGCCGTTTCAATCTCTTCCAGCTCGCTGTTAATCCAGATACGGATTGCCTGAAAGCTGCGCGTCGCCGGATGCTTAAACTTATCCTTCACCGGAGTCGCCGCTGCGATGACCTCTGCCAGCTCTTTGGTTCGCGTCATCGGCTGCTCGCGATTACGCTCAACGATGGCGCGCGCAATACGCTTAGCGAAACGCTCTTCGCCGTAGGTCTTCAGCACGAAGGCGATATCTGCCTCTTCCGCTTTTTGCAGCCATTCAGCGGCGGAATGCCCGCGCGTCGGGTCCATGCGCATATCGAGCGGTCCGTCGCGCATAAAGGAAAAGCCGCGTTCCGCGTCGTCCAGCTGCGGCGATGAGACGCCAAGATCGAGCAGAATGCCGTTAATTTTGCCGCTTAAACCCTGTTCTTCGACATAGTCGGCCAGCGCGGAAAACGGCCCGTGCACGATAGAGAAACGCGGATCGCTAATCTCGGCGGCGGCGGCGATAGCTTGCGGGTCGCGATCGATGGCGATAAGCCGTCCCTGAGCGCCCAGCTGCGACAGAATCAAACGAGAATGTCCGCCGCGACCAAAGGTGCCGTCGATGTAGATGCCGTCTTCCCTGATGTTGAGGCCGTTAACCGCCTCATCCAGCAGCACCGTGGTATGTTTAAAATTTTCCTGCATAGCTATAGCGACAAGTCCTGCAACCGCTCAGACAAAGGTTCCTGAGCCGACTGTTCTGCGTCAATGTCATCCTTGACCTGTTGATACCAGGTCTGTTCATCCCACAGTTCAAACTTGTTGAACTGGCCGACCAGCATCACTTCTTTCGTCAGGCGCGCGTGTTGGCGGAGGGTACTCGCCAGCAGCAAACGGCCTGCGTTATCCATCTGACACTCACTGGCATGTCCCAGCAGCAGACGCTGTACGCGTCGCTCAACGGGGTTCATGCTGGATAAGCGAGACAGCTTTTTTTCGATGATTTCCCATTCGGGTAGGGTATAAAGCAACAGGCATGGCTGATGAAGGTCGATGGTACAGACCATCTGCCCTTGAGATTCCCCGATCAGCGTGTCGCGATAGCGCGTTGGTACGGCCAGTCGCCCCTTGCTGTCGAGATTGACTAACGTTGCTCCACGGAACATGCCAGTCTTCCCCTCAGCTCCCCATTTTCACCACTTTACCCCACTTTTTACCACGCCACGAGTTTACGGAGGCGATGAAATCATTGTCAAGCCGAAGCGCGGCGGGAATATAACTATTTACAAGGGGGAATTTCGCTGATTGAAAAGCGGCAAACGCGGCAAAAGGTCAATTCTAAAAATTAACCTGATGAATAATGGAATAAAAACCATGCTGCTTTAAAAAATGCTTAAAAATAAGCCTGACGACCTGCGCTAATATTCTTCACTATTTCTGAGACAGGGGCTGCATTTTAGGGGAGTTCCGAACGCGGCGCCTACTGCTTCAGCCGCGACGGCCATGCGCGTCAGCCCAGGGAAATGGACATTTAACAATCACATCGCCGCTAATTTGTTAGATGAGGTGTCGCAGATTTACGCTTTTTTACCCTAAACAATGCTTAATATTAATACGTGAAAATTTAAAGGGCAGCGGTATTGCTGCCCCTCGACTATTTTACTTTGCGGCTCAGCTGGCCGCGGCGAAATAAATTTCGCCGAATACGCGTTAATCCCGGTTTCGGTTTTCGCGGCTCATCGAGCGAAGCCAGCACCAACTCCAGCACGCGCTCCGCCACGTCGCGATGACGCTGCCCCACCGCCAGCACCGGACACTCTAAAAAGTCCAGTAATTCGTGGTCGCCAAATGTCGCGATAGCGAGATCGGTCGGCAGGCGTCCGTCACGTTTTAGCGTCACGTCCATTACGCCCTGCAGCAGTCCGAATGAAGTGGTAAAGAGCGCTTCCGGCATATCGTGATCGTCAAGGTACTTCTCGAACAGCGCCGCCGCCGCCGTGCGCTCAAAGCTGTTGCAGTAGATATAGTCGATGGGACGCGGATCCTCTTTCCAGGCGTCGCGGAAGCCCATCTCGCGCAGAAAGCTGACGGAAAGCTCCGGCAGCGCGCCGAGAAACAGCACGTTTTTCACCGGCAGCTGACGCAATTCAGCCGCCAGCGTAAAGGCATCGTCCTGATCGGCGCCGACGACGCTGGTGAAGTGTTCACGATCCAGCGCGCGGTCCAGCGCGATAATCGGCAGCGGATCGTTGATCCAGCGCTGATAGAACGGGTGCTCGGGCGGCAAAGAGGTGGAAACGATTATCGCATCGACCTGACGCTGTAGCAGATGTTCGATGCAGCGCATTTCGTTATCGGGCTGATCTTCCGAGCAGGCAATCAGCAGCTGATAGCCGCGCTGACGCGCCTGGCGTTCAAGATAGTTGGCGATGCGGGTATAGCTGGTGTTTTCCAGATCGGGAATCACCAGGCCGATCGAGCGCGTACGGCCGGCGCGCAGGCCCGCCGCCACGGCGTTGGGGTGGTAGTTATGCTCACGCACCACCGCCATCACTTTCTCGACGGTTTTTTCGCTGACACGATACTGCCGCGCTTTGCCATTGATGACATAACTGGCCGTGGTGCGCGACACGCCTGCCAGGCGCGCGATTTCATCCAGTTTCACGATAACTCCATACTTCACGGCGAGCCGCGTTGCGGCAGATGTCCGCAACTAAGCTAAGGGTAACTCGTTTGTAACATCTAACAGCAGAACTTCGCGCTGAGCAACCGCTTTTCTTAGCGATCTCCGCATAGCGCATAAAATAAAAAAACCCGGCATTACGCCGGGTTAGAGACAGTCACCTTGAGCAACTACCGCATAATGCGATCGCCGCGCGACACGCCGACGATGCCGGAACGCGCCACCTCAACGATTTCCGCCACTTCACGCACGGTATTCAGGAAGGCATCGAGCTTGTCGCTGGTGCCCGCCAGCTGAACCGTGTACAGCGTCGGCGTGACATCAACGATCTGGCCGCGGAAGATTTCCGCGCTGCGCTTCACCTCTTCGCGCCCGTAGCCGGTGGCCTGCAGCTTCACCAGCATGATTTCGCGTTCGACACAGGCGCCCTGCCCCAGCTCGCTGACGCGCAGCACATCCACCAGCTTGTGCAGCTGTTTTTCAATCTGCTCCAGCACCTTTTCATCGCCGACGGTCTGGATAGTCATGCGCGACAGAGTGGGATCGTCGGTCGGCGCGACGGTCAGGCTTTCAATGTTATAGCCGCGCTGGGAAAAGAGGCCCACCACGCGAGACAATGCGCCGGATTCGTTCTCCAGCAGAACCGATAAAATACGACGCATAATTATGTCCTCTCCGTTTTGCTCAGCCACATCTCATCCATCGACCCGCCGCGGATCTGCATCGGGTAGACGTGCTCGCTGCCGTCGACGGTGACGTCGACGAACACCAGCCGCCCTTTCGCCAGCGTATCCAGCGCCAGCTGCAGCTTCTCTTCCAGCTCGGAAGGATGCTGAATCGCGATGCCGACGTGCCCGTACGCCTCAGCCAGCCGCACGAAGTCCGGCAGCGACTCCATATACGATTGCGAATGGCGGCCTGAATAGATCATATCCTGCCACTGCTTCACCATACCGAGCACGCGGTTGTTCAGGCTCAGCACCAGCACTGGAAGATCGTACTGCAGCGCGGTGGAGAGCTCCTGAATATTCATCTGAATGCTGCCGTCGCCGGTCACGCAGATCACCGTCTCTTGCGGCAGCGCCATTTTAACGCCCAGCGCGGCCGGCAGGCCGAAGCCCATCGTGCCGAGCCCGCCGGAGTTGATCCAGCGGCGCGGTTTATCAAAGGGATAATAGAGCGCCGCGAACATCTGATGCTGTCCGACGTCCGAGGTCACATAGGCGTCGCCGTTGGTCAGGCGCCAGATGGTTTCGATCACCGCCTGCGGCTTGATCTTTTCGCTATCGCGATCGAACGCCAGACATTTACGGCTGCGCCAGCCTTCAATGCTTTGCCACCAGTCGCGCAGGCTATCGAGATCCTGCTTCGTCTCGCTCTGCGCCAGCAGATCAAGCATCTGCTGCAGCGTCTGCTTCGCATCGCCGACGATAGGAATATCCGCCGCCACGGTTTTCGAGATCGAGGTCGGATCGATGTCGATATGCAGCACCGTCGCGTTCGGACAATATTTGGCCAGGTTATTGGTGGTGCGATCGTCAAAGCGCACGCCGACGGCGAAGATAAGATCGGCGTTGTGCATCGTCATATTGGCTTCATAGGTGCCGTGCATGCCGAGCATGCCCACCGACTGGCGGTGGGTGCCGGGGAAGGCGCCCAGCCCCATCAGCGAGCTGGTAACAGGAATATTCAGCTGCTCCGCAAGCTGCAGCAGTTCCGCCTCGCACGCTGAGGTAATGGCGCCGCCGCCAACATACATCACCGGCTTGCGCGCGGCGAGCAGCGTGTTTAACGCGCGCTTAATCTGTCCTTTATGGCCCTGAATCGTCGGATTATAGGAGCGCATGCTCACCGATTCCGGGTAAGCGTAAGGCAGCTTATTAGCCGGATTCAGAATATCCTTCGGCAGATCGATAACCACCGGACCCGGCCGCCCGCTGGCTGCCAGCCAGAAGGCCTTTTTCAGCACGGTCGGGATCTCTTCGGTGCTTTTCACCAGAAAGCTGTGCTTCACCACCGGGCGAGAGATTCCCACCATGTCGCACTCCTGAAAGGCGTCGTAGCCAATCAGCGAGGAAGGCACCTGCCCAGATAAGATCACCAGCGGAATCGAATCCATATAGGCGGTGGCGATACCGGTAATCGCATTGGTCGCGCCGGGCCCTGACGTCACCAGCACCACGCCGACTTCGCCGGTCGCGCGCGCCAGTCCGTCCGCCATATGCACCGCGCCCTGTTCATGCCGCACCAGTACGTGATCGATTCCGCCGACGGTTTGCAGCGCATCGTAAATATCCAGCACCGCGCCGCCCGGATAACCAAATACTTGCTTTACGCCCTGATCGATTAACGAACGGACGACCATCTCGGCTCCTGACAACATCTCCATTTTCTGCCTCCAGGCTTGAGGAACTGAATCCACTGACGCTCGCTGTTCCTGCGCGCCACTGGCATCCTGCCCCACATTCGCCAGTTAAGATCAAAACCTTATGTTTATGCGCAGACGCCGGAACGCCTTTCCGACATCCAGATACAGAGAAATCTGCTTGGTTGATTGTTTTAAGAGTTGGTCGATTACCATAACCGTAGAAAACCTGACAGGCAAACGTCAGACTCTGCGCTTATCGTTAAGCCGGCCGTGAAGCCTCTGCGCGATAAGATAAGCGCGCGAGGAATTATCTAATTCACTGGAAGTTAGGCAGAATAAAATGCTGGAGACGAAGTCATTTTCAGCGGGATATAAGAAATAATAAAAAATTAATTCTGCCTGCGTCAGCCCACAATTTTCCTGCGAAATTCATTTCTGGCGTTATTAACTCTGAAATAAAGCGGATGCACGACAATATGCTGTTGTCCGGTGATTAAATCACGCAGAGGCAGCGGCATGAGCAAACTTATAAAACACATTAATATCATATAATTAAAACAAAATGCCCTTAGGGCAACTCCCGTTCTGCGCTCTGTTCTGGCGGACATTGGCTGTTCCACCAGACTGGCTCGAAATTGCAGGATTTTTTCCTTAACGCCTGCTGAAAATACCCCTTTGCTTATGGTTGACATCCTGTCGGGATTCCAGTACCAATATGTGCAGCACAAAATTTTACGAGGTTCGAATCCATGTTTCATTCATTCCGCCTACTCGGTCTACTACTTAACGCATTCAGTTTGCGCGGTAGACTCGTGGGCAGAATCAAACACTGATTCGAACCTGCTGAAAGTTAAAAACCCGCGCCTTGCGCGGGTTTTTTTATGCTCGTTGCACGGTGAAGTTAACGCATAAGGATGAATACGATGAGCCAGCAAGTCATTATTTTCGATACCACTCTGCGCGACGGTGAGCAGGCATTACAGGCCAGCCTGAGTGTGAAAGAAAAATTGCAGATCGCACTGGCGCTGGAGCGCATGGGCGTCGACGTAATGGAAGTCGGTTTTCCGGTCTCGTCACCAGGCGACTTTGAATCCGTACAGACCATCGCGCGCACCGTTAAAAACAGCCGCGTCTGCGGGCTGGCGCGCTGCGTCGAGAAAGACATCGACGCCGCTTATGAAGCGCTGCGCGTGGCGGAG
>Ga0153961_1000147_pt1:2500-25080 | contig 25080 bp, 17 predicted proteins | sample TSFL045MetaG_FD_104748 | JGI IMG/M metagenome (GOLD analysis project Ga0153961, IMG submission 104748) | Attine ant fungus gardens microbial communities from Florida, USA - TSFL045 MetaG | ecosystem: Host-associated > Fungi > Mycelium > Unclassified | place: USA: Florida...
ATATTCTTTTTTTTTGAGGATCCGCTGTAATAATGAGAAAGATTTCTGCATATATGCAAAAACCGATTGATAATCTCAAAATCCGATAAATCGGCCCGAGTCAGCTTACTAATTGGATGCCCTACTGCGTTACAAAATTTCGCTTTAGCCAATGATCCAATCAGAGGAATAATTGGAACTATTGTATAGAGTTTATTGGGAGCATTATTTAGTAGAAATGAATTTTCTAGCATTTGATTCCGCACCACTGCAGGATTTCGTCGAACACTTGAAAAGTAACTCAAAAAATCGAGGGAATGCTTGGATAATTGGTTTATACGGATACTTGCCGCGTGAGACCATACATCAAAATGACATTGCCATAAATTGACAAGGTAAGATTTCCATTTATTCATTAGAAGAGGTGTGTCTTTGGAAGCCAGAATTGATTTTCCTTGATATCTAACATAATGCATGAAAGGATCCTTGAGAAAGCATGGGATGACCGGAAAATCATTAGCAAAGACTTCGGCAAAATGTTCTATTTTTCTATATAAACAGAGTCGTTCAAAAAGGACTCCAAAAGATGTTAATCGTAAATGAGAAGATTGGTTACGGAGAAAAAGGAAGATGGATTCGTATTCACATATATAAGAATTATATAGGAATAAAAAGAATCTCGGATTACTTTTTGAAAAAATGGAAATAGATTTATTTGTAATAATAAGACTGTTACAATTAGAATACTCATGAAGAAAGAACCGCAATAAATGCAAATAAGAAGCATCTTTCACCCGGTAACGAAGGGTTTGAACCAATATTTCCAGATGGGCAGGGTAGGGTATTAGTATATCCGCCGAATAATTTAAATGTGGGAACTTTTCCTCTAAAAAGGGAAATATTGAATGAATGGATCGTAAATTGTAAAATCTTACGATTTCTGCCCCTTCTAAAGAAGATATTAATCGTAGATAAAATGGAATTTCCACAATGATTGCAAATCCTTCTGATAGAATTTTAGAATGCAAATTCTTGTTGTACCCAAAAAATGGATTTTGTTTAGAATCATTAGCAGAAATTATCAAATAATTCTGTTGATACATTGTAGTAATTAAGCGTTTTACAATCAGTAAACTAGATTTATTATCATAACCTATATTTTCCAACAACATGTATCTATTTAAACCATGACCATGAGCAAGTGCATAACTATATTCCCGAAAGATAAGTGGGTATAGGAAGTCGTGTTGCCGAAATCTATCGAGTTCTAAATATCCTTGAAATTCCTCCATTTAAAATTAGATGGGGATAGGGGATTTCTTTTGGGTTATTAAATGACACATAGTACGATACAGTCAAAACAGGATATTATAGTAAGAAATAAATAGATATATACCCCGGAACCAGATAAGACTGATCGACGGACTCTTTAGCCTCTCCTTTTCCATCTAATTTAATTGGTTTATGTTCATTCGAGGATAACAAGATGGTTAGAAATCCTTTATTTGTTCAACCCAATCGCTCTTTTGATTTTGGAAAAAAGGGATTTTTATCTTTATCAATAGACTGCTTTTTCTACACATTTACCCCCACACTCTAATGGAGAATAGCTACTAATAATTAGGATTTAAAAATAAATCGATGATCCACTTATGGGAAAAGCATTTCCCGCATCAAGGACTAATCTATTTTTAACGTTTAATTAGATCGGGTAATCGTTCAAATTAAGAACAGAAGCTCGTTTCTTTTTTTTTGTTTACCTATAATTGGAGCCATAGGGCTCTATCCATTTATTCACTTAACCCAAAATTTCGTTTTATTTTTTTTCGTCAAGAATTGAAACAAAGTTTTGAACCGATCCGCTAAGAATAAAATATTCTCAGAATTCCACATTGATACGACATGCTGCTTTTTCCATTCATTCCTTTGAGGATCAGTCGCGGTCTTACAAGCTCTAGAGATAGTATCGACGAAGACGTTGCTTCATACAAATGTGTAAAAATTTCCAGTCGCACTTAAAAGCCGAGTACTCTACCGTTGAGTTAGCAACCCCCCCCCCCAAAAAAAAAATGTGTGGATCCAATCGGAATAAAAAATTAGATTTAATTGCACACCGAAATAAAAATAGTAAAATAGCAAAAATATTGCTAATCGATTCTGAACATAAAAAAAAAAAAATAATGAACATATTAGATGCAAATACACTGACTTCTAAAATAAGAATCTAGATTAAGATAAGAATATGGATTAAGTCAAAATTGATGTACTACCACGGATTTAGTTCGTATCTTATCCATTATTATCTTATCCGTTTTTTTTTTTCAATAAAATAAATAATAAATAAATAAATAAAGGCTTCTCGTATCCCAGCAAATCCGACGAATCCATCGTTTAAATAAAGTAAAATAAAAAAACCAAGTCCATAGATGGAACATAGGGAAATAGATACATTTATTCATGATCGGATTATATTTGTTTGATACACTGTTGTCAATACGAATGTAAATCTTAAGAAAAGAACACAATGTGGAGAACCATAAATTAAAATAAAAAAAAATGAAATATTGAATTAATATAATAAAATAGAAATTATACAAATAAATAAAAAACTAATGACTTGTATTGAATTGGCACTAACTATATATGGATAATAAACATGGATACAAAAGGATGTAAGCGTAAGAATCAATATTCGTAGCAAAGTATCGCAATGCTTGGGTTTACTTAATCCATATAAGTAAAAAAAAAAAAAAAGAAATCTTAAATCCCATTTGTTTTTTTTATTTATTTGTTCATAACAAAAAAAGTGAAAGTTTCAACTAAAAACCAACTAGTATTGAATTAGCAATAATGTAAATATTTTGGATTTAGAAATCCAACTACTTCGGTTATTCATTTGATCTTTTTTCATCTGTCTTAAATTAAATGAATTTCTATCACTAAAATAAAAATAAATTTTTGTCGTTATAGAAGACGACATTTTTTAGTAGTAGACATTTTTTGGTAGTAATAATAAATAGGTATGAATAGAACAAAAGAGGGGGCTTATATAACTTTGTATAACCTTTTATATACTACCGCCCCCCCCTCTTTTGTTCTATTCATTAATTGAATTTAATCTGTTGATTAAGGCAAAGTTCCATAAAAACTCCCGCCTTCTTCGAAATATCATGAACAGTTCCCGTAGGTTGAGCGCCCCTTTCAAGGAAATATAGAATAGCAGGAACATTTAAATAGGTTTGATTCTTTAGCGGATCATAAAAGCCCACTTTCCGAAGAGCTCTTCCTTCTCTTCGGCATCGAGCATCAATTGCAACGATTCGATAAACCACCCATTGGGATAGATGTAGATGAATAATACCCCCCCTAGAAACGTATAAGAGGTTTTCTCCTCATACGGCTCAAGAAAATTCGAAATTATGTCTATGGATCGAATTTGAAATTTTTAATTAGTAATGTCAAATGGATCCATAAAATAATCAAATCAATTAAATATGAGTTAAGTACTTTTTATTATTCCTTATTCTTATCCGAAAAATAAAATCATTTGTATTCGCATCCTCATAACTCAAGTTGGATAACTCGCTAATAACCCAAGGAAACCCTTTACTTTAGGTATTTCGTTTATTGAGCGATCTCTAACCACGCACCTTTTTTTGTCTTTAGAATCTATTTTGATTCTTAATTAGAATCTATTTATTGAGACAACTGAAAGTGGTATTTCCTTGTTCCAGGATTCTTTATCGTTTCTTTGAATCATTGGGTTTAGACATTACTTCGGTGATTTTTAATCGTTTCAAAAAACGTCAGCAACATACCCTTTTTGTGATTTCTTTTTATCAAAAAATCATACAAATGGTCGATTTGATTCCTGCGCGATACACTTTTAATCGAAAGAGTTTTACCAATTCCAAGAGGTTTTACTTATAAATTTGAAAATTGGATCCTTTCGATTTTTATATGGAAAATATACTTACGAAGCTGTTTCAACTTATTAATTAACACTAACCCTAGATCCGTTCCCTTAAAAAATGAATCAATACTTTTTTTTACTCGAGCTCCATTAAGATCATGTACTATTTACATCCCAACCCCCGACCTCAAAAAGGAGGGTTCTAGTGAAACAGAACAAACGATGTCGAGCCAAGAGCACCCTCATTCCTATCTAATTAATAGAAAAAGAAAATAATGGATGTAAGAATCCACAGACGACCATATCCCTCAAGTCGCACGTTGCTTTTTACCACATCGTTTTAAACGAAGTTTTACCATAACATTTCCTAGTAGGTTGCTGTAAACAGTATGTAATTGATTCCATTATGGACTCATGAATAATCATTGGTTCGTTCGGTACATAGTAATCCATACTTTTATGAATGGGTAATTTCTCAAGAAGTATCAGCACGAATTAAATTTAACCCCATATAATATATATAATAAATAATATATAATATATAAATAATATATAGAAATATAATAAATATTTTTTTAATATATTATTTTATTTTTTCTTTAGAATTAGAAAATTAGAATCTAAATATAAATATTAGAATATAAAAAAATTGAACTGATAAATAACACAAATAAGTTTTTTTTAATCTGCATCTTGAGGTGACTTGCTAAAATAGATTCACCAATTTCACACTTCTTCGAGTACCAAGGACTCATAAGACATTATTAAAAATATTTAATTGATTGAAAAATTTCCTATTTCACTATCATTACATTATTTGAATAAGGCTTTACAGTACAAATTGCATTTTGATAATAATAGAGAAAAATTCATATTCGGATTAAACCATAAAAAAAAATGTAAATTCTTTTTGTTTTTCACGAGGTGGTGGATAAAGACTGATAGAATAGAGGCTTTGGGTTGTTATTCTTTTTGATAAATCATAATTAAAAGAGGATCCCCATACCTATCAGGTAGACTAAACAAATATCTTTGAAAGTAATTAGAAACATTCTATGTTAAAGGGTAAAGTTAAATATTTAAAATTTAGGGATAACAAATCTATTGTCACAAAACTCAATTGAAATAAAATAAAGTTTTCAATGAATCAATGAAATAGAAGAAATAGAACGATAACAATACATATATATATAAGCCTTCGCTCCCTTTCTGCGTAGTTTATTTGACTTGGAGTCAATAATCCGGCTGCAATTATTTCCTAAGGAAAAGCGACTAAGATGTATGAATACACTTTGTCTCAATTGGTACATATCATATATTTACAATTTTTCATAAAAGAAAACACAAAATACTTAAAAACGGGGTTCAAAGAAAAGACATATGTTACGTATGTAACTTGATTTTTTTTTAATGAAATTCAGACAGCCGCATATATTGAAATTGGTATTTTACATTGACGTTTAACTCCTATCTACTGCGTCAATTTTATGAAGATGATGAATCCTAAATAAAAAAAGAATCCTATTAGAGTGTTCCAGACTATTACTATTTTGTATAAATGTAAATTAAAACAAGTACAGATTAAATCATGGCTCGTATTTTTATTTTATGAAGAACTAACTTATTAAATAGAAATTTAATCTATGCTCCCATCTTACCTCTTACCTGTATACAAATAGATTCAATTACATCTGTGTGTTATTTGAACACGATTCGATTTTTTATTTTTGAAAAAGATATAATTCATATAAGAATCAATCATTATAGGAAAGCAAAATCAGATTATAACCAATCTTATTCTACTCTTAAAAAAAAAAATAAGGTTGTTTAAAAAAGGGCAATCTTTCTTTTATTCTGATATAAAATAGAAAATCTATATTCTGATATGATATATATAATATAATAGGTATGCTCTGGGACGGAAGGATTCGAACTTCCGAATACCGGGACCAAAACCCGTTGCCTTACCACTTGGCCACGCCCCATTTTTGATTTCTATTCGACATTAATAAAGACTAATAGTGATAGTAGTTCTTCGTCAATTCTAGTCCAAATCTATATAGAATAGATTAGAGTGTTGCTAGGATTTTGAGACATTTAGATAGAGAATTAAACGACATTTATTGATCATTACATACAATTCAATTAAGATATTGTATGAAAGTATGGTTTTGTCTATTCTCTTTTGATTTGAGAATTGAAGGATTTTTGATTGGGTTAATTCAAAAAAAAAAAAATAAGATTATAATAACTCATATTAAGAACTCATCATATTAATAACTCAATCAAAATAAATACAATTATCTTCAAAAACAAAGAAAAAAATGTTTGTTATGCTTAATATCTTTAGTTTGATCTGTATTTGTCTTAATTATGCTCTTTCTTCAAGTAGTTTTTTCTTCTCAAAATTGCCCGAGGCTTATGCTTTTTTGAATCCAATCGTAGATTTTATGCCAGTAATACCTTTGCTCTTTTTTCTCTTAGCTTTTGTTTGGCAAGCTGCTGTAAGTTTTCGATGAGATCTTTAATACGGTCCTAGAAAAATTCATGATTTATTCTTAAAAAAAAAATTCTAACAATTCATAAGATCAGATAAGTCTTATAGTCTAATCCTTCGATTCAAATAATCAAATTCTTGGATCGCCACAATAAGTCTGGGCTCCCCCCAGTTCCTCATTCGGACCCTTTTTTACAGTGAAAGAACCTAGTAGATTCCTCCGCAATATCTAATTGCGGGTATGAAAAAGCTTTTGGTAATGAAAGACTTGACTCTTATTACAAATGAATTTCTGAAAATTCTTTTTTATTTCTATAGATTTAGAAAAAGAATTTCGTGGTGTCAAAATAAGGTATGTGGTATAAAAATGGAGAATCTATTATCTTTTTTTCCAAAAAAAATGATCTTGGAGATTGTGTAATGCTTACTCTTAAACTATTTGTTTACACAGTAGTGGTATTCTTTGTTTCTCTCTTTATCTTCGGATTCCTATCTAATGATCCAGGACGGAATCCTGGACGTGAAGAGTGAAGAATAAAAAATAACAATAAAGTTTCTGTTTTCCTTGCTTGATTTTAAAATGTTCTTAGGATTTTATTTATTCCACATTTTTAACTATTAATTAAAATGAAATAAAAAAAAAAGACTCGTTGAAAGAGAAATTGAAAGATAAAGAAAAAATACCAAGTCATTGACTAAAGCGGAAAGAGAGGGATTCGAACCCTCGGTACGAAAAACCCGTACAACGGATTAGCAATCCGACGCTTTAGTCCACTCAGCCATCTCCCCAAATTGAAAGAAAAAGGATAATTACGAGATTATATTACACAAAAACAGTAAGGCTTGAAAAAGGGCCCTCTCTTTATACCTCTTTATTATTCAGTATATAATTATCATATAGATATCTAATTATAGAGGCATAGAAAAATAGAAAAAAAAAATATAGAAAATAAAAATCAGTGATTTCATTTAGGTAAAGTAAGGGCTCGAAAGCGATATCTCAACTCCACTATTCCAATGAATATAAATTTAGATATATAACCACCCAATGCCCCAAGAATATTATATATTATATAAACTATAAACTATAAATTATATAGCAATGAATTTCTTATATAAAAAAAATTATAGAATTAATAAATAGTAAATAGAAAGTAATAATAAATATATAAATTAAAATGAAATAAATAATAAAAAAAGAGTACCTCTTTGCTTTCGTCTGCAAGACCCTTTTTTACTTTTACTTCCACAGCCCGGCCCCCGGTCCTGACCGGGCCGGGTCTTTCGTTTTTGTTCCAATGAATCATAGAAAAAAATGATTTATTTGATTTGAAAAAAAAAATGATTAATGATTGTTGTTGTTTCAAGAACAATCATAATAAAGATAAAGGCAATTTCTATTCCTATCATACAGAATAGAATAGAATCCGAGTGTCATTTCTTAATTATTTTATTCTTTCTTTTTTTTTTTATTTTTATTCCAGTAAAGTAAATGGAATAAAAATAAAAAAGAATAGAACCATATATTCTTGCACAATTTATGTTATGGCATACGCCTTTTTTTTTATCGAGACGTATCCATCTCATTTAAATAACTAAAAAAGCGTGTTTTTTTAGTTATTTAAATAAATCCTCTTTCCCCAATCTCATTAGTCTCCTTGGCCAAAGCATGTCAACGCTCTAATTTTCATGATTCTTTTCTGATCCTATCGTCTTAATTATGACCCATTTTTTTGTTCGACAAAAGATCCATTTATATACAATAATCACATTGTAGCGGGTATAGTTTAGTGGTAAAAGTGCGATTCGTTCTATTAACCCCTTAAATGGTTAAGGGGTCCTTCGGTTTAATTAATATTCCGATCAAAAACTTTATTTCTTAAAAGGATTTAATCCTTTACCTCTCAATGAAAGATTCGAGGAAGAATAGACATTCTCGTGATTTGTATCCAAAAGAGTCAATTAGAAATTGGAAAAAACAAAATTGGATTATGAAATTACGAAACATAATTGGTTTTTGAATTGGATCAATATTTCCAATTGAATAAGTATGAGTAAAGGGTCCATGGATAAATAGAGAAGGGAGTATTTCTAATCGTAACTAAATCTTCAATTTATGATTTGTATAAAAGAGATTGAAGCAAAACAGCTATTAACTAATGGCTTTGGTTTACTAGAGACATCGACATATTATATTGTTTTAGCTCGGTGGAAACAAAATCCTTTTCCTAAGGATTCTTTCAAATAGAAATAGAGAACGAAGTAACTAGAAGGGTGGTTCTAACCCCCCCTGTTCTATAGGGATCATCTATAAAGCGGGTTTTGTTTTGAATGCATTCAAACAGAAAAGCTGACATAGATGTTATGGGCCGAAATTTCTTTTCTTTTTTTTTGTAATTTAGTTCACATCTGACATATGTGAAATTTGTCCATCTTTCATAAAGGAGCCGAATGAAACCAAAGTTTCACGTTCGGTTTTGAATTAGAGACGTTAAAAACGATGACTCAACGTCGACTATAACCCCTAGCCTTCCAAGCTAACGATGCGGGTTCGATTCCCGCTACCCGCTTATATCTCTATATTATATATATTAATTTATTCTCTATATTTCTAAAATTCTATATTATATTTAGAATATGTTTATTCTATATTATATTTAGAATATGTTTAGTAGTAAAAGTTATATTTTTTATCTATTATAAAATATTATATTATTTAAATTCTATATTAAATAATCTATAATATAGAGGATCTAATTATTCATGTAATGAATCTAATTTAATGTAATTATTAATATAATGATAATGAATGTATCATTGAATTGAATGCGCAATTCCTGGAATTCTCTCAATGGTCTTTTTTCTGACCAAGAGATGTGAAAACAAAACTAAGAAAAAAGCGTCCATTGTCTAATGGATAGGACAGAGGTCTTCTAAACCTTTAGTATAGGTTCAAATCCTATTGGACGCGACGGATTTCCATATATTTCTTTTCTACTAACTAGGTATTTTGAATGATTTGAACAAGAGACCCTTATACTTATTTATATATTTATTTATATATTTATTCTTAATAATAATTTTTTATTACTATAAAATTATTAATATAAAAGATATATAATAAAATAAAAGATTAGATTATAGAAATAATTATTTCTAAAAAATTAGAAAGTTATTTAAAGGAATTTCTTTATACCTGTTCCTGAAGTAGAAAGCGTTCCATTTGTTCTTGAATAGCGTCTTTCAAAAGGGCTTCTGCTTCCTCATTGAATATCTTGGTAGAAGATATGATTTCTTGGAACTGCGGTTTATTCGTTTTTAAATAAGTCCGTAACTCAACGAGAAATTTCTTTACCTGTCCAATTTCTAATGAATCAAGATAACCATTCGTTCCAGTATAAATAGTCATTACCTGTTCTTCCACCGTGAGAGGGGATGATTGAGATTGTTTGAGCAACTCGCGTAATCGTTGACCTCTTGCCAATTGATTCTGAGTAGCTTTATCGAGATCAGACGCGAATTGTGCAAAGGCTTCTAATTCTGCGAATTGTGCCAATTCCAATTTTAGTTTGCCGGCTACTTGTTTCATGGCTTTAATTTGAGCGGCAGATCCTACTCTGGAGACGGAAATCCCCACGTTAATGGCAGGTCTGATTCCAGCATTGAATAAATCGGCGGATAAGAAAATTTGGCCATCTGTAATTGAGATTACATTAGTAGGAATATAAGCTGAAACATCTCCCGATTGGGTCTCAACTATTGGTAAAGCAGTCATACTTCCTTCACCTAAACGCGAACCTGATTTAGCGGCTCTTTCCAAAAGTCGTGAATGCAAATAAAAAACATCTCCTGGATAAGCTTCGCGACCCGGCGGTCTTCGTAATAGAAGAGACATTTGGCGATAAGCCTGTGCTTGTTTGGAAGGATCATCATAAATGATTAAAGTGTGTCGTTTACGGTACATAAAATATTCAGCCAGAGCTGCTCCTGTATAAGGAGCGAGGTATTGTAATGTAGCCGGAGAATCCGCCGTTTCGGCTACCACAATCGTGTATTCCATTGCTCCCTTTTCTTGTAAAGTAGTCACTACCTGAGCCACGGAAGATGCCTTTTGACCAATAGCGACATAGACACATATTACATTTTGCCCTTGTTGATTGAGAATCGTATCTGTGGCTACTGCTGTTTTACCGGTCTGCCTATCCCCAATAATTAATTCTCGCTGACCACGTCCTATAGGGATCATCGAATCGATAGCAATAAGTCCTGTTTGAAGGGGCTCATATACGGAACGTCTCGAAATAATACCAGGAGCCGGTGATTCAATTAACCTAGATTCAGAAGCTGAAATTTCACCTCGACCATCAATAGGTTTCGCTAGGGCATTTATAACACGACCTAAATAAGCCTCGCTTACGGGTATCTGAGCAATTCTTCCTGTTGCTTTTACAGAACTTCCTTCTTGGATCATCAAACCACCACCCATTAATACAACACCGACATTATTTGATTCCAAATTCAGAGCAATGCCTATTGTACCCTCTTCAAATTCTACTAATTCACCCGACATTACTTCATCAAGACCATAAATACGGGCAATGCCGTCGCCTACTTGAAGTACGGTACCGGTATTTACAACCTTTACTTCTCTATTATATTGCTCAATACGTTCCCGAATAATATTACTAATTTCATCCGCTCGAATGGTTACCATGAGTATTTCTTAATTCTTTTTTGGAAAAAAAAAAATAATGCCTACAGTAGACAGTAGAAGGACTAATCGATTATTTCTGTCAGCGTCCCAAACATGCCAATATTAGCATTGATGGTACGTAAATGTAACTCGTTGTTCAAAGAACTAGTCAGAGTTCCTAGAGCTCCTTTTAAGGCTTGTTGGAAAACCCGTTGTCGGACTTGATTACTCGCTCTTTGTTGTTCAAAACGAATGGTTTCATTTTTGTAAATTTCGAATTGTTCCAAAGTTTGATAAGTTGAATTAATCAAGTTCGACTTTTCTCGTTCTATATCAGAGTATCCATTCACCCGAAACTGATCCGCTTCCATTTCCACTTTCCTTAAACGTGCCCGGGCTTTTTCCAGCTGTTCAATGGCTCCCCTGCGTAGTTCTTCTGAATTTCGAATAGTCTTCAAGATCCTCTGTTTTCGATTATCTAATAAATCACTTAATGAAAGTAGATTATCTTTCCATTTATTTCAAAACTTCCACGATCCCTTCCCGAACCAAACATGAAGCTTTCAAATCATTTGGCTCTCGCGCCCAATTACTTCAATTATTTATGAGAAATTCCCATTTTTTTTTTGAATATAATGAACCTATCCTCTCTTCTCTATTCATATTTCATATTCAAAAAAAAAATATCAAAACGGATCATTAATCCAAGACCAGAATATTCGGAGGACTCTTCTGAACAAACAAATAATTGTCAGCAACGTTGTTTCTTTTTTTTTTTCAAATCCAAAGAATTTTTCTTAATTTATACGTAGGTCATCGATTCAGCATTGGATAAAAAAGAGGGGTTGAAATACTCATAATTTTTTTCCAATAAATAGAAAAAAAAAAAATATTATAATTATAATATTTATAATATAAAGGGTTCAAATCATTTTATCGACATGAGTGTTATATATCGAAAAAACTTTCTAACTATTCATTTTGAAACCGTTTCCATATTAACCTAATAGTAGCCTAATAGTAGAAAGAATACCTTGCTGAGTATGGACTTCAAACGATTTAGCTTTAACCATGTTAATTATTCCACATCATTATGATTGGTTCATAGAGAATCAAAGCGAATTTACCAATGAATCGCGAAATGCTATGGTTCTGAAATATGATTTCTTAATTTATTCAAAAGTAATTCGCGCGATCATGCACCCTTCCCTGTTATAACAAAAAAAGTGCAGTTGGTTGGATCCAGCCTATTCTTGAAATAAACAACTCGCACACACTCCCTTTCCAAAAAAAATCAATAGGCCGAGCACTACACTTAGATTTATTTGATTTGTTGCTAAAATATCGGTATTAAACCCGAAACTCCCGGCGGATGACCATAAACCCAAGGAAAGGAAAGAATCGGTTAGATTTTTCATATAATCTCCTCTTATATATAGATAGACTAATTATCTATTTATTTTTTTTTTCCTATTTTATATTTTATTTAACTATATTTAGAAAATTAAAATAGATTTTTTTCTCAATTGGAAATTTCCAATTGAGAAAAAAAGTGATACTTAGTATTATTAGAATTAAGTCCCAGGCCTTATGCTTATGTCATGTCAATTGCGAAATATCTCGTTTGTTGTAACACTTCCTAAAAAACTATTCCATTGGACTAACAATGGGAAGGAAGAAGGCGAGTCGTTCTGCTAATTCCCCATTCTCCAATCAGTCCTTCCCATGGGTTAGTGTCCCACCAAATAATTGGAGGAGTGAAATCCTAATCGAATTCAAAAAAAGCAGTAAGTCCAAGGAAATAAACTAATAAAAAATACGTATTTTTTTTTTTCGGATTAAACAAAGGGATTCGCAAATAAAAGTGCTAACGCTACAACCAGTCCATAAATTGTTAAAGCTTCCATAAAAGCCAGACTAAGCAATAAAGTACCTCGTATTTTTCCCTCCGCCTCGGGCTGTCTCGCGATCCCTTCTACAGCTTGGCCCGCAGCAGTACCTTGACCAACCCCAGGTCCAATAGAAGCAAGCCCGACGGCCAACCCAGCAGCAATAACGGAAGCGGCAGAAATCAGTGGATTCATGATAAGTTCCTCACACCAAAATAAGTAAATAGTTAATGATACAATCAACCAATAAATTATGACTTAATTATTCCATCGCTAAGATCTATACAGTCGAAGGAAATAAGAACTCGGAATTGAAGTAATAATATTATTATTGAATCATCAGAACGGCTTCGATATTTCTTTTTTAGTTTTTATTCACAGAATTTTTTTGAATCCATACCATTCTTTTTGAATTTTTCGTTTTTTCTTATTTTCTTGATTGAATCTCTTTATTCAATAGTCACTTTATTTTATTCATTTAATATTCAATTCACAACTACAAAGGAAATGGAGGGGATTCCATTGGAATTCCTATCTAAATTCACAGTAATAGAGCCGCTTAGATATTACATATATAACTAATTAATATCTAATATTACATATACATGTGTTTCTTGGATAACGTAAATCAACCATTCATATCTTACATTTAATCGGATTATAGAATCATTCTTCGAAACATTCACAAGAGTTGTCTTATACTAATTAGAGTACATACATCTAGTTCGGCCCCCCCTAACCAATCCATTTTTTTTTATAAATTTGAATTTAGTTTTTTGTAAATCTTTATTTTTTCTTTTTTTACTCGCCGACGCAGGTACAATCAATCTACATGGACAAATTCGTTAGATCGAATCGTTGCATCGAAATAGAAGTATTTGATTGATCTAAGTTCAGGTAATTTATTAAAATTATCTTTTGGTCAACCGTTTAATTGGATGAAATCAACTTGAATGGGAATTTTTCTATATAACAATAGCATCTTTTTTAAAATAGCACACCATAATACTATAAGTATTACAATCCTAATTATTATTCAGATTATGATTACTAATATCTAATAAGATTGAATATTGGAATTAAATGAACAAAACAATATAAAGATAGTATTCATTGGGGGGGGGATAAATAGACCGAACTGGAATTTTAGGAAAAAGATCTTTTCGATCTCTTTCCTTTTTTTTACTTCCCCTTTTGTTTGTTGCAATTCCCTAATACCGCTAATATCTTATTTTTGACTATTACTTCTATACTTTATATAGTTTATATTTATATAATTTATCTATTTATTTTTATATATTATGCTCCTTAAGCAGATTATCTTGATACGCACATATATTGCGTAAGGCTAAAACTAAAAAAAGACTATTTCGAAAACTAGTCAATGATGACCCTCCATGGATTCGCCTATATAAGCCGCAGCTAAAGTTGCAAAAATAAGAGCTTGAATACCGCTTGTAAATAATCCAAGTAACATGACGGGTATAGGAACCACTGAAGGTACTAAAGAAACAAGAACAAGAACTACTAATTCATCAGCTAATATATTTCCGAAAAGTCGAAAACTAAGTGATAGGGGTTTTGTGAAATCTTCTAAAATATTAATGGGTAAAAGGATTGGAGTTGGTTGAATGTATTTACCAAAATAACCTAATCCTTTTTTACTAAGACCCGCATAGAAATATGCTACTGACGTGAGTAAAGCTAAAGCAACAGTAGTATTTATATCATTTGTAGGCGCGGCTAATTCCCCATGAGGTAACTGTATGATTTTCCAAGGTAAAAGAGCACCCGACCAATTCGAAACAAAAATAAATAGAAACAAAGTTCCAATAAAGGGAACCCATGGACCGTATTCTTCGCCAATCTGAGTTTTGCTCACATCTCGAATGAATTCAAGAACATATTCGAAGAAATTCTGACTGTCAGTAGGAATGGTTTGTGGATTACGAACAGCTATAATGGCTGAACCTAATAAGATAGCAATTACAACCCAAGAAGTAATAATTACTTGGGCATGGACTTGAAAACCTCCTATTTTCCAATAGAAATGTTGGCCGACTTCCACACCGGATATATCGTATAAGCCTTTTAGTGTGTTGATATAACATAATAGAACATTCATATTGCCCTCTGAAAAAAATAGAACTTTAAAAAGAATTATTTTGATTCAACCTTCTCTTTTTTCGACTTGCCTAGTTGACTTATATATATTTGTATACCAATTAATTACATAATATCCCTAGTTACTTGTATCTCTTTTAGGAATCATAACCGATTTCATAAATCTATGGAGTTCCCAAAAGAATTTTTTTATTATTCATTATTAATATGAATCAAGGATTTCGTATATAACTAGAACGACCCTCACAAATTGCAAATACTAATTTGTTAAGAATTAATCGGATTGAAGCTATCGCGTCATCATTTGATGGGATCGAAATATCAGCGAGATCTGGGTCACAATTTGTATCGATTAAACAAATCGTTGGAATTCCCAAAATCATACATTCTCGAAGAGCCATATATTCTTCTTGCTGATCAACGATTATTACAATATCGGGTAATCCAGTCATATATTTGATCCCGCCCAGATATGTTTGCAAGTGAGATAATTGTCTCTTCAACATAGCCGAATCTCTTTTCGGAAGACGATTGAGTCTCCCCATCTTTTGTTCCGTTCTCAAGTCCCTGAACTTATGAAGTATCGTTTCCGTAGTATACCAATTCGTTAACATACCGCCTAGCCATTTTTTATTAACATAATGACAACGGGCCCTTATTGCAGCCCGTGCTACTGAATCGGCTGCTTTATTTTTGGTACCAACAATTAAGAATTGCTTTCCCCTACTTGCTGTATCAAAAACTAAATCACAAGCTTCTGATAAAAAACGGGCAGTTCTAATAAGATTTATAATATGAATACCTTTACGCTTTGAAGAGATATAAGGTTCCATTCTAGGATTCCATTTACTAGTACCATGACCAAAATGAACTCCTGCTTCCATCATTTCTTCCAAATGGATGTTCCAATATCTTCTTGTCATTTATTTATCCACACCTCCTTTCTTTTTATTAAAAAAAAGAGAGACGAGGTGCCCTGAAATAGAAATAAATAATTGTTCCGATGGAACCTTCGTTTCTACCTCTAACGGATATTGGCCATTGATACACGATTCAAACCATTAATATTAATTTCTTTCTATTCTATTTGTTATTTTATTATCTTTATTACTATATACCAAATACAAATACAAAAAAAAAAATGACCGCAAATACAAATAGCTAAAAAGAAAGGGGGTGAATCCGCTCTTAGGAATCATTCAACCCTCGAAATGATTGTCTCAGTGTATCGTGTAAATTCCTTGAAATGAAAAAATCAAATAATTCTCTGTGGTGGAACAAAATATCTCGCATTTCTGCCTCGAATAGTTTATTGTTTTTGGTTTCCAAAGGAATGTTGGTATGTTGCCTTGAACGTTGCACTAATCCGTTGAATCCCGTACCAACGGGTATCATCCCCCCTAGAACAACGTTCTCTTTCAGACCTTTCAACCAATCGATACGACCCCGGAGAGCGGCTTTTGCTAAAACTCGAGCAGTTTCTTGAAAACTTGCTTCGGATATAAAACTTTGAGTATTTAGAGATGCTTTCGTTATTCCCAATAAGATAGCTCGGTAACAGATCGCTTCTTCCAAAGCGCGCCCTGTTCGTTCCGCCCGCAACAATTCAATCAGTTCTCCGGGTGAAAAAACATTAGACATTCCCTCTTCTGAAACCAACACTTTTGATGTTATTTGACGCACAATAATTTCTATATGTCGATTATGAATCTGCACCCCCTGAGATCTATAAACTTTTTGGATCTTATTAACCAAAGAGATACGCCCTTGCACTATAGTTAGCTCAGCACCAATCAAGAATCTCCAAGGAATTCCAATCATTTTTGTTATACTCTTGTTCCAACCCTCAATTCTCTTTTCTAGGTTCATCGATATTGAATCAATCAAACGCACTTCTAACACTTGTTCCACTTTTGGAAGACCTTGCGTTATATCCCTAGATCTCGATTTTTCATATATAAATGTAACTAATGTATCTCCTTCGTAAAGGATTTCTCCATAATGGCCATGAACGGTTGCTCCCGGAGTGGCCAAATAAGCTTTAGCTGATCTTATTACTACAGAGTCAATTTGAACAATTAGAACTTGACCCGATTTTAAGTGCGGTCCGTTTTTGGCTATACATAAATTTTCACAAATAAACTGCCCAAGGCTAATTATTCTAGACGCTTCTTCACAATAATTATGATGGAGAAAATTCCAATTCAAATTGAATGGATTCAAAACGATGTTACCGCGCGGATCGGGATTATTATAAATGGAAACCCTACCATTTTCATCCATTAAATAATATTTAAGCACTTGAAAAGTCTGTTTGAAATTGTCAAGTTGTAAATATTTAGTTACCGAGATCTGATTATAAGTTATTAAATGGTAAAATGAATAAAAATGCGCAATTTGAGGGGTTCTTCCTAATCCTAAAGGTCCCAAGGAATTCCTAATTGGAATTAGACTATCTCTTTTCATTGATTCTTTTTTTATTACATCATTGTAATATTTTACATCGTTGAATGGACCCATTTGAAAACAATTAGATGATGACAAAATTATAAAAGATTGGCATTCCTTATTCCTCTTCAACAACGTACGAATAGTTACTTGATTTTGGCTAAGTGATTGTTGAATCCCTGCCTTGGAAGAAATAGAATAAAATGGATTGATACTGGTGCGGTCTGGCCTCTTATCAAAGATCAATCCTGAACCTGACGGATCTTTCCTTTTTCTGATATACGAAATATGGGATTTCACTAAATCGATTCGCAGGAAATCTCGACTCATACCATTTGTATTTACTTCAACAAAAGAAGCGTGGGCCTCTTCGACAGAAGAACTTTTTTTGTCTTGTTTCCAATTCAACAATAAACAAGTCCGAACTAATTGAATACTTGTTCCATAAATTCCCCGAATTGGTTTGCCATTGCCATAAAGGATATAATTGACAATTCTAAGTTCCATATTATCCCTTTCGTGCAAGAGATCCTGGGAGAAAAGTGTTACTAAATTTATACCGTCCGCTATCTCATATATGATTACGGGTCGAGCCAAAACAAAATACTTTTTCTTGTTAGGTGGGATCCATTGGACATAGATCCAATTTTTCAATTTTTTTTTTGATTCCTTAGCATTTTTTTTTGCCGCTCCAAGCGGGAGCAAGATATCATTGTGTCGGGATATCTTATCCATCTCTCCAGGAAAATGGATATCTCCAGAAAAGATTTTAAGTTCAATCCATTTTTTTTTTCTCTCCACTCGGACCAATCCGCCCGCTCGGCTTCTTGTATTTAAAGTGATTCGTGTATCTAGTCCAATGAGACTATTGTTCTGTACCATTATGGAAAAAGATTCTGGCAAAATATGTACTTCCTCGGGAATGAAAAAAAATCGATCTATTTTCATTTGGTATTTTGGCTTCAATTCTTTGACTCCTCGATACTCAATCAAATCCTCCTTTTTGAGGATGGAATGCCCCCCTGTAGTCCCATATTTCGTAATGCCTGAATTCTTTCTTCTGTATTGAAGATCATCAAAATAAGCAAGAATACTTTTTTTACGAAAAATACCATTTCCGGGTATTTCAATCGAAACACCGGAAGGAGGCATTAGCCCTTTTTCTCGTTCTGGAATCAATTGTAATGGAATGATGAATCTATTTCTTCGTCTCTTTGCCAATAAATAAAAATTTTCGTAGAGAATAACAGGATATATTAAATTACAATGACCCCTTCGATTAAGTTCTGAATAATCAGGAATCTCACTTTGTTTTTTTTTTTTACCAAAGATATCTGAACTAAAGAATTTTTGTCTTACTTGATCATTATTTCCTGACAGACTAGAAATAGATCTTCCTTCAGCAGAAAGAGAATGAACGCTAATTTTATCTTGATCCTTTTGAAGCGAAAAAGAGGCTACACTAGAGCGGCATGAACCTCCTGATACTATCCATAAATGACTTGTTTTTGGTAAGAGATGTACATTGCTGTATGTAAATTCCGGTGCATGGTATACATCGGTACTCCAGTGCATTTCTCCCTCTGAGTTAGAATAAATATTTTTTCTAACCCTCTCTTTAAAATTAAACGTATAGGTTCCCGCGCGAATCTCAGCAATAACTTGTTCTGATTGTACATATTGATCGTTTTGGACTAAAAGAAAACTTTTTGGCGGAATAGTGACCTTGTGTAGAATATCTTCACTCTCAATAGTTACATACAAGTATATATAACATATAAAAGCGGGATGCCCATGACGTGTACGTGTGGGATGAACTAAATCCTCATTGAATTTAATTTTTCCATTGGAAGGGGCTCGTACATGTTCTGCAGTACCCCCTGTGAATACTCCGCCGGTATGAAAGGTTCTTAATGTTAGTTGAGTGCCCGGTTCCCCAATAGATTGACCCGCGATAATACCTACAGCTTCTCCCAATTCGACCAGGCCCCCATGAGTAGGACTTCGGCCATAACATAATTGGCAGATCCAAGATGTACTACTACAAGTAAAAGGGGTTCGAATAGATATTGGTTGTGTTTGAAAGGTTAGAAATCGATTGACAAGTCCAATCCCAATATCTTGATTTCTAACGGCAATGCATCGTGGGCCCATATATATATCATCTGCTAATACACGACCAATTAATGTTTGTATAAAAATCCTTTCCGGTATCGCCCCATTTTGAGTACTCACAGAAATACCTCGGATAGTACCACAATCTGTTCTACGTACAACAATGTGTTGAACAATTTCCACAAGTCTGCGTGTAAGATATCCAGCATCTGATGTTCGTACAGCAGTATCTACAACTCCTTTTCGGGCTCCGTAGCAAGAAATTATATATTCTGTTAAAGACAGTCCTTCACGTAAATTGCTTTGAATGGGTAAATCGATCATTTGTCCTTGTGGATCCGACATTAACCCTCTCATACCTACTAATTGGTGTACTTGAGATGCATTTCCTCTAGCTCCCGAAAAAGACATCATATGTACTGGATTAAAAGGATCAGTCATCCTAAAATTAGGATTCATTTCTTGTCGCAAATATTCACTTGTAGCATACCATATCTCAATGGATTGTCGTAATTTTTCTACTGCGTGTACATTTCCATAATAATGGTGTTTTTCCAAAACCAAACTTTGTTGTTCCGCATCTTGGACTAACCATCCCTTAGAAGGTATTGTTAAAAGATCATCAATTCCTAATGAAATGGATGTAGCAGTGGCTTGCTGGAACCCGAGGGTCTTTACTTGATCCAGAATGTGATGTATATGCCATTCCGAAGTGATCTATTAATCTGCTAATAAGTCGTTTAATGGCAGTTCCATCTATCACTTTATTGTGAAAGACCGTATTGGCCCGTTCTGCCATAAGTACCTCCATATTCCGCTGAGTGGGGTTCGACAATGGGTTTGAGTCAATGATTGGAAAACGTCCTTTTCTCGATTTAAATTCGCGTAAAAATGCAGGAACTATGGTCCTAATTGAACCAGAGAGACACTAATTCACATCAGTGTCATAGAATTACTTAGCATAAATACCATACTATTAGGTTAGGTACCATATGAGCAGGTCCGGCACAACCCTTGGATAGCTTCTTCGATTTCTCGATAAAGAGAAATAGGACCAACAGCGGTTCGAATGTATGTACAAAGAATTTCTTTTTTTATACTTCTTACTATTAAGTAGTGCTCATAAATCTCATGATAAGTACCCAAAGATTCATAGTGAACTTCGATAGGAGCTTCTCTTGAAGCAATAACGCGTTGGTCTAGTTGCCACCGGAGCCATAAAGTACTATCTAAATTGATTCTTTTCTGACGATAAGCTCCAATTGCATCATAGGAATTACAAAAAAAGGGTTCTTTTTCTTTCGTATACTTATAGCTATTGGCATCCATTTTTTCATTTTGATAATTTATGCGATTACATGGATTATACCTATTTGCACAAATACCTCGGCGATTCCCGCTCGTTAATACATAGAGCCCAATAAGCATATCTTGGGTTGGTAGGGAAATTGGATTCCCAATAGATGGAGACAATAGATTCATATGAGAAAACATAAGTAAACGAGCCTCCACTTGAGCCTCCAAAGATAAAGGTACATGAACCGCCATTTGATCCCCATCAAAATCTGCATTGAATCCCTTACAAACTAATGGATGTAAACAAATAGCGCGCCCTTCCACTAAAATGGGGTGGAATGCCTGTATGCCTAATCTATGCAGAGTAGGTGCTCTATTCAGCAATATGGGGTGCCCCTGCATAACTTCCTGAAGTATTTCCCATACAATTGACTCTTTTTCCCGAATTTTACTCTTAGCAACTCCCATGTTCGAAGCACGATGTTGTCTAATTAGACCACGAATTACAAATGGCTGGAAAAGTTCTATTGCTATTTCGCGAGGCAACCCACATTGATGTAATGAAAGAGAGGGACCCACGACAATGACAGAACGACCCGAATAATCCACCCGTTTGCCAAGCAGAGTCTCACGAAATCTTCCCTCTTTGCCTTCAATTACATCCGAAAACGACTTGTAAACCTTATTATGACCGTCCCTCATTGGTTGTCCGCGGATTCCATTATCAAGAAGTGTATCCACAGCTTCTTGTACCAATTTCTCCTGACACATTACTAATTCCCCCGGTGTCGATCTACTTGTTGCTAATAAATCGATAAGAGTATTGTTCCGATAAATAACTCTTCTATAAAGTTCATTAATATCCGAGCTCATTAGTTTACCCCCGTCTATCTGAATGATCGGTCTCAACTCGGGAGGAAGAACTGGTAATAGACATAAAACCATCTATTCTGGTTCTATATTTGTTCGAATAAAATGCTTAGCTATTTCGATGCGTCTAACCAAAAAATCCTTTCTTCTTCCAACCTTTCCATTTTCCCACTCATTACCCGGGGGCCCTTCTTCCCCTAATTCTTTCCATTCTACCAACGAATAATCTATAATAATTCGCAAATCCAGATCGGCTAATTGTTCTCGTATAGCACCTGCTCCAGTAGACATTTCTCGATTTCGAAATGCATCGAAGCCTTGGGTAGTAAAGAAAAGTGGGATGCTGTATTTCCAGGATTGGATTTCATATTCGAATGAACCTCGTAATCGTAAGAAAGTAGGTTTTTTAGCTATGGGCCTAGCAAAAGAAAAATTTGGGTAGGATCCTATAGGATATCCCCCTTCAAAATCGGACGTGAAAGTTTCCTTTCATCCGGCTCAAGTAGTTACACCAACTAAAGATAAAGAAAGGAGTTTCCACTTTATTTTCTTTATCTATAAAACGGAACCCCCCCCCCCAAAAAAAAAAAAAAAAAATTTACTTTTTACTCAATTTTTCAATTTAGACCAAACAACTTTTCTTTTATTCTTTTTTTTTTTTTTTTTTTTTTTTTATTTTTATTTTTTTGCTTATTTCCTTTTTTTTTTTTTTTTTTTGTTCCAAAATTTATAACGCGATGCTCGATTGCAGTCCGC
>Ga0153961_1000148_pt1 | contig 24990 bp, 22 predicted proteins | sample TSFL045MetaG_FD_104748 | JGI IMG/M metagenome (GOLD analysis project Ga0153961, IMG submission 104748) | Attine ant fungus gardens microbial communities from Florida, USA - TSFL045 MetaG | ecosystem: Host-associated > Fungi > Mycelium > Unclassified | place: USA: Florida, Withalacochee...
CTATTATCGGAAGGATCTGGCACCAGATAATGCGCGCTAACGGAAGGGCCGGTCAGTGATCTTATGGAGGCGCTAAAATTAACGGCCGTATAGTGGATAACCAGAAAACGCACGCGGCGATTGAAGCCTTTTACCGAGCGATAGCTGTTGTAATCAATGTACATAAAATCTCCCTCAGGCAGGATTAACATGAGCATCACGTTACGCTGTGTATTCTCGCCTATGAATAAAAAGGTCATTCCGTTATTGAGAATGCGGCCTGTTGAGCCAGCGTTGATATTTGTTGCTAGTGCAGTAACTGTATGGGCGCTGTTTCGCTTGAGTGATGGGAATATAACGCCGCTGAAATAGCGAATTTGTGATCGATGCGCTATTTGTGCAATTTCCAACAGGTGAATTAATTTGATAAGAATTCGCTGCGGCGTTATTTATTTTAATCGACTGCGGATTATTTTCTTGCGTAGAGTGATTTTTTTTGCACAGGCGATTTTTTTAATTATGCCGGGGTGGGGGGATTTCGCTGTAACTTGTTGTCAAGCGGGGGAATAATGTCAGATGCCTGGCGTTGATTATTATTCACATGCAGTATTATATTGGATTATTTCTGTAAGAGCGTTTCTTGATAAGCTTTCAATAACCGGCAATCTAATCAGGATGGTAAAATACGCCTCAGGAAAAAGTGCGTTAAAAAGCGAGGGAGAGCGTCAATTTTTATAATAAAAATTAAAGCATGCGCCTGTCGCGCGCTGATAAGGCCCATTATCGTCTTTTCTGGAGGTTGCTTAAGGCGCGACAAAAAGCACTGCATATCCTTTTGTCATCGGCATGGCGCTAGCCGCAATGGCGAATACGCCGCGTGGGAAAAGGTCACTTTTCACGGAAAAAGCCGGTATCACCTTCTGGCACCAGGCTAAAATCGTGAGGGGCTAGAGCCATTTGTCAGATCGCATTACGTCGCCTCTTCCGCTGCTGCGGCGCGGTCTGCATCATGCTGGCCTGACTGACTATAACCGGCAGGATTTTTATGCGTTTATGGATGTATCGAGCCGTGCTTCTGACTGCGATGGCGTGCCTGATAAGCGGATGCGCGCGCTCCGACGCGCTATGGATGGTGACGCAGGATCTCTGCATGACCCACTACGAGCTGCGGCGCGACCCGGCGCCCTGTCAGCAGATCTATCAGCCGCAGAGCAAAGAGCAGGGCTTCAGCGTCCTGCAGAATCCGCGCTACCCCTACCATTTTATCCTGGTGCCGAACCTGGCGATGTCCGGCATCGAGAGCATCGCGCTGTCGCGCGCGAGCCGCACCGACTACTTCGGCTACGCCTGGCTGATGCGCTACCGCCTGATGGCGGCGTATGGCGCCGACGTTCCCGATGACAGGCTGGGCATGGCGATTAACTCTGCGTATGGACGCAGCCAGAACCAGCTGCATATTCATCTCACCTGTTTGCGCGAAGACGTGCGTCGCCAGCTGCAGGCAGAGCGACCTTACATTAATGAGCAGTGGCGGCCGTTACCCGACCGCCTGCTGAACCACACTTACTATGCCCGCCGGGTGGTGCAGCCAGCGGCGATGGGCATCTATCCCATCGCCTCGGTGGCGCGCCATTTTCAGCTCTCGCCGCCGCAGCTGGCGGAGTATGGCGTGGCGCTGATACCCACGACTTTCTCGGGAGAGAAAGGATTTATCCTGCTGACCACGCGGCGCGGCTGGGATAAGGGCAACCGCGCCTCGGTGGAGTCTTTGCTGGATAAACGCTGCGAGATACTTACGGCTCCCCCAGCTGTTTATGCAGCCGACGGAGAAGGTTGATGTTGCGCGTTCAATGCTGGCTATCGCCCAAAAAAATTAAAGGCAGATTGCGTCACAGAGGTTTGTATCTGGCAGCGATTAAAACTCTCGCTTCACCACCACGTACCCATTCCAGCGTACCGCGCAGTCGATATCACTGACGAACGCTGAGATAATTAAAATATTCTCCTTTCCCTGATGATTATAAAAGTTATATTTCACTATTATATTTTTAGCGTTGTTCCACATAAATCCTTCTGCGTATTGCTCTGCAGTGGTTTTGTCTTCACTCATTTCTCCACCACTAAGGATTCTCTCTTTTTTACCATAGATCAAGGCAAGCTCATGATTTACAGGTTCTGTATAGAGTATCTCTGCTTTGGTTTTGATCCGGTCAACTTGAGATGATGGGATATTAAAATCTTCTTCCATACTAAAAAGCGTCGCTATGCCTACATCCTCTTCAACAGGAATGCATTCTTCTGGTTTAACAGAGGCGAATGTATTAAAGCTGATGGAAAGCAATGCCAGTAATATTATATTTTTCATATGACAACAATCTCATGGTCGCCTGATTTAAAAAGTTTTCTACGATAGTCTGGTGCTAAGATAATGCAGCCGTTTGAGGCGTTCCCGGGATCTTTTATACTGTCTCCATGGATAAGAAAACCTGCTCTGCCACACATATCATTCTCTCTGTAAGGTTGCAGTTTTAACGTGTAAGGCCCGGCGCGTGAATGAGTAAAAGGGGTTCCAACAATCCTGTACTTACCCCTCGGCAGCGGCCCTTTATCCTTCAAACACTCATAATCAGGATTGTCTTTATAGCCCGGCGCACCCGCATAGCGCGCGCTAAACTGATACACGCCGTTATGCGTGAATGTCTTTTTTCTGACATCATAAACCCATGTCATCACTCTTCTCCTTGTGATGGATGGCGCAAACCTGCGCCATGCAAATTCAACCTTATGCTCGCTCTTTCCAGCTGTCGGAATGCTGAATATTGCCGTCGCAATATTTCCAGGTGATTCGCTCGTAGCGCAGCGTAACAGATTCGAGATGATTCATATTTTCGATGGTTTTAATATTGTTTGTGCATCAGAGGGTTAACAGAAACGATCTTTACGCCTTCAAGCAACATGTTGAAGTACTCCTCTTCCTGACCTGCATAATTGATGCGATACCATTTTATTTCAGCACTTTTTAAAGTCTGGCCGGAGGAAACAGCCTTATAAAGATAGGGGCTGGAAGAATCAAATTCCTTTTCAAATTCAAGCGCGCTGTGGATACGCGTTCCAGTCAGTTTTCCAGTATGGGGATCGAAAGGAATACCTAAACCGTGCATAAAGCTAAGAACTTCAATACTGCCTTCCCGATCTTGTACATCCACCGAACCTTTAATATCTGCGCCGCCATCATCCTTCAGCCATAAATAAGCAGGGATAGCCATAATAAGAACTCCTTTTCATTAAAAGAGCATTGACGCTACGCTTAAAAAAAGGAATGATTATTGATCGGTATCAAAAACATATAATCTGTTGGCCGTGCTGTGGTTAAACTGTTATTTCATCCCCAAAAAACACATCGGAAAGTAAGTTGTTCAGGTAATGATTAAATTATTAGCTAATTAATGATTCGGTTTTCTTATAAGTTTCGGCTTGAATAATTGAGAGGTAGTCTTAAAAAATTATGATGACCAAAATATTCTCCAGGGGAAATAAGCAGTAAGGCTCTCTTCTGTCCTGCAAAACCTCTTTTCAGCTTTGGAGGAACGTTATAAAGGGATGGAGTTATCTGCCCCATCCCGCTTTCCCCTTAGTCGCGCAGCTGCTGCGCAATCGCGCTATACATCAGCGACGCCTCCAGCGGCTGGGCGCTAAACGACGGCTCCGCCTGCGGCCAGGTCGACCACTGCACAATCACCAGCCGTTCGGCGGGGTTAACCATAATCACCTGACCATAGATGCCCAGCGCCCAGAGCGATCCCTTTAGCGACGCTTCCGGCGCAGGCTCGACGTTTTTCGCATTCGCCGGCACCTCGTTGTTCCACCACTGGAAGCCGTAAAGGCCCTGCGGATGTGCGGCGGAAACCGATCCCTGCGCCTGGGTCCAGCTGGAAGCGAGCGTCAGCCAGCCGTCCGGCAGCGCTTTGTCGCCGTTCGGCAGGCGTCCCTCATGCAGCACAAACTCGCCGAAGCGCCCCCAGTCCTCCAGCGTAGCGTTAAAGCCGTGCGCGCCAACGTCATGCTTGCCGGGCTGATAGGCGTGCCAGACGCCGTCGCTCGCCATGCCGTAAGGCTGCCAGATGCTCTGCTGCAGATACGCGGCGAGCGACATGCCGGTAGCGCGCTCCAGCACGTCGCCCAGCAGCCAGGCGCCGCCCGACGAGTAGGACCAGTGCTGGCCCGCCGGATACGCTTTTTTCAGGCCGGTAACCAGCCCGCGCACGCAGTCATAGGTGCCGGAATGCGCCTCACACTGGGTCAGCTGCGCAAAGTCGGAGTCGGGCTGGGTGTAATCTTCGTTCCACGCCACGCCGGAGGTGTGGGTAATGAGCTGCCGCAGCGTCACGTCCTGCCACGCGGTGCCTTTCAGCTCAGGCTCGTAGTCGGTGACCTTGCTATCCAGCGAGCGGATTTTCCCCTGTTTCAGCGCCACGCCGACCAGCGTCGAGACCACCGATTTGCCCACCGAGCGCGAGGTCCAGAGCGTGCTGTCGCTGTTGCCGCGCGCCAGATATTTGTAGGCGATCTGGCCGTTTTTCAGCACCAGCATCCCTGCGACGTTCTGACGCTGCAGGTAGTCCGCCATGCTGTAGCGATGGCCGTTGACGCGATAGCTGACCTCGCCGAGTTGACGCTTCGCCAGCGGCAGCGGCCGGGCGGCGCCGTGACGAAAAATATCGGCGGGATAGTTGCGGTAGTCGTTGCGAAAGCCCACCACGCGATCCTGTTGATCCCAGCTGAGCATGGTTTTGGGATCGGGCAGGGCGCGATCGAACGGCGTCGGACAGACGCTCAGCGGCACGCCGCCGCAGGGCGCACTCTCGGCGGCCGTTGCCGCGTGCGGCGGCAGCGTCGCCGTCGCCAGCGATGCCGCCAGCAGCAAAGATGTTTTACGTTTTATCATGCGGTTTCCCTCTCAGTAAGCCTAAAAACTGATGGGCCGCAGTATAGGTTTGGGTCAGGCTATGCAAAAATCAGCATATGGGGGAAATTCCCCTCAACGAGTTGTATCAGGGAGCAGCCATGGCGGGACTCAGTTTTTCCTTTGCGCAGATAGAGGCATTCTCTGCCGTTGCCGCGCTTGGCACCGTCTCGCAGGCGGCGAAACAGCTTGGCAAGGATCGCGCTACGGTTAGCGAGCTGATCGAGTTTCTGGAAACGGCGCTGGGCTATGCGCTCTTTACGCGGCAGGGCCGCACGCTGGCGCTGACGCCGGAAGGGCAGCGGCTAAAGCGGCAGGCGGCGCTGCTGATGCGCCAGGCGCAGGCGTTCGACGCGGCGGCGCGTCATGTGCGCCACGATATCTCCGACGAAATCAGCCTGGTCTACGATCCCTTTGTACCGCGCCCCTTTCTCTGTGGTTTAATCGCGGCGCTGGCGGAGAGCAACATCTGCGTCAGCGCCTGGAGCGCGGCGCGCGAAGAAGCCGAAGCGGCGCTTGCCTCGGGTGCGGCGCAGCTGGCGCTCTGCCAGGCGCGCAACCGTAGCCTGGGCAGCGAGATGGCGTGGCGCTCGGTTGGCCTGATCGAACTCGATTTTTACGCCGCCGCGTCGCTTTTCTCAGGCGATCAGCCCCTCTCGCTGTTCGATCTTGCCTCGCAGCCTCAGCTGGTGATGCATCCGGCGCCCGACGGCGTGGCGGCGAAGCAGGGACGCATCGCCGATCGCGCCTTCTACACTAACGACCGAGCGCTGCTGCGCCATATGCTGGAGAGCGGGCAGGGGTGGGCCTTTCTGCCGAAGCACTTTGCCGCCGCCAGCTGGCGCGGCGTCGAGGCGATCGAGGTGGAAGTTGGCAACCTGGCGCTGAGCCAGACGATCGTGATGCTGTGGAAGCCCGGTATGACGCTGGATTTCGCCGTGAGCGAGGCAATGAAGATCGTGCCCGACGTCTGGGCGGATCGCCTGGCGTAACGCGTTTGTTTACATTAACCTGCCTCGTTTGCGGAACCGAGAGGCTGTACAGATTGTCTTTATCCTGATCTACTCTTAACAAAATCAATCAACGTGGAAAAAATTATGCGCAGGACTCAGAACGCACTCTTTTTAGCGGGATTACTGTTTGGCTCGCTGAGCCTTGTTCCCGCCGCACAGGCTGAAGGCGACGCCGCCGATACCGTTCCGCCGCCGCCGCAGGTTCAGCAGCAGGCGCCCGCCGATGCGCAGCCGCAGCAGGGCGATAGCACCGACGGCAGCGGCCAGCCGCCGCTGGGACCAAACGCCGAAGAGCCGGAAGCGGGCAGCTCGCCGTCTCCCGCGCCGGACGCGAACGCCGGCAGTCCGCAGGCGCAGTCCAGCTACGATCTCAAACGCATCATCATTGACTACAAACCTTACCAAATCGGCGACAGCGTGCCGCAGCAGTATCTCGACAAATCCTACAACATCGTCGAGTGGCAGAAGCGTAACCTGCCTGCGCCAGAAACCGGCAGCCACTGGACCTATATCGGCGGCAACTATCTGCTGATCACCAACGACGTCGGCAAAATCCTTAAGGCGGAATCTGGCGATATCTACTATCGCGGCTAAGCGCGCTGACGCGGTTGAGAAGACGCAAACGCCAGGTACAAGCGCGCGCGTATTATCTGCAGGTTAGAGCCGGTCAGCGCGACCGGCTTTTTTATGCGAACCGCTCCGGCCGCAAGCCCAGCATTGCCAGAAATCGGCACTGCGCCCCTTCAGTAATTTCCGCGCGGCGCGTCCATCGCCTGCTGGCGGAACTGCGCCAGCCGCCGATCCAGCGCGTCGGTATAGAGCATGGTATCAACGCCGACCGCAACGAAGTTGGCGCCCCAGCTAATTGCCCGCTGGGCCATGGCGACGTCGACCGCCAGGAAACCGGCGGCTTTGCCCGCCTTGCGGATGCGGCGGATGCTCTGCTCGATAATCTGCTGCACCTCTGGATGCGCGGCGTTGTCGGGGTAACCCAGCGAGGCGGAGAGATCGGCCGGACCGATAAAGATGCCGTCTACTCCCTCGACTTCCAGCAGCGCATCAAGGTTATCAATCGCCGTTTTGCTTTCCGCCTGGATCAGCAGGCAGAGCTCTTCATTCGCGCGCGCCATGTAATTTTCTACCCGTCCCCAGCGTGCCGCCCGCGCCACGCCCGCGCCGACGCCGCGCGTGCCGGTCGGCGGATAGCGCGTCGCCGCGACCAGCGCGCGCGCCTGTTCGGCAGTATCAATCATCGGCACCAGCAGCGTACGTGCGCCGATATCCAGCACCTGTTTGATCAGGGCCTGCTGAAATTCCACTGGCCGGATTACCGGCTGGCTGCGGTAGGGGGCGATCGCCTGTAACTGATGATAGAGATCCTGCACCGTATTTGGCGCGTGCTCGCCGTCGATCAGCAGCCAGTCATAGCCGCTGGTGGCGGCGATCTCTGCCAGATAGGAAGAGGTGCTGCTCAGCCAGAGGCCGAGCTGGGTTTCGCCGCGGGCCAGACCGGCCTTAAATGGGTTATGTAGCGGATCCTGCATGGTGCCTCCAGAGTTAATGTTTAGCTTGCGATGCCAGCGCAACGCGCGAATCGGGATTCAGGCCGAAAATCATCAGCGCGCCTGCTGCGGCGATACCGGCGAGCGCCAGCAGACCGGCGCTGCCGCTGTTGAACAGCGACTCGGCGTTGACGCGGATCAGCGGCGCGAGAAAGCCACCCACCGCGCCGAACAGATTGACGAAGCCGATACCTGCCGCCAGCGCGCTGCCGGAAAGCAGCTGGGTCGGCATAGTCCAGAACACCGGCTGTACGGCAATAAAGCCGATGGCCGCCACGCTCAGCGCCATGATGGCCAGCACCGGCGAGACCAGCCCAGAGACGCCGATGCCTACGGCGGCGGCCAGCAGCGTCACCGCCGCAATACGACGACGCTCGCCGCTGCGATCGGCGTAGCGCGGGATCAGCCAGGTGCCGAACAGCGCTGCGACCCACGGAATAGCAGCCACTACGGAGGCAACAAAGCCCACTTTGGTGCCCAGCAGCGCGGCGACCTGCGAGGGTAAAAAGAAGATCAGGCCATAGACGGCAATTTGAATGGTCATGTAAATCAGCGCCAGATGCCAGACGCGCCCCTGACGAAGGGCGTCGCGCAGCTGCGCGGTGGGCTTTTGCCGCTCCTCGCTCTCCAGCTGCTGCTGGAGCGCCGTTTTCTCTTCAGGGCTCAGGAAACGCGCCTGTGCCGGGCTGTTGTCGAGCCAGGCGAAGGTAAACAGCCCGGCGACGACCGCCATCAGCCCTTCGATCATAAACATCCAGAACCAGCCCGGATGGCCGAGAAAGCCGTGCATCTCCAGCAGCGCGCCGGAAAGCGGCGAGCCGAAGGTCAGCGCCAGCGGCGCGCCCATATAAAACAGGCCCATTACGCTGGCGCGCTGCTGCTGAGGAAACCACTGCGAGGTGAGATAGATCATGCCGGGGAAAAAGCCTGCTTCGGCCGCGCCAAGCAGGGTACGCACCAGCAGGAATTTCGCTTCGCTGTCGGCCAACGCCATCGCTGCCGAGAGGACGCCCCACAGCAGCGTCGTTCCGCCAATCCAGCTGCGCGCGCCGAAGCGGCGCATCAACAGATTGGCGGGTACGCCAAATAGCGCATAGACCGCAAAGAAGATGCCCGCGCCCAGCGCATAAGCCTCGTTGCTCAGGCCAGTATCGAGCTGGTACGCCTCTTTGGCGAAGCCGATATTAGCGCGGTCCAGAAACGCCAGTACGTAGAGCATCAGCATAAAAGGGATTAAGCGAGCGCGGTTTTTCCGCACCGCCTGTTGCACAAGGCTATTCATCACGTCAATCCTCACGGCAGAGTCACGTGGCGGGCCAGGAGGCAGCCCGCGTCTTTAGTGGCTATAGGGGCGTTTCAGGCCTTCGCGGTTCAACTCCACGCCAAAACCGGGCTTGTCGAGCGCCGACTTGTGCAGCCGGCCGCGCGTCGGCACCGGCTCGTCGATCAGCAGCGGATCGAACTGCGGGCGCAGCGTGCTGCAGTCCGGGCTGGTCATCAAGAATTCGCTGAACGGGCTATTGGTGAAGGTGATCACCGCGTGATGCGAATAGACCGACGAGCCGTGCGGCACGACTAACTGGCCGCGCGATTTCGCCAGCGCCGCGACTTCCACCAGCGTGGTGAGGCCGCCGCACCAGCCGACGTCCGGCTGCAGGATGTCGATGCCGGTATCAGCCAGCGTGCGGAACGAACTCAGCGTGCCGTGATGCTCGCCGCTGGCGATCAGCATGCCGGGCGGCGCCTGGCGTTTCAGCTGCGCATACCCTTCGTACTGCTGCGGCGGCAAGCACTCCTCCAGCCACTTAAGGTTGTAAGGCGCGCAGGCGTGCGCCAGTTTGGTCGCGAAGTTAACGTCCTGGCTCATCCAGCAGTCGAGCATTAACCAGAAGTCGGGACCGCAGGCTTCGCGATAGTGGGCGATACGCGCCGCCTCTTTGCGAATGCCTTCATCGCCGTCGTGCGGCCCCCACTGCACCGCCATCTTGCCGCCGATAAAGCCCATCTCCTGCGCCAGATCGGGACGTGCGCCGGTGGCGTAGAACTGCAGCTCATCACGTACAGCGCCGCCCAGCAGCTGGTAAACCGGCAGCTGCGTCACCTTGCCGAAGAGATCCCATAGCGCCAGATCCACGCAGGAAAGGGTGTTCATCACCACGCCGCCGGAGCCGGAATAGAACATCGTCGCGTTCATCATCTGGTCATGAATCAGCTTGATATCGCTGACGCAGCGCCCCTCGATAAAGCGGTTCAGATGTTTTTCCACGATAAAGCAGCCCATCTCGCCGCCGGTAGAGATCGCGAAGCCGGTCTGCCCATTGTCAGCCTCGACTTCCACCACCAGCGTGCCCAGCACGTTGATGCCGAACGACTGGCGCGACTGCTCATAGGCTTTGTATTTGCTCATCGGCGTGGCGATGTGATCGTCGATCCAGTGGCCGCCAGCCTGGTCATGATAATCAGCGCCCGCAGCCGCTTTCTCTGCGGTGGCGCCGCCGGTAAACCAGGCGCGGACGGTTTTGATTTTTGGCAAGGTCATAGCATTCTCCAGATTAAGAAGCGAAAGATTCCGCCGGGCTGCGCCAGCCCAGGGCGTAAGAGATATCGCGTGCGCAGGCCAGTGCCCGGCCTGCCAGATAGTCGCGGTTGCTGTCGTCGATCTGCAGCCGCGTGCCGACCAGCGAGATCGCGGCGACTAACTGACGGCGGGCGTCGAAAATCGGCGCCGCGACGCAGCGTACGTCGGGATAATCCTCTCCGTTATCGAAGCTCCAGCCCTGACGCCGGATGCGCGACAGCTCGGCGAGCAACGCCTCTGCGCTGCGAATCGAGGTCGGCGTGACGGCGACAAAGCGCAGCTGGCTAATGATGCGCGCCTGCTCTTCGGCGGGCTGCCAGGCGAGCAGACATTTACCGATGCCGGAGCGGTGCAGCGACAGGCTTTTGCCCTCATGGGACCGTACGCTGATGGTGGCGGGAGACTCCAGCTTCAGGATGTAGCAGGCGTGTCCGCCGTCGATGATGCCGAGGTGACAGAGCAGATTGCTCTCCTGCATCAGCCGCGTCAGGCGTGGACGAGCGATTTCGCGGATATCCATCTTCTCCAGCGCATGCCCGGCAAACTCCACCAGCCGTGTCCACAGGCGGTAGCGATCGTTGCGATCGACGGTGATAAGGCGCTGCTTCTTAAGTTCCGCCAGCAGCAGATAGGCGCTGCTCTTTGGCAGATTCAGGCCGTCGAGAATCTCGGCCGCGCTGCTCGGACCATGCTGGGCGATAAAGTTAAGGATGGCGATGCCGCGCGTCAGTGCGGGTACAGGTGTTATTTCCAGCATGCTGGACTCCAGTCTGATTATCTGGAGGCAGTGTTGGTAAATCAGTGCGCGGGAAACGTGAGCAGCGTCAAAGAAGCCAGGTCAGCGCAGTGTGGTTGCAGGCGTGATGCGCAGAGTGTGAGATGCGCCGCGCTGGCAGTACAGCGGGCTGGACTCAGCGCGGCGCCCGCGCCAGCAGCCGGCCAATCTGCCGCACGCCTGCCCTAAGCTGCGTGTCGCTGGTGTTGCCGTAGCCCAGCACCAGCCCGCGCAGCGGCGCGTCGTCCGCGCAGTAGCTGGAGAGCGCGGCGGGCGCGTAGCCCGCCTGCCACAGCTGCGCCGCCAGCGCGACGTCGTCAGTCTCGTCCGTCAGCCGCAGCACCAGATGCATGCCGCACTCGCCGCCCAGCAGCGGAACCCGCTCGCCCAGCACTTCCTGCAGCGCCTGCCGCAGCGTCTGCTGCCGCTGGCGGTAAAGCCGACGCATCTTGCTGAGATGGCGCGTGAAGTCGCCGCTGGCGATAAAGGCGGCCAGCGCCTGCTGCTCAAGGCGATTGCCGCCGCGCAGCAGCTCGTGCAGCGCCGGACGCAGCGGCGTCGCCAGCGTCGCAGGCAGCACCATAAAGCCGAGCCGCAGCGCCGGAAACAGCGTCTTGCTGAAGGAGCCGATATAGACCACCGGCGCGCCGGGCGTCATGCCCTGCATCGCGCCGATCGGCTCGCCGACGTAGCGAAAATCGCCGTCGTAGTCATCTTCGATAATCCACGCCTGATGCGCCTGCGCCTGGGCGAGCAGCGCCAGCCTGCGCGCCGCGCTCATCACCGCGCCGGTCGGGTACTGGTGGGTCGGCGAGCAGAAGATCAGGCGCGGCGGGGCGCTCTGCCACAGCCGATCGTCTGGCGCTAACCCCTGTTCGTCCACCGCCACCGCCTGCACGCGCAGGTTGCCCGCGAGCATGGCCGCTTTCGCGCCGCGATAGCCGGGATTTTCTACCCAGCCGATATCGCCAGGGTTGCTGAGCAGGGTGACGCAGAGCGACAGCGCCTGCTGCGCGCCCTCGGTGATAACGATCTGCTGCGGCTGGCAGCGCACGCCGCGCGTCAGGCTGAGATGCTGCGCCAGCGCTTCGCGCAGCGCCATCTCGCCCAGCGGATCGCCATAGCCCAGCAGCCGCTGCGGCGTGTCGTTCAGCACGCGGTTAAGGGCGCGTCGCCAGGCGGCGAAAGGAAAGTGCGTCAGCGCGGGCACCCCGGCGCGCAGCGGCATTTCTCCGCTGCTGTAGCGATGGCTGGAGCCCAGCATCGCCACGCGCTCGGCCACCGGCGCCCGGCTGCCAACGTCCTCGGCGGCCGGCGCGGGCAGCGCAACTGGACTGACGCGGCTGCCCTGACGATCGCTGATCAGATAGCCTTCCGCCTGTAGCTGCGTCCAGGCGTTGATCACCGTGTTACGCGACACCTGAAGATCCTGCGCCAGCTGGCGCGTCGCGGGCAGGCGCGTGCCCGCCGGAAGCTGGCCCGTGAGGATCGCGCGCTTTACGCGCTGGCAGAGCTGCTGCTGAAGGGTTTCGCCGCCGCCCAAGGCGAGCGGGGCGGAGAGCAGCTGAGCGGGCGAGGTCGAACGGGCGTCGCGCATACGTGGATCCATCATTCTCATAAGCCGTGGAGCTTTTTAGCCTACCAGAAAAGCGGCACGCTCGGATGACCACAACAAGGAGATGCTATGTCGCACACCACCAATGAATATGGCCAGCCGGTCGGCCAGCCGCTAACGGACTGGCAGCCGCGCCCGCTGCCGCAGCGCGAAACGCTGGAGGGCCGCTACTGTCGTCTTGAGCCGTTAAGCGTGGCGCAGCACGGCGACGCGCTGCGCGCCGCCTATGAACAGGCGCAGGATGGCCGCGACTGGACCTATCTGTTTGCCGGCCCCTTTGCCGACGAGGCGGAGGGGCTCAGCTATGCGCAGCAGATGGAAAGCAGCCGCGATCCGCTGCACTTCGCGGTGATCGATGTTGAGAGCGGACGCGCCGTGGGCACGCTGGCGCTGATGCGCATCGCGCCGGAGCACGGCGTAATCGAAGTGGGGCACGTCGCTTTTTCGCCGCTGCTGAAGCGCACGCGCCAGGCGACCGAGGCGCACTTTCTGCTGATGCGCTACGCCTTCGAACAGCTCGGCTACCGCCGCTACGAGTGGAAGTGCGACAGCCTGAACGCGCCCTCGCGCCGCGCCGCCGCCCGGCTCGGTTTTCAGTATGAGGGCGAGTTCCGTCAGGCGATCGTTTATCGCGGCCGCACGCGCGATACCCACTGGTTCTCAATCATCGACAGCGAGTGGCCGCAGGTGAAGCAGGGCTTCATGCGCTGGCTGGCGGCGGATAACTTCGGGGCCGACGGGCAGCAGCGCGAAACGCTGGAGGCGCTGCGCCAGCGGCCCTGAGCTAGCTCTGCGGCACGATGCGAATATCCACCATGCCGATGCCCAGCCGCCGCGGATCCTGGCCGGTAATATTGCCCAGATTGCTCTGCTGCGGCTCCGGCGGCGCGATGGTCAGCGTATGCTCGCCTGCCGGATTGGTGAAGTGCAGAGTGGTGGTAGAGAGATCCTCGCCCAGCGTCAGCAGCTGTTCCCGATCGCCGACGCGCACCGGAATCGGGCGGTGCGCGTTGGGCCCGAAGGCGCGCGCGGTGATCACCAGGTCAAAGCGCGCGGGCAGCGGATCGACATATTCAATCCTCACCTCTGGCGCCAGATTGGCGTTGGACCAGCGGCCCCAGTTTTCCCAGCGCGAGATGCCGCTAAAGCGCTTCACGCTGGCCGGCGCGCCCGGCACGGCAAACAGAAAGCGATCGGCGTCGTAGCGAATATCGTTATCCTCAACGCGCAGCAGCGCCTCACTGCGCTGGTAGTTCGTCGTACTCAGCGCCGTCTGCGGAAACGTCGCCTGGCCTTTCCACGGCGCTTTGTCGATGCGCGCGACGCTCGGCTGGCCGCCGAGCTGCCCCATCGCCACGCAGAAGTCGGTGGAGAGCGCCAGTTCAGGCTGCCACAGTCGCGCCATACGGAAGCAGCGATCGACCCAGACGAACTTCTCGCTGGCGGTGAAGTCCGCCAGCTGGTAGCGCAGCGGCGCGGCATATTCCCCTTCCGGCAGCGGCTCGACGTGGTTCTCCGCGACGCGGAACAGGATCGGCAGCCGGAACGTCGCGCCGGAAAAGCTGAAGCTGTTTTTTGCCGGATCGACAACGAAGCGATCGAGCTTTTTCGGGAAATTCCACAGCTGAATGATATCCGCCTTCCAGCGGGTGATATGACTCTGAAAATCGGTGAGCTGGCCCGCCAGCGTCGCGCCCGCGAGGCTGCTGCGGCCGAGGCCGATCGCCTTATCGCCGCCGAGGATATCGAGCACCGTCGCGCCGTTATCCAGCGTGCTGCGCGGCCGATCGATCACCTCCGCCTGCGGCCGATCGCCGCGGATCACCATAAAGAGATCGCGGCGCGGCTGCTTGATCAAATACTGATGGGCGGTGTTGTTCATCGCCAGATGATCCGAGGTCACCACGATCACGGTGTTTTTAAAGTAGGGCGACGCCTTAATGCGGGCGATCAGCCGCGCCACATGCTCCTGCGAGCAGGTTACCGCGCTGAACGACTGGTTGGGCTTGCCCGCGTAGCTGTAGCTTTTGCGCTGGCAGCTGCGCGACACGAAGCCGTCAGGGTGATGGGTATCCACGGTCAGGGCAAACAGGGCGAAGCGCTTCTGCTGGCGCGACAGCGCCTCATACCGCTCAAACACCTCATCCATCACCGTATCGTCGTAGTAGCCCCAGTTGTTGCGGTAGGCGGGATCGGCGACGCGTTCTTTCAGCTCCTGCGACCCCACCATATTGGCGGCATCGAAGCCGTGCGATTTCAAAAAAATATCTTTACCGGCAAAGCGCAGATCCGCGCCCTGGATAAACCAGTTCTCATAGCCGGAATTTTTCAGAATATCGCCGAGGCAGACGTTTTGCGGATAGAAGCTGGAGAGCGCGGCGGAGGCGTTGCCGTCGAAGGGCGCAAACAGCGGAATGCCGCACTGCGAGGCGACCATGCCCGCGATGGTGTAGTCGGTGCCGGGCAGCTGTACGGTCTCGCTGAAATCGAGACTCTGCGCCTTTTGCTGGCCCAGCTCCGGCGTCAGGCCAGGGAAAACCTGCTCGTCGAAGTAGGTGCGCTCCAGGCTTTCGCCGTAGATATAGACCAGATTAAGCTGCGGGTTGCTGATGACCTTCTGCGGCACCTTGTAGTAGCTGTCGAAGTCGGAGTCCGCCAGCCGGGTGTGCGAAGCGACCAGACTGGCGACCTGGCGAAACGCGGGCGTGGTCTGTACCGATCCGGCGGCGCAGGCCACCGCCAGCAGGCTCCAGCCGAGATGGTGCGGCCGCTCGCGGCGCCGCAGCAGCCAGCTCAGCAGGCAGATCAGCAAAAAGAGCAGCAGCAGCAGCCCGATGGCGGGCACCACATATTTACTGACGCCCGCGCCGGTCAGGCTGTTGGTCAGGGTATAGAGCACCGCATCGTTGATGCCGTCGCCGGTGAAGTAGTTGCTGGCGAAGAGCGTGGCGTTGAGCAGGACGAACAGCACCAGCAGAAACAGCACAAAGTAGAACCAGAGTTTATGGCGTCCGGCTTTCCACGAGTAAACGGCAATGGCGGCCAGAAATAGCGCCACTGAAACACATTCGGACAACGTCAAATCCTCTCCTGAAGTGAATGAGCGCTTCCTGCGCAGCCCCGATGAGCGTAGATAAATTTGCGTCAATTTATAATGGCTGTCATAGCGCTGCAACAAATGCCGCCTGAATTGTGCAGTGGGTAATCTTTCAGAGAGAAAAGCGCGCGACGGCCGTGCTGGCCGCCGCTGATAGCGGGGAAAAAATGCGGGAAATCAGAGCCGACCGGTAAGGTATTGCGCTTCGCCGTTGGCGAAGCTCCAGTCGCCTTTGTCGTTGGTAATAAAGCTGATCATCAGATCCTCGCCCTGCACGCCGCTGCTTTCACGCAGCTCACGCGCCAGCTCCGCCATAAAGCGTTGCTTCTGTTCGGCGCTGCGCGGGCTGGTGTAGACGCGCACCATCACCAGATTATCGCTGCGGCTAAAGCCGAGGCCGGTATCCTGAAAAACCATCTGATAAGCCTTGTTTTCGTGAACAATCTGGTAGCGGTCGCGCGCCGGCACCTGAAAGGCGGTTAGCACCGCGCGGTGCGCCGCGTCCAGCAGCGTGCGCAGTTCAGATTCGGAACGACCCTGTATCACGTCAAATTGCAGTAGCGGCATCTCTTTCTCCTGTTACGAGCGTAATTTACGTATGCTATGGGGCAACGGTGCCGGCGCCGGTAAGGTGGCCGATCGCAAAGGCGCAACACGCGGCGCTCTTGTCGCGGGACGCTTTGCTCTTCGGGCCATTTTATCCGCACGCTGGCGCTGCGATGACCGCTATCCTGACCTGATGGTTCGAAAAGAAAAAGCGCGTCTGCTGAATTGATTATTCAATATAGTGAACAATGCTTGATGAGAGAGATTAAAACGGATGCGCTCTGGATCCATCTGCACTGGCTGCTGGTGCTGGCGGAGCAGGGCAGCTTTACCCGCGCGGCGGAGCGGCTCGAGGTGAGCAAAGCGGCAATGAGCCAGAAGATTAAAGAGCTGGAGCAGGCGGCGGGCACGGCGCTGGTGCAGCGCACCACGCGCAGCGTCCGGCTGACGGCGGCGGGCGAAAAGCTGGTGGAGGAGCTGCGCGATCCGTTCGCGCGTATCGAGCAGAGCTTCTTCGGCGTGCGCGACGCCGCCGGACCGGTGCGCGGGCTGGTAAGAGTGACCGCGCCGGTGGCGTTTGCGCGCCAGCAGCTGGTACCGATCGTCGGCGATTTTCTGCGCGCCTGGCCGCATATCCGGCTACAGCTCGACGTGACGGATCGCCTCGTTTCGCTTAGCAGCGAAGGGTTCGACCTGGCGATTCGCCACAGCAGCGCGCTGCCGGAAACCCACGTCGCGCTGCCGCTGTGCGAGACGCGCACGCTGCTGGTGGCATCGCCGGACTATCTTGCGACGCACGGCGCGCCGCAAACCCCGCATCAGCTGGCTCAGCACAACTGCTTATACTACCCGCGCGGCGTGGAAACTCCGCGCTGGATCTTTGTCGATGCGGCACAGGAAAGGGTTCAGGTCAGCGTGCAGGGCAGTTTCGCCACCAACAACAGCGAGTCGATACGCGATGCGGCGCTACAGGGGTTGGGCATCGCCATGCTGCCGGACTTCAGCGCGCGCGAGGCGCTCGCCTGCGGCGCGCTGCAGCAGGTGCTGCCGCGCTGGCGAGCCGTGGAGGCGTTTGCGGAGAAGCTCTGGATCGTCAGGCCCTACGCAGCACAGGTGCCGCGCGCGGTCACGACCTTTACGCACTGGCTACGCGCGCGCTTTGTCGACGCCTGACGGTAGCGCCAGCGTCGGGCGCGTCGGCGTCTGCGTCATTTCGCCCAGCAGGCTGGCGCGGTTATAGAGGCCAATGCGCAGGTTAAAGTCGAGGTGCAGCCGTTCGTCGCCGCTCAGGCGGATAACGGGCGGCGGCGTTTGCGGGCGCTGCCGAAACAGCACCGAACAGGCGAACGCGTCGCTGTTGCCGGCGTGCAGCTGCTGATAAAACCAGGCGTTGGCGTCCGCTTTGCGCAGGTGGAGATTGACGCGGCGATACTCTTTCACCGCCACCTGCTGCGCCAGCGACAGCAGCGCCTGCGCCGGACGATCTATTTTCTGCACGATAAGCGGATAGTCGTCGCGCTTCTTCAGCTCGTTAATATAGTTCTGTGCGCCGAGGTTTTTAATCGGCGCCAGCTGCTTCAGCCACTCGCGAATAAACGGGTTGCCCGGCGCGGCAGCGATAAACCAGCCTTCGATAACCGGCGACAGGAAATTAAGCGTGCTGTGCTCGCGATAATAGCCAATAACATCCATTGGCTTATCCTGCTGAACCTGGTGCACCCAGTCGAGCTTTTCAAATAACAGCGTGCCACCGTCAATGCCGATGCCGCCGAAGCGGTGCAGCAGCTCCAGTCGGATAATGTCGCTTTTGTGCGCTGGCGTGAGATCGGCGGAGATAAACGCCATCTCCGGCAGCCATTGCGCCAGCGTGCTCTGCGTGACCAGATGTAGCGTATGGTCGGGATTATCCTGACGCAGCTGGTTGATATTCAGGCGCAGCGACGGCGGCAGCGGGTCGTCGAGCCAGACCATCCAGATGGTTTTCGGGATCGACGCAGGCGCTTTTTCGGCGGAAAGGATCACCAGATTCTCTTCCTGGCTGGCGTCATATTCTGGCGCGGAGAGGGCGCTGTGCTTTTTTTTCTGCCACAGCATTTGGCTGCTGAAAGAGACGCGCTTCCAGCTGCGCCAGAGAGAGCGTGCAGGACGTTGACGGTGTTGATTCATAATGCACCTGTTATTGTGATTATTGCGGTGGACGTTTTTTTGGTGAGGCGCAGCGCAGGCGCGCGTTTATCTCCTCACGTCTGTGTATAAAATCCCTTCACCGATTTAATAAAACATTATTTATATGCGCGCTACGACTTTTGCTGAATTTCAGATAATCCGGAAAGCGGCGATATAAATTATTTATTAGCAGGCTACTCGACTGCTTATCGATAAATAAGACGCTTCTTCTCATGATTTCTCTCGCTGGCTAAAGATATTCCTGGTTTTTATCTCTCCTGTGCAGAAATAACAGGCCCTGGCTGATGATTTAATGGCGTATTGAGATAATTCAGGTTGGTTAACCGTGCTGATGTATTCATCCGGCGCGAGTGGCCTGACGGCAGTTGTCTACGCTTAAGGAAGGCTTACTGAGAAAAGGAGTCGCTATGTCTGAATCCACTCGCGGACTACTGGCGGTCGACAAGCAGGGTAACCGCGTGCTGTTTCTCAATCCCGAGACCTTCGCCGTCGAGCGCGAGCTCAACGCTTTCCCGCCGCGTCCGCACGAGCTGCTGATGCTGACGCCGTGGCGAAAAGCCTATGTGCCTATTTACGGCGACGGCGTGCACGGCGACAACCCGCATCCGGGCCATAAGGTGGCGGTGATCGATCTGGCAAAGCGCGAAATCAGCGGCTTTATCGATCTTTCGCCGCTGCGCGCGCCGCACAGCGGCCAGCTGGGGCGTGACGGCAAGGTTTATCTCTGCTGTGAAAGCAGCGCGGCGGTGGCGGTGATCGATCCAGCCACCGACCGCGTGGAAAAAACCATTTCCGTTCCTTCGCATAACGCTCATCGCCTGACGCTCTCGCCCAGCGGCCGCAAGCTGTTTACCGAAAATGAAGAGGACGCCAGCATTACCGTGGTGGATCTGTGCGAAGCGGAAGGGCGGGTCATCGATACCATTCTGCTGCCAGGCCCTATCGCCGGCATCGCGGCGTCGCCGAAGCATCCCTATCTGGTGGCCAGCGCGGCGGATGCGCCTTATCTCTACGTTATCGACCGCCAGAGCCACCGCGTGCGCCAGCGGCTGGCGCTGCCGGGACATCAGCAACCCTGTCAGGTCGTGCGCTTTAGCGCCAACGGCGAGCGGCTGGTGGCGATAGGCGATGGGGAGCCGATCGTTACGCTGTTCGACGATCTGCTTAATCCGCTGGGCGACATCGCGGTGGGAAACAAGCCGATGGACGGCTGCTTTAGCCCTGATAACCGGCAGCTGCTGATCGCCAATGAAGGCGACGGCACCTTAAGCGCGATCGATCTGGCGCAGAAGCGCGTTATCGCCACGCCGCGCGTCGGCACCGGCTGCGAAGTGCTGAGCTTTTTCGATCTGCTCAGATAAACGGGCGGTGATAGATCGCAGAACTCCAGTGGCGGCTGCTGGCGTGCTTTTCCGCCTGCCAGCCGCGCTTGCGCAGCTCGCGCGCGATCAATTTATTCATCAGGCCATGACCGAGCAGCAGCACCGTGCCCTGCTCCGACAGCGCGATCAGCCGGTCGGCGGCGCGCGCGGCGCGTTCGCGCGCCCGCAGCAGCGACTCGCTTTCGCCCGCATAGCCGCATAGCCACAGCATGCGCAGCAGCGCCAGCCAGAGCAGCGCCGGCATTTCAAGGCGACGCGAGGCGATAAGCGGGACCGAGATTTCGCTGAACAGCGCATCGACGTGGAGCGGCTGCAGGCCAAGACGCGTCAGCGAAGAGCGCGCGCGCGGCAGCGGGCTACAGACGATCACCGACGCCTGACGCGCGATGGAGAGGCTGCGGTCGGGCGGCATATCGCACACTGACGCCATATCATACGCCTCGCACCAGTTGGCCAGGCCCTGGGCGCTAAGCCGACCGGCGGCGTGATGGTTTGGTTTACCGTGTCGCATCAAGATAATGGTCATAGGGCTCCTGCTTCATTCTTCCTTAAGCCTAAACCAAAGCTGCGCAATGTTAAAACCTGTCGAAACAGCCGAGGCTGTCATTCTCTCGTCATGTTGCCAGGCGATAACGCTATCCGTAGCACCTTGACAGATTGCGGTCAGGTATTATTAAGAGAAAATGTTAGTTGCAAAATGGTACCGGATAAATTTTGCGCGTGTGGTTTTGTTTAATGCATTGTATTTGATATAAAAAGTGGTTTTTCGCCTTTGCGGGGCTGTATGATTTTTAACTGTTATGGCTAAATTTACTTGATTTATCTACGCGCGTAGATAAACTGGCTCTCAGTGATTACTCGCGGCGGACGATGCGAGAATAGCCCAGTAGGTTTAGTCCTTTGCCTGTTTTAAACGACCGGTGATTAACATCGGCAGAGCAGGCAAAGTCAGAGATTCCAACACCAGGGAATCCTTTACTGACCGCAACAGGGGTTAGCCAACCAGTACATCGCCACCCGGGGAGTTCTGATTGCTATCAAAGAACCGTCCCACGGAAGGGCGTTCACGATCACTGAAACAGGGAAATGGCATGACGGCACAACACTCCGTTGAGCGCGATCCTACGCGCTTACATTCCGCCGCCGACGAGCGGCTGACCACCTCTTCCGGGCGCAAAGATTTCTGGCGCGCCACCTTATCCTGCTGGCTTGGCACGGCGATGGAGTATGCGGATTTCGCGCTCTACGGCCTGGCGGCGGGCATCATCTTCGGCGATGTCTTTTTCCCACAGGCGACCCCTGCGATGGCGCTGCTCTCCAGCTTCGCCACCTGGTCAGTCGGATTTATCGCGCGTCCTATTGGCGCGGTGCTGTTCGGCTGGATTGGCGATCGCAAAGGGCGCAAGACGGTGATGGTCATCACCATTATTTTGATGGGCGCCTCTACCACCCTAATTGGCCTGATCCCCAGCTACGCCACTATCGGCGTCTGGGCGCCCGTCTGTCTGGTGCTGCTGCGCTTTACCCAGGGGCTGGGCGCCGGTGCGGAGCTCTCCGGCGGTACGGTGATGCTGGGCGAATATGCGCCGGTCGAGCGGCGCGGGCTGGTCTCGTCGGTTATCGCCCTGGGATCCAACAGCGGCACGCTGCTCGCCGCGCTGGTGTGGCTGGCGGTGGTGCAGATGGATCAAGAGAGCCTGCTGGCCTGGGGATGGCGCATTCCTTTCCTTAGCAGCGTGCTGATTGCGCTGGCGGCGCTCTGGATCCGCCGCCACCTGCGCGAAACCCCGGTATTTGAGCGCAGAAAGCAGGAGCTGGAAGCGGAACGCGCCGCGGCGCGCGACACACAGCCCGTGGCGGATACGCGCGGATTCTGGACGCGCACGCGCGCCTTCTGGACGCTGATCGGCCTGCGTATCGGCGAGAACGGCCCTTCCTATCTGGCGCAGGGCTTTATGGTCGGCTACGTGGCGAAGGTGTTGATGGTCGATAAATCGGTGCCGACTACGGCGGTCTTTATCGCCTCGGTGCTGGGCTTTGCGGTGATCCCGCTGGCGGGCTGGCTCTCGGATCGCTTCGGCCGCCGCATCACCTATCGCGGCTTTTGCCTGCTGCTGATGTTCTACGCCTGGCCTGCCTTTTACCTGCTCGACAGCCGCGAACCGGCCATCGTGATTCCGGTCATCGTGGTGGGCATGGCGCTGGCGTCGCTCGGTATTTACGGCGTGCAGGCCGCATGGGGCGTGGAGCTGTTCGGCGTCAGGCATCGCTATACCAAAATGGCGGTAGCCAAAGAGCTGGGCTCGATTCTGTCGGGCGGCACCGCGCCGCTGGTGGCGGCGGCGATGCTCTCCTGGAGCGGCCACTGGTGGCCAATAGCGGTCTACTTCTCCGCTATGGCGGCCATGGGTTTCTTGACGACCTTTGTCGCGCCGGAGACGCGAGGGCGCGATCTCAATCTGCCGGAAGACGCCATCTAGTGCGGCGTCGCTTCCCGCGCGCTAGCGAGCAGGCCGTGATGATTCACGGCCTTTCGTGTTTACATCGGGAGCTAAACGTTTGAAACATCCGTCAGGCAAAGTCACACGCAGCGACGTGGCGAAAATGGCCGGCACATCGGTCGCGGTAGTCAGCTACGTGATCAATAACGGGCCGCGTCCGGTGGCGGAAAGCACGCGACAGCGCGTACTGGACGCCATCCGGCTGACCGGCTATCGCCCTAACGGCGTGGCGCGCGCGCTGGCGTCGGGCAGCACTAAGACCTATGGGCTGATCGTGCCGAATATCGGCAATACCTTTGTCGCCTCTATGGCGCACGTTCTGCTGCAGGCCTCGCTGGATCACGGCCATGTGATGCTGCTCGGCGACGCGGGCGACGACCGTCAGCGCGAGCTGGAGCTAATTCACAGCCTGCTGAATCGGCAGGTCGACGGCCTGTTTTACAACAGCGTCGACCGCCATCCCTATATCGACGTGATTCAGGCCAGCGGCACCCCGTTTGTGATGCTGGATCGCGTCGAGCCGCAGCCCGGCGTCAGCATGCTGCGCGTTGACGAGCGTCAGGCGGCGTTCCAGGTCACCTCTCATTTGCTCAGCCACGGCTATCGGCAGGTCGGCATCATCAGCGGCCCGCTGGAGATGCTTAACGCGCAGGATCGTATTCAGGGCTGGCGCGATGCGATGGCGGCGCATCAGGCGCCGGTCGATGAGGCGCTAATCTTTCCCGCCAGCTACACGCGACAGGGCGGCTACGACGCGGCGCAGCGCATGCTGGCCGGTCCCGGCGCGCCGCGCGCAGTGTTCGCCAGTAATGAAGGCCAGGCAATCGGCGCGATTCGCGCGTTATCCGAGCGCAACATTCGCGTGCCGCAGGATGTGGCGCTGGTCTGTTTCAACGGCACCGATCAGTCCGCTTTCCACGTGCCGACCCTGACCACCGTGCGCCAGCCGCTGCAGGATATGGCGCGCTGCGCCATCGCTATGCTGCAAAACTGGGACGGCGAGGCGAAGCTTCACGAGTTTCCGCACTACCTTGAAATCGGGGAATCCTGCGGCTGTATGCCGCATATCAAAACCAACGCGACGACAACATGAAAAGAGTGATTATTGACTGCGATCCGGGCAACGGCATCCCCGGCGCCAATACCGACGACGGCCTGGCGCTCGCGCTGGCTCTTGCTTCGCCTGCGCTGTCGGTGGAGCTGATCACCACCGTCGCCGGCAATACGCCGAGCGATATCGGCGCGCAGGTAACAAAAGATCTGCTGACGCGCCTCGGCTCGACGATTCCAGTGGTGCAGGGCGCCACCCAGGCGCTGAAAGAGGACCATACGCCCTGGCGCGCGGCGCTCGATCGTCGCGTCGAGCAGCTCGATATGGTCGGGCTATGGCAGGGCGTGCGCGCGCCAAAGCCGATGGCGGCGGACGGCTATGACGCGGCCGAGGCCATCGGCCAGTTGGTCTGCGGCAATCCCGGCGAAATTACCCTGGTGGCGCTCGGGCCGCTGACCAACGTCGCCCTGGCGCTGCAGCGCTATCCGGCGATGGCGGACGCGGTGGCGGAGATCGTAGTGATGGGCGGCGTATTTGCGCTGGACGACTACATCAAAGACACTAATTTTGGCCTCGATCCCGAGGCGGCGCATCAGGTGCTGCACAGCGGCACGGCCGTCACGCTGGTGCCGATGGACGTGACTACCCAGACGCTGCTGACCCATCAGGATCTGTCGCGCATCACCGCCAGCGATCATCCGCTCTCCCACTTCGTGCGCGACACGCTGCGCCCGTGGATCGATTACTCTATTCGCACTCGTCATCTGCCGGGCAGCTGGATCCACGACGCGCTGGTGGTCGCCTGGCTGCTGAATCAGCGCGTTGCCAGCGGCACCGACTATCGGGTGGATATCGAACTGCGTCCGGGCGCGACGCGTGGCAAAAGCTGGCGCTACCGTACGCCGCTGCGCGTTGACGTCGGCATTCCCGCTGACAGCGGCGCGCTGGTGCATGTGCTGCACCACGTCGATAATGCGCTGCTGCTGGATATGCTCGAACAGGCGCTAACGCAGCTTAAGCGCTAACTTTCCTCGGCCCTCCGGGCTATTCGCCCGGCGTGAAACGCGCCGACACCCTTAGTTACATCCTGACGTCAGGGATGCCTGCATTTGAACGCGCCTGCGTTTATTAAAGTGCTATAAACAAAACTCTAACAAAATCGTAACCGTTTCGGCGGTTATCTCCCTTTCTTTCGGACCTCTTATCCGAATGGCACTGACAGGATACGTATATGTTTAACTGGACCCCGACCCAGCGGAATGTGGCGTTTGCCAGCTTCGCCAGCTGGACGCTGGATGCGTTTGACTTTTTTATACTGGTGTTTGTTTTAAGCGATCTGGCGCAATACTTTCACGCCTCGGTTTCCGAGGTATCGGTTGCGATTATGCTGACGCTGGCGGTGCGCCCGATCGGCGCGCTGCTGTTTGGACGGCTGGCGGAGAAATATGGCCGCCGGCCGATTCTGATGCTCAATATCGTGATGTTCTCGCTGTTTGAGCTGCTCTCCGCCTGGTCGCCGAGCTTTGGCGCCTTTCTCGGCTTTCGCATTATTTACGGTGTGGCGATGGGCGGCATCTGGGGCGTCGCCTCGTCGCTGGCGATGGAGACCATTCCCGACCGCTCGCGCGGGCTGATGTCCGGCATCTTTCAGGCGGGCTATCCGTGCGGCTATCTGCTGGCCTCGGTGATCTTCGGGCTCTTTTTCGACGCGGTAGGCTGGCGCGGCATGTTCCTGATCGGC
>Ga0153961_1000149_pt1 | contig 24738 bp, 24 predicted proteins | sample TSFL045MetaG_FD_104748 | JGI IMG/M metagenome (GOLD analysis project Ga0153961, IMG submission 104748) | Attine ant fungus gardens microbial communities from Florida, USA - TSFL045 MetaG | ecosystem: Host-associated > Fungi > Mycelium > Unclassified | place: USA: Florida, Withalacochee...
ATTTCGCAATATTTATTGCTCCATAAATCATCACTTACACAGTCTATTACATTTTTCACTTCCCAAAGTGCTTTATCCGTCTGATTTTTTATAATATCCGATAAAGTAACCTGCCAATCGCTGTTATTCATATTCATACACCTCCAACTATATTGTAATTCTCCAATTATTCAAACATCTTTTTTAAATCTTCAAGGTCATATGGTGTTTGCTGATATACGTAATAATTCAACCAGTTAGTAAAAAGCATTGTGGCATTACTTCTCCATGTTAATGGCGGTGTAGCCTCGGGATCATCCTCAGGAAAATAATTATGTGGTATAGATGGATGCAACCCCTTTTTTAAGTCCCTAAAATATTCTGTAGCAAGAGTATTCCTGTCGTATTCACCATGACCTAAAATAAAGAATTTTCTACCGTCCTTACTGCACACAACAGCAACTCCTGCCATACGAGAGGTAGCTAAAATTTCAAGCTCAGGATGCTCATTTATATCCTCACGTGAAACCCCTGTATAGCGTGAATGTGGGAGGGAAAATCTGTCGTCAAAGCCACGCATTAGAGGATGATTAGGGTTAAGCACCCTGTGCTGAAAAATACCGCTTAGCTTGTAGCCCATATCGTATTTATCAATACCATAGTGGTAGTAAAGCCCTGCCTGAGCACCCCAACATATATGCAGCGTAGAATAAACATTATGCTTACTCCACTCCATAATTTCTGTAAGCTCCTGCCAGTAATCAACATCTTCAAATTTAAGCTGTTCAACAGGTGCCCCGGTAATTATCATTCCATCAAATTTTTGCTCTTTAATATCATCAAAGGTTTTATAAAACTTGGTAAGATGCAGTGACGATGTATTTTTTGAATGATGTGTTGCCGTTTGTAAAAGCTCAACATCAACCTGTAACGGACTATTGCCTAAAAGTCGCAGAAGCTGGGTTTCTGTTTCTATTTTTGTAGGCATTAAATTTAAGATTATTATTTTCAGAGGTCGTATATTCTGCCTCATAGCCACATCCTCGGGCATAACAAAAATATTTTCCGATTCTAACACTTTTATAGCAGGCAAATCTGCCTGTACCTTAATTGGCATAGCTTCAACCTCCAGTATAAAAAGTTATAAGTTATATTATAAATGCAATTTATTATATTTTCAACAGTAAAATTATATATCTGCTTTTACAAGGTTTAAAAGTAATAAAATATTAATTATATTTTGTACATAAAAGAAAATTTGTTAATTTTCTGCCGTTAATATTTACGTAAAGTTTTAAAAGTGGTAAAATGACTAATGTATGACCAAATGTTGTGGTTAAATTATACTTGAAAGGTTTTGATATTTTATGAGTAATTCTAAGCAGATTAGTATTTCTGCTACTGAAAACACTTTGGCAAAAAAATCTTTTAAAGAAAATTTCTTTAAGCAAAAGTATATAATACTTTCATTTTTTCTGCCTTTTTTGATAATGGGTATTTCATTTGCAATATTTGAGGTTTATCCATTTGGTGACAAGCAAATTCTTGTTACAGACTTCTGGCAGCAGTACTATCCATTTTTTTGCGACTTTCAATCAAAACTGCAAGAGGGTTCTTCAATGCTGTGGTCTTGGTCAACAGGACTGGGCACGAACTATATAGCACTTATTGCATATTACTTAGCAAGCCCGCTTAACCTTCTTTTATTTGTTGTTCCTGCTGAATTTTTAAGAGAAGCCTTAACAGTTATACTTATGATAAAAGTAGGCTGTGCGGGAATGTTTATGGCAATGTTCCTAAGACATATTTTTAAACGCAATAACTTCTCTATAGTATTCTTTTCAATGTTGTTTGCACTGTGTGCTTACACAATGGGCTACTACTGGAACATAATTTGGTTTGATGCCTTCGCTCTGCTGCCATTAGTTGTGTTAGGCACATATAGGCTTCTTGTTGATGGTAGATTTAAAACCTATGTAATTGCATTAGCTCTTACAATGTTAACCAACTATTACATAGGCTTCTTTACCTGTATATTTACTGTTATTGTTTTTATTGCAATAATGGTTATCTCAAAGCCGGGCTGGAAATTATTTTTTAAAAAGCTGCTTTCTATAGCAGGTTTTTCAGCACTTGCATTATGCATTGGCGTGTTATTTATGCTGCCAGCCGTTTTTGCACTTCAGAATACACACAGCATCAATAACACTATTCCGGGATTTTCAGAAATTTATGACTGGCAGTATGATAATAATATTTTACAGTATCTATCTGACATTCTGGGCAATACTGTTGCATTTACAAACCCTACAGATAAAGAGGGATTGCCTAATATTTATTGCGGATTTATATGCGTTTTGTTGTCTGCCTTTTTCTTCAGGTGTAAAAAAATAGCCCTTAGAGAAAAAATTATAAGCATAGTGGTGCTAGTATTCTTTCTTTATTGCTGTATGTTCAAGCTTCCTAACTTTATTATTCACGGTTTCCACCTGCCTAATATGCTGCCATACAGGTTCTCTTTCTTAATTAGCTTTGTATTAATTGTTATGGCCTACCGAGCATTTTTACTGCTGGATAAGGTGAATTTCTGGGATATTTTTGTAATTGCAGTAGTAGGTGCTCTATTTATATTATTTGCTTATATTGGACCACAAACAACGGATTCTACTACAAATTCTACAGATATGACAGCAGTTATTGCTACATCAGCCATAGCTATTGTTTACCTTGCAATTCTTTTATTACGAAAGGTAGACATTATACCAAAGCAAGCTGTTTCAGTCGGTATATTTGCAGTTATGCTTGTAGAAATTGTTGCCGGTGCTTTAATTGGTGTAAAAACAGTACGTGTAACATCACATGACGGTTATCCGGATCAAAACGAATATATTCAGGTTCTTAAGGATAATATTGAAAAAAATGAAACAGACAAGTTCTACAGAATGGAAACACAGCAATATTATACAATTAACGATGCTACAATTTATGGATATAACGGTGTTTCTCTGTTTTCATCAACAGTAAACGAATCCATAACCAACTTTGTAAATGGTATGGGTATGATAGGCTGGGACGCCGGTAACAGATATTACTACAGCGAAACATCACCTTTAACAAATGCCTTTTTAGATATTAAATATTTGTTAGGCAGACGTACGACAGCCGCTGATACAAGAAACTGGACATTTATAGAAAGTACGGGAGGGGCATCATCATATAAAAACAATACACCACTTTCACTTGGTTTTATGACCAACGAAGAAATCAAAGACTTTGACTATACAAAGGATAACGATGGTAATGCTATAAAATCACCTTTTGACGCTCAAAACAGCCTGTTCAGAAAATCAACAGGTATAAATGCAGATGTATTTACCCCACTTGAAGGCAGTCCAATATCATCCGGATTTCCTGTTTCTATTAATTCTAACACACTTTATACCTGTGACGCTACTTCAGAAGCAGGCACACTAAAATTAACATATATAGTGACAGAAGATAATACACCAATATATGCTTATACAAGTTGTGAAAACTGCACAAATAATACGGTTACCATAACGTGCGGAACAAATGCTGCTAAAACCTACGAGATCAGATTCCCTTATATTATATCATTGGGTGTATATAACAAGGGAGATGAAATCAAAATAGAAATTCCTTATGCTCAGGGAACCTCAGGTAACTGTAATGTATGGGTTTGTGAATTTAACCAAGAAATTTATGAAAATGGATATGCTGTGCTAAGTGACGAGCTTTATGAGGTTACAGAAAATAACACTTCATCAATAAAAGGTACAATTACAGCTAAGGAGGACGGTGTAATGTACACATCTATTCCTTACGAAGAGGGCTGGACTGCTTATGTTGACGGTAAAGAGGTAGAAATCAATCCATTGGCTAACAATTCCCTTGTTTCAATTGATTTAGAAGCCGGAGAGCACACAGTAGAATTTAAGTATGTACCAAAGGGATTTGTGGTTTCTGCAACACTGTTTGTACTAGGTATACTAATATTTACTGCATTGATAATATTTGAAAATATTTATCTTAAGAAAAAGAAAAATCGCACATTATTAACTTCTATGTACAATACAGCAATAAATGAGTTGATCTTCTATGAAGATGGCAGTACTAAAGCTGTAAAAAATAATACTAAAACACAAAAGCGTAAGAAAAAATAAAATACTCTTTAGGGCAATGGCGATAGGTAACCATTGCCCTTTTTATTTAAATAGGCTTATTATAAGAATATACAAAAATTTAAAATATTGGTTGTTATATTATAAATTCTATTGTAAAATTAATTTAATAAATTCACAAATGAAGATTATATGAAAAAATTTTGGATATTTTTATGTATTGCATCTTCATTGTTTTAATGATGCCAAGGTGCTTTATGTTTGATAATAAAATTACTGAATCATATGAAAACAGCAATAAGAATATATCATCAAATACAGTCCCAACATATGCCACAACTAGCTTAGAAAAGGCTAACAGTTTATATAAAAAAGTGGCTTTACCCAAAATGATTTAAGAAAAGAAATAACCTTAGATACAAACAAAGAAATAAACAGCAAGGAAACCAAAGCTTATATTTACGATAGAATGTTAAATTCAATAGATTATTTTGATACACTACAGGCTTCATATTATGAGGTACCTTTAAATGGCAACGCTTACTATTCAACATATTTTATTAAACAAGGGGACAATCCTAAATCTAAGAAAATAATTTATAATCACATTGGAAAAATGATTTCTTACTTTGTTTTTGACGGTGAATACAAATTATCAGTAAATTGACTGGGAAAATATAAATAAATTTGCCCTAAGGATGATATTAATAATTTAATATATAATTCTATAATTGATGAAATTATTGAAGAAAAAAAAGAACACAGGCAGACCAACTTTATAATAATACAACCGCTTCTAAAAGCTCAGTAAATATAAACGAAAAAAATTCTTGACTATATAGTCCACAAAAAAAAGAATTAAATATTCATAGGATAATGGTGAGGATATATATTATTTCAGACGAAATATTCCTCAGCTTCCAACATCAAGTGTTATCGCTAATTATATAACATTCTCTTTGCAGCTTAGTATCCTGCTTTTCAATAACCCAGTTATCAAAATCAGATAAAAATCCTTATGCATAATTTTGTGAAAAGTGGCACAAACGAAAGCAATTATTCACGAAAAATGGGTATATCTAAATTTGAAATGATTGTTGACAATCAAACAGGTGCATTATTAACATTTAAGGTATATAACGAAAATAGTGAACCTGTAACTCAACTTAAAGCCATTGAATATGTAGTTGATAAAGATATTATCAATAATATTTTTGATGATTTATCAAATTTGTAAAGATAATTATTAATTTTATTACTTTAATTTTTTTAACAACATTCAGTATTATTCTGAATTTAAATAAAATTCGCCATAAAAATAACCACTCCAAATAAACCGGAGTGGTTAAAATTTTACTTATTACTTCAATATTATTCAGCCTTTGTTGTATCTACCCTACCGTATAGTGAAAAATTACCGCCCTCATTCTTAGGCTCTCTTTCTGCTCTTGGTGCACTGTCACTTGAGGCTTTGTTATTATTATTGCGATTGTTATAACTTCTATTTTTATTATAGTTATTATAGTTTCTTCTTCCGTTTCTATTATTGCTATAATTATTCTTGCGGTAAGGTCTCTTGTATTCAGGGTCAAGTCCAATTACAACATGGCGGTTTGTAACCTCTCCCTCTGACCAAGAAATTGCACCGTTTACCTTTTGAACAGAGGTATGTATAATTCTTCTCTCATAAGGATTCATTGGTTCAAGAGAAACATTTTTGCCTGTCTTCAGAACCTTAAAAGCCAGCTTTCTGCCTAAAATTTCAAGAGTTTTTTCTCTCTTTTCTCTGTAATTACCTGTATTAATTGTAATTCTGTAATAGGAATTACCAACATGGTTAGCAACTAAACCTGCTAAATATTGCAGTGCATCCAGTGTTTCACCACGTCTGCCAATTACAGCACCTACCTGCTCTCCTGATAGTGTAATTTCTGCTGAGCTTTCATCTTCTTTTATTTCAACTGTAATATCCTTTAGTTCCATTGCAGCCAAAATATTTTCAACATATTTTTTAGCCTCTTTAGCAGGTGCATAATCACTTGGAATATTTATCGCCTTTGTTTCTACTGCTTCCGGCTTAGCAGCTTCCATAGGCTCGTCCTTTTCCTTTTTAACAGATGAAATCTTTTCTGCAACTGCATTTACAAATGACTCCTCGCCGCCATTTGCTACAACATCGTCAGGTATTTCATAAACAGCCTTTACCTTTGCAGGGCTACCACCAAAAAGACCAAATCTCTTTTTCTCTGCCCTTTTAATAATTTCAAATTCTACGTTTACTTCGCTGCTTAAACCCAACTGGTTTAGTGCATCTTCCTTGGCTAATTCTTCTGTTTCGCCAATACCAATTGCTTCTCTTATCATTTTTTTACACCTCAAACTTACTTTTTCTTCTTTTTGTTATTACTGTTGTTATTATTTTCACTAATTCTCTTACGAGGATTATAACAATAAGCTATATTTTTTTCTTGTCGTCTCAGAAGCTCTACTCTTTGTGCCTCCTGTCTTGCTATCATATGATTTACACTGTAGAAATTTTGTAAAACCATTGTTTGTATAAAACTTGTAACTGTTGACACAATCCAGTACAAACCAACAGCAGCAGGTACTGTATAGGCAATGTAGGCAGTAAACAATGGAAATACAAACATCATAATCATCATACATCCCTGCTGCTGCTTTAGTGTGCCTTGAATTTTCATTGTAAAAAACTGGCTTGCAATAGATGTAATTAAAGAAAGTGCAGGAATTATCCATAATATAGAGAAACCGTCACTTGCCTTTCCCAGCAGGTTTAAACCTAAGAAATTAAAGCTGTTGCCATACTGAGAAATAGTAGAAATATCTGCCGCACTGAAAAACTGGCTTAAAAATATTTCACCATTTGGCTGTGTAGCAATGTTTACAATTTCAAGCTGCCCGTATATTGTAGTAAACTGATTACCAATACCCGGCATAATTGTAAGGTTATTCAGTGCATTAGTAACCGTAGTACTATCCATATGAATAGTATTAGTCAAAGGACTTGCTACTGCGTAAAATACTCCCATCAAAAGCAGCAACGGTACAAACATTGATACACAGCCCATAGACTGCATACCGCCTTCTTTTTCGTACAGTTTCTGCATTTCTTCATTCATTTTTTTCTGGTCGTTGGCATATTTTTTTCTTATTTCTTGCTGCTTTTGCGACATTCTCGCATTTTTAGCCATTGACTTTTGCTGATGTATTGACATTGGAAACAATACCAGCTTTACAATAATAGTAAAACAAATTATTGCCAAACCGTAGTTCTTAAATATAGAATAGAAAAACCATAGTACAAAACCAAATAAACTGCCTATGGCGTCAAATATAAACATTTCAAATTCGCTTCCTCTCGTATTCGTATTAAGGTAATCTCTTAAAAATTACAAATCTTATTTCTTACTTTTCTTTTGAGGAACTGGGTCGTATCCACCCTTTGAAAAAGGGTTGCATCTTAATATTCTCCACAAAGTCATAAAGCCGCCCTTAAATGCTCCAAATCTTTCAATAGCCTCTAATCCATATTGTGAACAAGTAGGTGTAAATTTACAGCTTGGCGGTGTATTTGGTGAAATATGTTTTCTGTAAAATTTAATCAGCCAAATTAGCGGACGTTTCATTGTATAACACCCGCTTTTTTCAGCTGTTTTTCCATACAACGTAAAACATCATTACTTTTGACATAAGGGGTACGTCCCCTGGCTACAAAAATAAAATCGTAACCTGTGTTTTCAAGCCTTGGATACAGCTGTCTATACGCTGCCATAACCACACGTCTTGCCCTATTACGCTGTACCGCCTTGCCTATTTTTTTACTGGTAGTAATACCGACTCTTGGTTTATTGCATTTTCCTTTTAACACGTAGGTAACCAAAACAGGAGAAACATAAGATTTCCCCTTGGAGTATATTCTTCGGAAATCTCTATTTTCTTTTATAGTGGTTAATTTCATAAAATCATTCCTGTAAAATAGCAAAGCAATTTTATTGTCTGAACATAAAAACAAAGACCACCTTTCAGTGGTCTTAATTTTTAGTAAGACAACCTTTTTCTACCTTTAGCTCTTCTGCGAGCAAGTACTTTTCGTCCGTTTCTGTCAGACATTCTCTTTCTGAAGCCATGCTCCTTTTTTCTGTGAAGCTTCTTAGGCTGATATGTTCTAAGCATCGAAAATCCTCCCTTCGGATATTAACCTTGCAATTTAGCATTATATCTTAATTTTGTGAATCCGTCAATAATTATTTTTCTAATTTTTTTCCTTATCAAAAATATAAATTTTTGTGCAAAACATTATAATTACCATAACGGTACCAGGTGAAGAATTTTGCACACCATAATATATCAATTATCATAGTAAAATATTTATTGCACTTTTTGCAAAAATAATAAAAAATATTTGAAAACAGCTGCAAAATATGATACAATAAGTCAGATACATTGTAAGAATAAAAAACAAATGAAGAGGTGGAAATTTTGGATACGTTCAATGAGGCATGGGATGTTATTTGTGACTACCTTAAAAATAAAAGAGAAGATGGGAAAAAAGTAATTTCAGATGTAGCCTATAATGCATGGATTAAAAAAATTCAACCAATATCAATAGATTTTAATACAAAACGCATTATACTTTCAGTACCTAATAACTTTAACAAAACAGTTATAGAAAACAGCTACCTAGGAATTTTAAAGGTTGCTTCTGAAGAGGTATTTGGTGACGAGTTTAACTTTGTTATACAGATTGATAGTGAAGAAATTGAAGAGAATGAAAGTGAACCTGAACCATCAACACATAAAGCAACAAACAACAGATACGGCGACGAGTATACATTTGATACCTTTGTTGTAGGTAAATCTAATGAGCTTGCCTATAAAGCGTCTTTAGCAGTAGCAAAAGATCCTGCAGGACTTGAGGTTCAAAATCCTCTTTTTATATACGGTAATTCGGGTCTAGGTAAAACACACCTATTATACGCTATTAAAAATGTAATTTCAAAGAATTATCCTGAAAAAAAGATAATTTACGTTAAGGGTGAAAATTTTACAAACGAGCTGATAGAATCACTAAGCAAAAAGACAGCTAATAAATTCCGAGATAAATATCGTACTGTAGATGTACTTTTAGTAGATGACATTCAGTTTATAGCAGGTAAAGAGGCGACACAGGAGGAATTTTTCCACACATTCAATACACTCTATGAGGCACGTAAACAAATAGTATTTACCGCTGACGTGCTCCCTAAGGAAATGAAAACTCTTGAAGACAGACTTAGATCTCGATTCGAGTCCGGTCTGCTTGTAGATGTTCAGCCGCCTGACATTGAAACCAGAATAACAATTATAAACAAAAAGGCCGAACAGCTGAATATAGAAATACCTTATAACATAAGCGAACTGCTTGCATTAAAAATAAAAACAAACATAAGAAAGCTGGAGGGTGCAGTTAAAAAGCTACACGCAAAAAATCTTTTAAACAATGAAAAGATTAGTATAAAAATGGCCCATGAGGTTATAGCGGAACTTCAAAGTGAGGACGTGCCTGTTGAAATCACCTTAGATAATATTGTTGAGGAGGTTGCCAGGACATTTAACGTTACTGTCGATGAAATTAAGTCATCTAATAGAAGAGCAACTCTATCAAAGGCACGGCAAATTGCAATATATCTGGTAAAGGATATTACTGATATGTCTATGGAACAAATTGGTGCGGCATTTAACGGAAGACACCACTCTACCATAGTGTACACCTGCCAACAAGTTGAAAAAAATATGGAGACAGATCCTAAGGTTAAGGAAATTATTCAGGATATAAGAAAAAATCTGCAAAACAATTAAAGCGGTTTTTAACAATTTAATTAACAATTCACTAAAACATATTTATCAAAATGTTAATTTGTTAAATTATGTTAAATTTTATTAAATTTTGTCAACTTAATTTTAACCACAAAATTTTAATAACTTTTTCAGGTTAAATGAGAAGTAAAGGGCAAAACTAACAAATTAACATACACTACTATTACTACTTAAATTAAATAAATTATTCTATGTATATAAAGGATTGATACATAATGAAATTTTCTTGTAATCAAAAAGACTTTTCAACCGCAGTCACAAATGTTCAAAGAGCAGTATCGACAAAAACAAATTTACCGTCATTGGAGGGTATATTAATTAGAGCTGAAGATGAAAGAATAATTCTTTGCGGCTATGATTTGGAAATTGGTATAACCACATTTATTAACTGCAATGTTATTGAAAAGGGTGAGCTTGTTGTAAGTGCTAAGCTTTTAGGAGACATTGTAAGAAGATTGCCTGAGAATACTGTAGATATTGAAACTGATGAAAAGATGATTATTTACATAAAAAGCGGACAGGCTGAATATCAAATTGTAGGAATTTCGTCAGAAGAATACCCTGACCTTCCAAGAGTGGAAAAAATGGACGATATAGTAATAAAAAGCGGTATTCTTAAAAATATGATTAAGCAAACCATTTTTGCTGTTTCTGATAATTTTTCTAAGCCGATTTATACAGGTTCACTTTTTGAAATTGACAATAATTTATTAAAGATAATCTCTGTTGATGGTTACAGAATGGCTATAAGACAAGAGGTAATAGATTGTAATAAAACTAATAAATTTGTTGTACCGGGTAAAACTTTGAGTGAAATTCTTAAACTAAGCAGTGATGAGGAAAAAGAAATAGAAATTATTATAGGACAGCGTCATGCAATTTTTAAGATTGATAACTACTCAATTATTTCAAGATTGATTGAAGGTAATTTTATAGATTACAAAACTACAATACCACCTGAGGTAAAAACTGAAATTATTATTAACACCAGAGGATTGATTGCTGCTGTTGAAAGAATGTCGCTTTTAACATCTGATAAAATTCAAAGTCCTATAAGGTGTATGGTTGAAGATTCTCAAATTAAGCTTTTTTGTTCTACATCTATTGGAAGAGCAAATGATGCTATGCCTGCAAATATTGATGGTGAAAATGTTGAAATAGGACTAAACAGCAGATATTTACTTGATGCATTAAAAAATTCAGATACTGATGAGATAAGGCTGCAGCTGAACGGGTCTCTGACACCTATGAAAATAATTCCTGTTAAAGGAGATTCGTTCTTGTTTTTAGTTGTTCCAATGAGGTTTAAGCAATGAAAGAATTAAAGAAAATATTTATTGAAACTGAGTTTATTAAGCTTGATAATCTGCTGAAGCTTAGTGGGGTTACACAAACAGGCGGTCAAGCTAAGGTTATGATTCAGGACGGACAGATTATGTTAAACGGTTCTACATGCAGTATGAGAAATAAAAAAATAAAAAACGGCGATAGGGTTGAAACTGCTGAGAAAATTATTGAGGTGTACTGTAAGTGATTATAAAAGGACTGAAATTTGAAAATTTCAGAAATTTAGAGAATAATCATATTATCCCCGGTGAAAAAATGAATGTCATTATAGGTGATAACGGACAAGGAAAAACCAACCTGTTAGAATGTATATGGATGTTTAACGGTATAAAGTCGTTCAGAGGGGCTAAGGACAGAGAACTTATAAAATTTGAAAAAAATTTTGCCAAGCTTGAAATTGAATTTTATAGTGAGGATAGACTTCAAACTGCTGCAATTAATTTTGTTAATAATAAACGAGAGGTTTATATTAACGATGTAAAAAAGCCTGCACCGTCACATTTAATGGGAAAAATAACGTCAATAGTTTTTTCACCTGAGCATTTGTCATTGGTAAAGGAAGGACCAAGCTTAAGGAGAAAATTCATAGACAGTGCAATTTGCCAGGTTAAACCAAAATATTCAGTTTTTTTGGCAAGATACAATAAAATATTAAATCAGCGAAATGCACTTCTCAAAGATATTGCATATTATCCTGAATTGGCTGATACTTTAGAAATCTGGGACAAAGAGCTGGCTGTAAACGGCAGTGTTATTATTAGAGAGAGATTAAAATATATATCATCACTTTCAAATATTGCGGGTGAATATCACAGCGGTATTTCTGAAAATAAAGAAATGCTGGAGGTTATATATACTAATAAATTTAACAAAGGTAACTCAGCCAGTGAAATATCAGAAGAATTTTACAATATACTTTTAAAATCAAGAAATGAGGATTTATCTCTTAAATATACTACAAAGGGACCGCATAGAGACGATATTGACATAATTATTAATAAAAGAAGTGCCAGACAGTATGCGTCACAGGGGCAGCAAAGGTCTGCTGTACTTTCTTTAAAGCTTGCAGAGGCGACATTAGTTGACCAAATAACAGGTCAAGAGCCTGTTATACTATTAGATGATGTTTTAAGCGAGCTTGACAAAGAAAGACAGTTTTTTTTGCTTAATAAAATAAAGGACAGACAGGTTTTTATAACCTGTTGTGATTATTCAACCGAGGGTTTGCTGAGATCCGGTAAAATGTTCTCGTTAGAAAATGGCAGGATAAAAGAAAAAATTGTTTAAGGATTGACTACTATGTATTTACATTTGGGTAATAACACGATAGTAAATAACAAGGATATCATAGGAATTTTTGATATGGACAATACTACAGTATCTAAACATACCAGAAAGTATCTCTCAGAAAGAACTAAAAATAATGAGGTAATTAATGTATCTTTAGAATTGCCAAAGTCGTTTATTGTATGCAGTAAAAATAATAAAAAATCTGTTTATGTAAGTCAGCTGTCACCTAAAACTTTACTTAACAGAAGAGATTTTTTAAAAAATTTTAAATAAATTATAATGGAAGGATTGAACATTAATGAAAAAGACAAGATGCCCATATTGTGGTAAAAAAATTAATTATTTTCAAGCCTTTATAGAAAGAAAAAGAGGAGAACATACTTGCAGTCATTGTGGTAGAAACTCTACAATCTTTTTTTCAAAAAGTTTTAAAATAATGATTGGAATAGCAATATTGTTAGCAATAGTTTTGGTTATTATTTCGGTTAATCCTTACTTTATTGGTGGTTTGTGGGGAATGCTGTGGGTAGCATTGCCGTTTTTATTACTTTACTTATTAACACCATTCTTTTTTAAACTGGTACCATTAAAGAAAAAAAGTACTATTGATGTAGAGAATATTGAGTCTGATTCTGACGCTGATAATCATTCTACAAAATCAATAGATAAATTAGATGGTAAGTATTTTTCAAAAGAGTCTGATTTATTAGAAAAAATGGACAGTGACAGCGAATTTTTAGATATTTCTGATTTAAACCTTTAATTAAGGGAGTGTATATTTGAAGTTATTAAAGCTACCGGTTTGTCCGCACTGTAACGCAGTTTACAGGTATAATGAAGTAAAAAATATGACCAGGTATAAGCACATTGAATGCAGATATTGCAAAAAGCCCTTTACTGTATATAAACTTAAAGGTAAGGTAGTATTTTTTATTGTAGATATTATAATTTTAGTTTTGCTTAATCTTTTATTATTCCATTTTTGCAATTTTAATTTAATTGGTCTGTTAATTTTCACACTAATTTTTTTTGGATTATCGTTATTAATTTTGCCTTTTACCGTACAGTTTAGGAAATATACTGAAATGATTGAAAACAGCAAATATCATAATATTAAATCAAAATATAAAAATAAGAGAAATAATAAATAGATTCGAGAATGAAAATTTAAAACGGAGGGTTTTTAATTGGATAATCTTGATATTACTAAAGTAGAAAATGAATATGGTGCTAACGAGATTCAGGTTCTTGAAGGTCTTGAAGCTGTTAGAAAAAGACCGGGTATGTACATTGGCTCTACAGGTCCTGCAGGCTTACACCACCTTGTGTATGAAATTGTTGATAATTCTATAGATGAGGCTTTAGCAGGTTATTGTACAAAAATTGATATAGAAATTTTACCAAATGATATAATAAGAGTAAGGGATAACGGCAGAGGTATTCCTGTTGGTATAAATGAAAAAATGGGTATTCCTGCTGTTACTGTTGTATTTACAGTACTGCATGCAGGCGGTAAGTTCGGAGGCGGAGGCTACAAGGTTTCAGGCGGTTTGCACGGTGTAGGCGCGTCTGTAGTAAATGCACTTTCAGAATGGTTAGAGGTTACTATTTGTGACGGCGAAAAAATTTATAAGCAAAGATACGAGCGCGGCAATATTGTAACAGAGCTGGAGGTAATTGGAGAGAGTACTGTTAAAGGAACAGAGGTTATATTTAAAGCTGACCCTGAAATATTTAAAGAAACCACAGTTTACGAGTTTGATATTCTTGAAAGGCGGCTACGTGAGCAGGCATTTTTAAATGCAGGTGTTAATATTGAACTAAAGGATATGCGTGACGAAGATAATGTCCAAAGTGAAAACTTTAAGTATGACGGTGGTATAGTCAGCTTTGTTGAATATATTCATAAAAAACGTGAATTGGATGTTATTCACCCTGATGTTATTAACTTTAGCACTACAGCGCCAGATGATTCTGCTTCGGTAGAAATTGCAATGCAATATAATGAAAGCTATAACGAAATTATGCTTTCGTTTGCAAATAATATTCATACAGTGGACGGCGGTACGGCAGAGGATGGATTTAAGCGTGGACTGACAAGGGTTATGAATGACTATGCGAGAAAGTTTAATATATTAAAGGACAGCGATAAAAATCTTACAGGAGAGGATTTACGCGAAGGCTTAACCGTTGTAATTAGTGTGAAGCTAAAGGAAGCCCAGTTTGAGGGACAAACAAAAACCAAGCTCGGCAATACTGAAATAAGAACAATGGTTGAAAAGCTGTTAGGTGAAAAGCTGAAAATTTATTTTGAAGAGAATCCTGCGTCGGCTAAGCTTATATTTGAAAAGGCGCTTGCTGCCTCAAGGGCAAGAGAGGCTGCAAGAAAGGCTAAAGAATTAGTCAGAAGAAAGTCCGCAATGGAAAATGCTTCTCTTCCGGGTAAGCTTGCTGACTGTCAGTCAAGAAATGCTGATGAAACCGAAATTTATATAGTAGAGGGTGACTCAGCGGGTGGTTCTGCAAAAGGTGGACGTGACAGAAGATATCAGGCTATTCTTCCTTTATGGGGCAAAATGCTGAACGTAGAGAAGGCAAGGCTTGACCGTGTATATGGCAATGATAAGCTTATGCCTGTTATTACTGCTTTGGGTACAGGCATTGGCGATGATTTTGATATTGAAAAGCTTAGATACGGCAAGGTTATTATTATGGCAGATGCCGATGTTGACGGCTCTCACATAAGAACACTTTTGTTGACATTTTTCTTTAGATTTATGCGTCCTCTGGTTGAGCAGGGTCATGTGTATATTGCACAGCCTCCTTTGTACAGAATTACAAGAAATAAAGAACATAAGTATGCATATTCTGATGAAGAAAGAGATGCAATTTTAAGGAAGATAGAAGGTAAGTCTGACATTCAAAGATATAAGGGTCTTGGTGAGATGGATTCTGAACAGCTTTGGGAAACAACGATGAACCCTGAAACCAGAATTATGCTAAGAGTGGAGCTTTCTGACGCTGAAGCAGCAGACGAAATATTTACTATTCTTATGGGTGATAAGGTTGAGCCTAGACGTGAATTTATTGAAAAGAATGCCAAGTATGTACAAAATCTTGATATTTAATAGGTGATTAATATTGGATAACAATACAGATAATATTAAAGAAATTCTTGATGAGGTACATTATTCCGAGAAAATAAGCAAGTGCAGAAGCAAAGAACATCTTGTTTATGAAAGTGAGTATCAAATAAAAAAACAAGAGGCTTATGAAGGGTTAAAAAAATCCGGAATGATTAAAACGGTTGGTGGCAGGTCTATAATTTATACTATAATGCTGGTGCTTGCTATTGCCGGTTTTATGACAGCTTATGTAATGCAGAGTAATGTAAACCACTTAATATTTGCTATTATTTCATTTCTGGTTTTGGTTATTGTATGGGCTGTGCCCTATATTTCATTAAACAGGCTGGCTAAGGTTAATGCTAACGGCAATACCATAAAATTTAAGGTGTTTGATAGTAGTCTGCAAATATATTGTAACCAAAACAGCTGGTATATTCCTCTAGATAATTCTAATAAAATGAAGATTTGTAAAAATGTTATTGTTATAAAAAGATTAAAGGATAATCAGTTATTTGTTATTCCATTAGGTGCCATAGATGACAGTAAAAAAGATGAGGTTATAGAAGTGCTAAAAAAGGGTACTTTAAGCTATGAAAAATAAGGTGATTTATTGAAAAGTAAAACGATTATTACAGCAAGATATGGTGAAACTGATATGATGGGAATAGTTCATCATTCTGTTTATGCACTGTACTATGAGCAGGCCAGAGTAGATTTTATCAAGAATTTTGGCATTACATATTTACAGCTTGAAAAAGAGGGGTTAATGCTGCCTCTTGTCAGCTTAAATTGTAACTACAAAAAGCCCGTGTATTTTGCCGATGAGGTTGTAGTGGAAACATCAGTAGAAGAAATTAAGCCTGCAAAGATTAAATTTAGATATAACGTATATAACAGTGACAATGATTTAGTTAATACAGGCTATACTGAACATGGCTTTGTAGACAGTAAAACCTTTAAGCCGGTTAACGCTAAAAAGAGCTTTGCCGAGCTATATAAAAGGCTAAGCGATAGCATTGAAATATAATTTGTTAAAAGCTAACACACTTAATTTATGTAAAAAGAGGGTGTAATCCTGTGGATGAAAATAAGGATATAAATAATGTCGGAAAGATAATTGATGTAGATCTTAGAAAAGAAATGAAAACTTCTTTTATGGCATACTCAATGTCAGTTATTGTTTCAAGAGCATTGCCGGATGTACGAGATGGCTTAAAGCCTGTACATAGAAGAATTCTATATACAATGAACGAAAATAATCTGACACCTGAAAAGCCTTACAGGAAGTGTGCAGATACAGTAGGTTCTGTGCTTGGCAGATATCACCCACATGGTGATGCGTCTGTATATGACGCTTTAGTAAGACTGGCACAGGATTTCTCTATGAGGTATCCATTGGTAGACGGTCATGGTAACTTTGGTTCTGTTGACGGTGACCCACCTGCAGCATACAGATATACTGAGTCTAAAATGACAAAAATGTCAGTAGAGATGCTGACTGATATTGAAAAAGAAACTGTTGATTTTACCCCTAACTTTGACGACAGATTGTTGGAACCAACTGTTTTACCTTCTCGTTTTCCTAACCTTTTGGTAAATGGATCCAGTGGCATTGCTGTAGGTATGGCTACAAATATCCCGCCGCATAATCTTGGTGAGGTTGTCGACGCTATGTGTTATCTTATTGATAATCCTGACGCTGAATTACCTGATCTTATGGAGTACATTCAAGGTCCTGATTTTCCTACCAGTGCGTTAATTATGGGTAGATCGGGTATAAGAGCGGCTTATTCAACGGGCAGAGGAAAGATTATTGTTCGTGCAAAAGCAGAAATTGTTGAGGCTAAAAACGGCAGATATAAAATTATAGTAACTGAGCTGCCATATCAGGTTAATAAAGCCAGACTGGTGGAAAGTATTGCTGAGCTTTGTAAAGAAAAAAGATTAGACGGAATTACAAATATTGAAGACCATTCGGACAGAAATGGTATGCATATAGAAATTGACATTAGACGTGATGCGTCGCCTCAGATTGTATTAAATAAATTATATGCACTTTCACAAATGCAGGTTACGTTTGGTGTAATTATGCTTGCTATTGTCAACGGCGAGCCAAAGATACTTACACTGAAACAAATATTGCAGTATTATATAGATTTTCAGGTTGATGTTATTCGCAGAAGGACTATATATGATCTGAAAAAGGCTGAAGAGAGAGCACACATTTTAGAAGGACTGAAGATTGCACTGGACTTTATTGATGAGGTTATTGCAATTATAAGAGGTTCTAAAGACCGCCCAACCGCAAAACTAAGACTGTCAGAAAAATTTGGTTTGGATGATGTTCAGACTCAGTCTATTGTTCAGATGCAGTTAGGTCAGTTGACAGGGCTTGAAAGAAGTAAAATTGAGGCAGAGCTGCAACAACTGGTTCAAAAAATTAAGGATTACAATGATATTATTGTAAGCTACCAGCGTCAGTTGGAAATTGTTAAAAACGAAGCCATGGAAATCAGAAGAAAATTTGCTGACCCTAGAAGAACTGAAATTCTTTCTGTTAGTGGTGAGGTTGACATTGAGGATCTTATTCCTGATGAAGAGTGTGTACTTACCATAACTAATTTTGGTTATGTAAAGCGTTTATCAGTTGATACATACCATACGCAAAAGCGTGGTGGCAAGGGCGTATCGGGTATGAGCAAGCGTGAAGAGGATGTTGCCTCTGATATGTTTGTTATTAATAGTCACGATTATGTTTTGTTCTTTACTAATTTTGGCAGAGTTTATAGACTAAAGTGTTACGAAATACCTGAGGGAAGCCGAACTTCAAAGGGTATGAATATAGCAAATTTGTTGCCAATTTCAACTGATGAGAAGGTAACATCTGTTATCAAGGTACCGGAGTTTGACGAAGAAAAGTATTTAATAATGGTAACAAAGCATGGCTTGGTTAAAAGAATTAAGTTAAGTGCCTACAATACAAGCCGCAAGGGTGGTATTATTGCATTAGACCTTAACTCTGGTGACGAGCTTGCATGGGTAAAAATGACAGACGGTAACAGTCAGGTTGTGGTTGCCACTAAGCTGGGAAAGGCTATTAGATTTGATGAAAATGATGTCAGACCAATGGGAAGATCAGCCAAAGGTGTAAAAGCATTAACTCTTCTTGGTGATGACTATGTAATTGGTATGACGACTGTTAATGAGCATGGTATGCTTTTGACTGTTTCTGAAACCGGCTTTGGAAGACTTTCAAAAGTTAGTGACTATAGGCTTCAGTCAAGAGGTGGTAAAGGAATTATTAACTACCACGTTGAAAAGTATGGTAATGTTGCGGCAATTAGTTCAGTAAATGTTGATAATGATGATATAATTATTATTTCTTCTGACGGTGTTATTATCAGAATTGATGCAATCTCTATAAGAGTATGCTCAAGACCTAGTAAGGGTGTAACTGTAATGAAGGTTACTGATGATAATAAGGTAGTAACGCTTGCTATTGCACCTCATAGTGAAGAATCTGAAAAAGTCACAAATGAAGCTGTAAAATCTAATGATGAAGCTGTTGTAGAAGCGACTGAAGAAAATCAAAAAGATAATACAGAAATTTAATATGTAATTTATTTTTATCTGGGCGACCATTGGTCGCCCGCAGCTTTATGTTATAATTTAAAATATAGAAATTAGTTAATCTTATAGTATTAAAGGTGAAAGTTATGCAAAATAGTACAATAGCTGCAATTTCAACTGCAAATGGACCCGGAGGTATTGGTGTTATTAGAATTTCAGGAGATGACGCTTTTAACATTGGTGATAAAATATTTAAAGGTGTTAATAATAGAAAATTATGTAGTATGAATGGCTATACTGCCGCATATGGTAGCATTTATGATTGTGACGAAAAGCTCGATGAGGTTGTGGTTACAGTTTTTAAAGCACCTCACAGCTACACAGGAGAAAATGTTTTAGAAATTTCATGCCACGGTGGTATGTATATTACTAAGCAGGTATTACGTGCAGCAATTAACAATGGCGCTGTTCCTGCACAAGCAGGTGAATTTACACAAAGAGCCTTTCTTAATGGTAAAATGGATTTATCTGAGGCTGAAGCAGTTATGGATATTATTTCTGCTAAAGGAAAAAATGAAGCAAGGGCAGCTCTTGCTTGTCTTGATGGAAAAATAAGTAAAGAAATTTTTAAGGTTAATGACATTTTAGTAGACTGTGCGGCACATCTTTCCGCTTGGGCTGACTACCCGGAGGAGGATATTCCGCAGGTTGACAATGAAAATCTTCTTAAAAGTCTTAACAATGCAAAAGAAATTGTTGAAAACCTGCTTAAAAATTATGATGCCGGTATGGTTCATAAAAAAGGTGTAGACACCATAATTGTAGGAAAACCAAATGTTGGAAAGTCGACATTAATGAATCAGCTGACAGGCTATGAAAAGTCAATTGTTACTAATATTCCAGGCACCACCAGGGATATAATAGAAGAAACTGTTATACTGGGGGATGTAACCTTAAATCTTTCTGACACAGCTGGATTGCGTGATACTGAAAATTTGGTTGAAAAAATTGGTGTTGAGAGAGCTAGAAAGAGGATTGAAACCAGTGGTTTAGTGCTTGCAGTATTTGATGCAACTGATGTGTTAAATAATGAAGATATTAATTTATTAAAAGCTATAAGCAATTTGCCGTCTGTTGCCATTATAAATAAAACAGACAAGGAAACAATTATAGATGTTGAATATGTAAAATCTCAGGTTAAAAATGTTGTATATATATCTGCAAAAAGTGGGGACGGTATTCAAGATTTAATTAATATAGTAGAGAAAATAACTGGTACAGCTGATTTTGATCCATCTGTTGCAACACTTGCAACAGAAAGACAACGTGACTGTGGTGTAAGGGCATTGGATGCTATATATGAAGCAGTTAATGCATTGAAAGTTGGTATGACTTTAGACGCAGTAACAGTGTCTATAGAAGACGCAGTGCAAAGTATACTGGAAATTACTGGCGAACGTGCCAGTGAGGTTATTATACACAATGTGTTTTCAAAGTTTTGCGTGGGAAAATAATATGTATAATATTCTTGGTAAAATAGTTACTGTTACAGTTGATAGAACAATGGGTACATTTCACTCAAAGTATAGTGATATTTTTTATACTGTAAATTATGGGTTTATTAAAAATATGATGGCACCGGATGGTGAAGATCAGGATGCTTATGTTTTGGGTGTGGATTATCCTGTTAATGAATTTACTGGTTCAGTTGTTGCAATAATTCACAGGTTAAATGATATTGAGGATAAGCTTGTTGTAGCACCTCAAAATTTATTGTTGACTAAAAATGAAATTATGAAGCAGGTTTATTTTTAAGAACAGTATTTTAAGACAGAAATTATTATGATTAATAACGAGAGTGGTGAGATATAATGAGTTTTTTAGCAGGAGAATTTGATGTGGCGGTTATTGGTGCCGGTCATGCGGGTATAGAAGCTGCACTTGCATCTGCAAGACTTGGCTGTAAAACTGTAGCTTTTACAATTAATATGGATGCTGTAGGTAACTGCCCTTGTAATCCCTCGATAGGTGGTACGGCTAAAGGTCACTTGGTGAGGGAAATTGATGCTATAGGTGGAGAAATGGGGAGAACTGCTGATGAAAGTATGCTGCAAATGCGTATGCTTAATAGAGGTAAGGGTCCCGCGGTTCATTCACTTAGAGCACAAATTGACAGGAGAAAATACAGTGATATTATGAAGCATAAAATGGAGCTTCAGGAAAATCTTCAAATATTACAAGCTGAAATTATAGACATAAAAAAATTTGATGAATTTTGGATGCTGGAAACCAGACTAAAAGCACAGTACAAGTGCCGGGCCGTGATTATTGCTACAGGAACATTTCTTGGGGGGAAAGTATACATAGGTGATGTTTCCTACGAAAGCGGACCTGACGGAATATTTCCAGCCACTTGCTTAGGACAATCTCTTAAGGACCTAGGATTAAATTTAAGAAGATTTAAAACAGGTACGCCTGCAAGGGTTTTAAGAAGAAGCATTGATTTTACTGATCTGGAGGAGCAAAATGGTGACGAGCCTGTAATTCCTTTTTCTTATGATACCTTAAAGCCACCAAAGAATAAAATAAAATGCCATATTAGTTGGACAAATGAAAATACTAAGAGGATAATTCTTGATAATATTCACCGTTCGCCACTTTATGGAGGTTTAATTGAAGGTGTTGGACCAAGATATTGTCCGAGTATTGAGGATAAGATTGTGCGTTTTTCAGATAAACCAAGACATCAGTTGTTTATTGAACCTTGTGGTATTAATACTGAAGAGATGTATTTACAGGGAATGTCATCTTCTTTGCCTGAAGATGTTCAACTTGACTTCTATCATTCAATTCAGGGATTGGAAAATGTCATAATTATGCGACCTGCTTATGCTATTGAGTATGATTGTGTTGACCCTACTATGATGAAAAGTACGCTAGAATTTGCAGACTTTCCTAATTTATATGGGGCAGGGCAATTTAATGGCAGCTCAGGCTATGAAGAGGCTGCTGCGCAAGGATTAGTGGCAGGGATTAATGCTGCACTAAAGGTAAAAGGCGAGAAGCCATTTATTTTAGATAGGGCATCTTCATATATAGGTACCTTAATTGATGATTTAATTACAAAGGGTGCAGATGACCCTTACAGAATGATGACTTCCCGCTCAGAATATAGGTTGATTTTGCGACAGGATAATGCTGATGAACGACTGACTCCCCTTGGTAGAAAAATTGGTTTAATTTCAGACGACAGATGGAATAGATTTGAGCTAAAGCAGCAACAAAAGAAGGACGAAATTAAACGTCTTAAAAACACGGTTATTTCTCCTACTGATGAGGTTAATGAGATACTTGTTTCACGTGAAACAACTCCAATTACTACAGGTGTAAAATTAATTGACCTAATGAAAAGACCTCAGATTAATTATGAGTCACTATCTGCTATTGATAGTACCAGACCAAACCTTGACCCGAATGTTTTAGAACAGGTAGAAATTGACGTTAAATATGAAGGTTACATAAAAAGACAGTCTGAGCAAATAGCAAAGATGCGTAAGCTTGAGGAAAAACGATTGCCCAAAATTGATTTTTCGGAAATAGTTGGTTTAAGACTTGAAGCGATTGAAAAATTAAATAAAGTCAAGCCGGAGAACATTGGTCAGGCGTCACGTATAAGCGGTGTTAGTCCTGCTGATATTTCAGTGTTATTAATTTGGCTGGCACAAAATTCACATAAGAATACTAAGGGATAAAGCTATGGATAATTTTAATGACGTATTAGTTAATGGTATGAATAAATTTAATATTAGTTTAACCAATAAACAAATTGAGCAGTTTAATTTATATTGCAGCTTGTTGATTGAATGGAACAAGAAAATGAACTTGACCGCAATAAAAGAGCCTAAAGAAATTGCTATAAAGCATTTTGTAGATAGCTGTAGTGTATTAAATTATGTTAAGTTTAATCAGGGGGCGAATGTCATTGATGTTGGTACAGGTGCAGGTTTTCCCGGGATTCCATTAAAGATATTAAGAGATGATATTAAGGTTACTCTGCTTGATAGTCTTAGTAAAAGACTTGTATTTTTAAATGAGGCTGCAAGTAGACTTGAAATTAATGTTAATATTGTACATGGCAGGGCAGAGGACTGTGGAAGAAATGAAGAATACAGAGAGAAATTTGATGTTGCAATATCCCGTGCAGTTGCTCCGCTGAATGTGTTAAGTGAGTATTGTATTCCTTTTGTTTGCAAGGATGGCAAATTTATTTCTATGAAAGGTCCTAATGTACAGAAAGAAGTTGATGACAGTAAAAGGGCTATTAAAATTCTGGGTGGACGTTGTAAAAATGTTGTTCAGTTTAATGTAGATGACAATAGCAGAAGCGTAGTTATTGTTGACAAAATTAATACCACACCGTATATGTACCCTCGGCACGGTTCAAAAATAACAAAAAAGCCACTTTAAAATTTAAAAATGAGCTATCTATAGCAGCTATAGGTAGCTTTTTTCGACTTAATTAAAGTAAAAGTTATATAACATCTTATTTTAATATGATTTACTTTGACAAATTAATAACGCCTACCATGCTATTATAATATTGTTCAAAAAAGATGTTTAAATGAGGTGGTAAAAATGAGATTAATGCAAAGAGATGAAAACAAGCTTGCGGATATACCTGTTACTTACATAATTCCTAATAAATCACAGCCGAGAAAGATATTTAATAAGGATGAATTAAATGCTCTATCCTGTAGCATTGCAAAAAACGGCATATTACAGCCCCTGACTGTAAGAAGAATTTCAGCAGTTGAATATGAGCTTGTTGCCGGTGAAAGACGATTAAGAGCAGCAATAATGGCGGGTTTTACTAAAGTGCCTTGCATTATAATGAAATGTTCTGATAATCAATCAGCTATTTTTGCTCTTATTGAAAATCTACAGCGTGCTGACCTGAATATGTTTGAAGAGGCATTGGCGATTAGAAAGCTAATAGTTGAATGTAATATGACTCAAGAAAGAGTAGCAAAACAAATTGGTAAAAATCAGTCAACCGTTGCAAATAAATTAAGATTATTGAGATTAACCGATGAAGAACAAAAAATTATACTTGAAAATAATCTTACAGAAAGGCATGCAAGGGTTATACTAAAGTTAAATGAATCTAAGCGAATAATTGCGTTAAAAAAAATTATTGCTGATAACCTAAATGTAACAAAAAGTGAAGAATTGGTTAATTCTATGTTAGGTGATAATGGCAAGCCAAAAAAGAAGAATGTAAATCAAAAGTTTATAATTAAGGATGTTAGAATTTTTATTAATACCTTTATGAAGGCATATGATACAATGAAGTCCAGTGGAATAAACGCTGTTAGCAATAAAACAGAAAGTGATGAATATATAGA
>Ga0153961_1000150_pt1 | contig 24659 bp, 14 predicted proteins | sample TSFL045MetaG_FD_104748 | JGI IMG/M metagenome (GOLD analysis project Ga0153961, IMG submission 104748) | Attine ant fungus gardens microbial communities from Florida, USA - TSFL045 MetaG | ecosystem: Host-associated > Fungi > Mycelium > Unclassified | place: USA: Florida, Withalacochee...
AAAAAAAAAGCAGGGGTTTATAGATGAATCAACAAAATTAACGCTAAATGTTATGTTGGTAGTTCTATTAACTTGTCTAATAGATTTTATTATTATTTCAATTTAAAAGCTATGATACTTAATTTAAAAATTTCTCTGATTGCCAGGGCTTTAATCAAATACGGTTATTCTAATTTCCAGCTAGAAATTCTTGAATATTGTGAACCTTCTAATTGTATAGACAGAGAACAATATTACATAGATTTATTAAAACCAGAATATAACATATTAAAAACAGCCGGATCTAAGTTAGGATCGAAACATTCAGTAGAAACAAGAAACAAAATTAGTCTTAGTTTAATTGGAAATAAAAGATCGGTAGGAGGTCCACGAAGTTTGATTCCTTGTATAGTATTAGATGTCACAACTAATGTAAGTACTAGATACAAATCAGTAACTCTTGCAGCCGAGGGTGTAGGTTCTAGTCCAAAAGCGGTTAGAAAGTACCTAAAAAAAAATAGCGAAAAACCATTTAAAAAAAAATATATTATTACTAAGTTAAAGCCATATAGTTTATATGACTCCAGTTTAAATAAAAATTAATTATCCTTGCAATTTAACTATTTTTAAAATCAGTGAAACAAGGCGATAACAAATAAAGAGAAAATCCGGAAAGGGGGTAGGCTGCTTTAGTTTTTGAAAACAAAGAACAATTGTAGCTTATTTAATATAAAAAAATTATACCTTAGGATTAAATTGTAAAAGAGCAACGAGTAGACGGTAGTTAATTATTGAACAAAAACAAAAATAATTTAAGGTATACTCTAAAGGACTGCTAACGCAGTTATCTTGTCAAAACCCATTCTAAACAAATAATAAGTAATACCGCAGGCTCAAATAATTATTAATAATACCCATAACCAAATTTACTAATTCTTATTTATTTCTTAATATTCTGCATGATAAATTTGATGACCTTGAAAAACACATCACAGTGCAATCATTAATATGATAGTATACTGTGTGAAATTTGCCCGATGCCATTAATATAAAAAAGGTCATTGGTTGTTCTTGTTAAAATTTAACATATAACCTATTAAAGTGACTAATTGAAAATCTGGTTAATAGCGGTCAAGTTAAGGCCGCGTGTTATGCTAATTAATTTGTTTAATAATAAGCTACAAAATAAATTTGTTTTATTATTAATTAGTAGAAACACTATCCACTATATGCTAGAAACCCTTTATTGACTTAATACTCATAGTTGGCTATGATTTAGCTTATAACTTTTTATAATTTATAAAAGCTTTAGCGTCATCACAAGTATAACTATAGTAAAAATTTAAGTTGAAAACTATCAAAAAGGCAATTAGCAGGAAACCAACGGATTTAATACAATAATCTTAGTAGGTTCTTCAACGACTATACGTGGAGTAAAAAGAAATAGTCTACTAAAAAAAATAATAGGCCAAGAAAGGACGGTCTTCTCAGGCCTTTTGGTTATATAATAAGTAGCTAGAGAGTTATTTAATTAGCTCGGTTGGCTTTGCCTACCCACCTAAAGGTGTCACTTTACTTGAACTTGAAAAGGCTAACCCCTCTAAGTGTTCATTTAAAATAGTTAAAGTTTTATACCTTACTAAACCTAAAAGATAAAATATTATAATTAATTAAAGATACAATGAATTTTTCTATTACAAACCCCGCAGGCTCATCTATTTTTAAATACATGCTGGCGCATAATTTCGTTTTTAAACCAAAAAAATCCGTAAACAAAATCTTAAAATCTAATTTTATTATTACTAGAAACCTTCACAGAGGTTTACCTAAATTAACTATAACTCCAGCAGTAAGTTATAAAAATGCAAAAATTAACAAAAGTTTAATATATAAAGATATTAAAGATAAAGCTTTTGTTTATAGATGGATAAACTTAATAAATAATAAAGAATACTTAGGTAGTACATCAAGATCAAGATCAAGATCAAGATCAAGATCAAGATCAAGATCAAGTGCAAAAAAAAGGCTTAATACTTATTTCGATTTAAAAACTTTAGCAGAGGTAAATATGCCAATATATAATGCAATCTTAAAATATGGACATGAAAACTTTATTTTTGAAATAATTGAATATTGTCAACCAAATGAAACAATCAAAAGGGAGCAATATTACTTAGATAATTTTGATTTTGAATATAATGTATTAGCTAATGCTAATTCTCTGTCTGGTTATAAACATACGGCTGAAACCTTAGCTAAATTGAAAGGAAGACAAAACCTTTTAGGTTATAAACATTCTCAAGAAACCATAGATAAATTAAGAGAGATTAATCTGGCAAAATTTCACAGTGAAGAAGCTAAAGAACAAATGAGAAATGCTTGAACAAAAAGAAAAGTTAATTCAGGTTATTTAGATTCATATAATGATACAATTCAATCAAAAACTAAAAAAGAAGGAAAAATAGTAGTAGTTACAAATATAGAAACTAATATTTCAAAAGAGTATAAATCTATAAGTGAAGCTGCAACTGTTTTAAATTTAACAAGAGTAACTTTAAGAAAATATATTAATAATAAAAAAATATTTAATATGTTGAAGGCAGGATTAGTGAAAGTACAGTATATTATTACTCTTAAAAATAAAACTTAATTGGAGTATAAATAATTTATTAAAAATTAAAAATGTTTTGCGGATGCCCCCCTAGCGAGCCTTATAATTAAAAATAACAGACAACAAGCTTTCCGCACCCACAGGCAGCGAGCAGGTCTTTTAAAATTTAAAGGTAAATAATATAATACCGGACTAGGCAGGTGGCTTTGCCAATTAGTTGTTGTTTTTAGAAAAAGGAAAAAACTTTAATATACCCTTCTCCCTTATTTTTTTTTGTTAGTGGAGCGCAGCCTGTGGGTGCGGTTAGTTCTTAAAGGTACTTAAATTAATTCAAAATAGCTTCATGAGCTATTAAACGTTTTTTATTATTTTTTTTGTAAAGTGCTTAACTATGAGGATTTGATTAAAACCTATAGGGTCCTCATTAAACTCGATAGTATGCTGGAACATCCTAAAGCTTTAAGTACTTGATTTTCACCCTAAGCTTAAACACAATTACAGGAAAAGTAAAAATCTTAAAGATACTAAATGGACAATCAGCAGGGAATATATTTATATTCTAAAAAATTATTAAAGTTCAGTAAATGTTATAATTTATTATATAAAATTAGTTAGTTAATAAATAAAACTTTCTTAAAATCTAGAATAATTCCCTCAGAGACTAGCTAATCGAGCAAATAATCATATTTGATGATATAGTCCAAACTGCATATAAATATGTAGAGAATTGCCTAAGGTAGCAAAATCAGTTGGCCTGCAAAGTGTCTTGGGAAAGCACTTAAGTGGGAAAAACTATCAAACTCCGGGGACGCCCTAAAGCTTATAGTACTAAACTTTTACCGAAAGGTATTTAGCGGCTGAACTAATCATTCAGGTATAGTAACAAGCTATAAGATAAGTGAAAACGAAATGGGCTATCGCGGATCTAAATCAGAAATTTTTAATAAAATGTTAACAACATTTGACCCACAGCCAAATCAAGTTTCTGTAAAGAGCAACGAGTAGACGGTAGTTGAGAATTATTAAAAAGCACTGCGCCTAGCGCAAGCAAATGTAAATCTTTAAGGTGTACTCTAATGGGTTTCGAAAGAAATCATCAAGTCAAAATCCCTTCTAAACAATTAAACAATAGATTATTTTATAGTACGCAAGTACAGCAACCTCAGATTGATTTGAATAAACAAAATATAGAACCATGGTTTATGACTGGATTTACGGATGCTGAGGGGTGTTTTTCTATAAAAATACAGCCAAATGCTAAGTTAAAGACAAAATGGAGAGTTAGACCTGTTTTCTCTATTACTTTGCATATTAAAGATGCTTTTTTATTAGAAGCTATTAAACATACTTTAGGTGTAGGTAATATTAGCAAAAGTAGTAAAACAGTTATTTTTGCAGTAGATTCTATTAAAGAAATACCTGTTATTTTAAACCATTTTGACAATTATCCTTTACTGACACAAAAATTATCTGACTACTTAATATTTAAAAAATGCTTTGAAATCATTAAGGATCATTTAAGTGAAAAAGGATTACTAGAACTAATAAGTCTAAAAAGTTCTCTTAACTTAGGTTTACCTGCCAATTTGAAATTGGCTTTTCCTAACGTTATTGCTAAAGACAGACCTCAATATAAATTTAAAGGGATTTCAAATCCTTTTTGGATCTCATGTTTTGTAAGCGGAGAAGGCTCTTTTCATATAGTAGTTAGAAAACCAGAGAATAAATCTATCAGTGGTGAAGTATTTGCCAGATTTAGTATTCATTTACATGTCAGAGATATAGCGGTGCTAGAAAGTCTAACAAGTTATTTTAAGTTAACAGTGCAGCAATCACCAGATTCAGTAGTAACCGACAAAAAGGTTACTATTTTAAAAAACAGTGCTAGCTTACAAGTTAAAAAACTTTATGATAATTTAAATATTATTATACCTTTCTTCGATAAATATTCAATACTAGGAATGAAAAGTATGGATTTTTAAGATTTTAAAAAGGTTTGTTATATAATCAAAACTAAAGCATCTCAGTTAGTTTTAAATAAAATATTAGAAATTAAATCTGGCATGAATCTAAATAGCCTTATTAAAAAAGAGGATAAAAAAATATAAAACATTATGTTTATTTAATTGCAAGATAAGTTTGATTAGCCGTGTTAAATGAGGTCCGGTATCAATAATGTAACGATGGTCTCACTGTCTCTACAACTTGCTCAGTGAAATTGAATTACGCGTGCAGATGCGCGTTCTAGCCTCCAGGGGGACGGGAAGACCCTAGCTAAATGGGGTCTTTTTTTATTTTTAATAAACTGGATAAATTGCAAGAAGAACTATAATTGTTAATTTAGTAGTAAACTTGCAGCCAAGCGTTATTTAGTGATGTATTTTAAACCTTTGCCCTGCCTGCCCTTAGGGGATGGGTGGACACAGGCAAGAGTACAAATAGTAACGAAGGTTCAACGACTAATAGGTGAGTATCGCTAACAATAAGCCTAATACGAACATCCGGCATTCGCTAATGAACGATTGATGACATAGTCTGAACCAATTTGTGAAAATTGGAAGTAGTGAATAAAGAGTCACTGCGATAACATTTCTTTTCTACTTTTCTTTAGTGATAATTAAAGAGGAGAGGGAATAATTTGATGCAGCTTTACTGTAGTTAGTTATCATGCGAATCTAGAACAACCCTAATTTAGAGAGAATAGGGATGTTGGAATTAAGATTAAATCTTATGCTGTTTTATTTAAAATACCATATTGATCTATTCTTTAGTAGAAACGAAAAATTGGGAACCTTATAGTTAGGGTTGGGTTTGTGTTTACCTCTGTTTTAATATAGATTTTTAATTATTATTTGTTTTTACATTTAAATATTTTCTAATTTATATTAAGGAAAAAGAGGGAGAGTTGACTAATTGGCAGTTTGACTGGGGCGGTCGTCTTTAATAAAGTAGCAAAGTACAACCAAATATTTATTAAATTTAATACTTTACTTTTTTGCCTATGGCTTATAAGTGAAGCTAACAAATAAATTAACTTGTTTTGCTAAGGCAATAAATAGTTATAAAATAATCTTCAAATTACAAAAGGTATAGCTAGAAATTGAATGGAGATCAATCAACCAGTGAAGGGTTGCGCATTTGTTTAATGGCGGTAAGCATGCTTAACTGAAAGACTCAAAAGTCGCACAGATACGTAAGTAGGGCATAGTGACCCCCCGCTATAGTATGGAATAGTCGGGGATCAATTGATAAAAATATAATAATATGTGTTTCAACGTTAGTGTGCCGAAAGGCCCTCTATACTTAAACTAAAATTAAAAGGTGGAATCTTTCACTAAGTTGAGGTAAAATAAAAATTCCACTTATGTTGCTTATTAAAAACAAAAAAACAAAAATAAGATTAAGCCCTAAAGGGTGAGTTAGACGCTAACAATAAATTTAATTAAAAATATGAAAATAATATTACAAAACAACTTATCTTTAAATAAATCAGGAGTGTATCTAATTACTAATTTGATTAATGGTAAAAAATACGTAGGAAGTTCTTCAGTTATACAAAGAAGATTAAATGAATATTTAAATATTCAGTATATTACTAGAAACCTAAAAAAAGGTAAAAGTAAACTACTAAATGCTTTTTTGAAGTATGGTTACATTAATTTTGAATTTAAAATATTAGAAATTATCGAATTTGAACCTTCTCAATCTAAATTAGAAAGAAGAAATTTACTTTTGGAAAGAGAACAATATTATATGGATGAAATTAAACCAGAATATAATATCAATCTAAAGGCTGGTAGTAATTTAGGTAGAAGTTTTTCAGAGGAAGTAAGAAAAAAAATGAGTTTAGCTAAATTAGGAAAACCTGGAAATAAAAAAGGTGCTATTTTACCACTAAAATCTAGAGTTTTATTTAGAGGGTATGAACAAAGGTGTAGTTATGCTAAATGAAAATAATGAAGTATTAAATTATTTTAAATCTATTCAAATAGCTAGTGAAGCTACAGGAATTTCTAGAAATAGAATAAGTAGATGCGCTAGAGGTATTAGAAAAGAAATAAGAGAAAACGGAAAAGTAATTAAGTTCAAGTATAGTGATGTAATCGAATAGTTTTTTTTCTTACACATTCAATTATTATTAACTTTTGTCACCTTAGTTAGCAATAATTAAGTGAAAATTGGGTTAATTTCAAAGATATCTCTTTCGAAGAGACAATTTGAAGCGAAGCTACTCTGAACTGTACTTTATTTAGTATGAGTGTAGAACGTTCAACGACTAGAGGGTGAGTTCAGTTCACAATAACCCCTCCACGAAAGCCCAACAACTATTTAAGATTATAGTTGAAGACATAGTCTGAACCATTCCGTGAAGAATGGAAATAAAGGATAAAGAGCCTTTATATTAACAAATTGAAAAGTTACGCTAGGGATAACAGGTTAATTGCCGACGAGAGTACACATTGTCTCGGCAGTTTGACACCTTTTGGGTCTGTACAAAACAATATTTGCTTATAGTAAATTATTAATTTGCTATTTATAGCATCAATATTTCATTACTATATATAATATAATATTATTAGTTTTATATTACAAATTTTAAAAAATAACTAATTTATTATATGTGTTAGCTCAGGAAATGAAATTCAAGATTTAGCAGAGATAGTTCAAACATAAATACTAATTAAGATACTTATTAAAAAATTTTTCTCATGAATCAATCACTTAAAGATATTCTCACATGCTTGAGTCTATGCTTTATATAATAAAATGGAAAAATGAATAAATTCTTGTTCTGCAAAACAATTTTTAGGCAGCAGTAGTAAAATAAATAAAAATGAATAATTGAGACAAATAATAAAAATTTAAAGTACAAATGACATCGGGGAATTTTAATAGAAATATTAAATTAGAAGTTGGCTATTTGCTGGAACATCCTTAGAGCTTTAAATACTTAATAAGTGAATAAAAAAAGTTTATGCGCATAACAAGTAAAAAATTTAAAGATTGGACAATCAGCAGGGAAGTTTATAAATTAAATAAGTTTAAGCTGCTTGTGAAGATATAACCCCCCTCAACGACTAAACGCCAATATCCAGAAGCTTTGTATATGTATTCTTACACTGGATAAAGATATAGTCTAAACTTGATTGAAAGGTTAAGATTAAAAATTGCGATAGTTATAGTCGCTTAAAATAGAAATATTTTAATAAAAATTGGGTTAATTTCAAGAAAATCTGTCTTCTAAGAATAAAATTAAGAATACAGAAAACTTGAAGCGAATCTATTTTCGACATTACTTAAATTTAAAGTATGAGAATAGAACGTTCAACGACTAGTAGGTGAGTTATGTCAACAATAATCCTACCACGAAAGCCCAACAACTAATATATATATGTGTAAATTCAATAAATAATTGCCTGCAGCCAAGGTAGGTTTTTTTAATTTATATTAAACCTGTATTGGCTTGGCTTTTTTTTTATTACAAATTACTTTACAAAAGCCTGCCTTTAGGGGTAGTTTATTTAATAAAAATGAAACAATAAATAATTCTATGATTCTTTTTAGCTGCGTATTAAACCTGAGCAAACTACTCCAGCTCCGATGTATTTTGCAGCTGCTAACATTTTTTTAATAAAATATAATGTATAAAATAATATGAAAAGAACATTAAATTTAAACAAAGAAATTAGAAACACTAGAGATGGATTTCATCTTAATTCAAAATATTGGCAAGAGCATAAAAAAAAATTACCGCCTTTACCTGCTGAATTATTTCAAATAGCTGTAGGAATGATACTTAGTGATGCTTGTATGTATAAAGTAAGCAATCATGCTTTAATAAAATTTGAACAAGGTTATCTTCAAGAAGAATTCTTATTTCATTTATTTTCTCTTTTTAAAGAATATTGTTTTATGATTGAACCAGGTAAACGAATTCAACAAAATGGAGATATTTTTAGAAAAGGCTTAATTAAGAGTTTTTGGTTTAAAACTTTTTCTCATGTTTATTTTGATTCTCTATGGGATTTGTTTTATAAATCATGTTCAACAAGTAAATCAACTATAAAAAGTATAAACAAAGGTTTAATATCTAATTATTTAACAGAAAGGGGATTAGCTTATTGGGTAATGGGTGACGGCTCATTAAATAAAAAATCAATGATTCTACATACTCAAAGTTATAGTGAAGAGGAAAACTTAATATTAAGTAAAGAGTTAAATGAAAAATTTGAGTTTAAAATTGTTCCCCCCGCAGGCTTCAAACAAAAATATAGGGTAATAGTTTTTAATTCTGAGGATACAGTTTTGTTGAGCAAATTAATTAAACCTTACATAATTGCTAGTATGAGTTATAAACTACCTATTTGTTAAATTAAAAAAGGGTAATAGATATAAATATATTAGTTGATGACATAGTCTGATCCAATTTGCGAAAGTTGGAAACTTAGGATAAAGAACCTAAGTGATAACATTAATGGTCGACTCATCCTATCCTGCAAAGCGTATTTGGAACACGCTAATAGTGGGAAATGAACTATCAAACTCCGGAAACACCCTAAAGCTTATAGTACTAAACAATATTCGAAAGATTCATTGCGGATGAACTAATCACTCATGTAAAGTAACAAGCTATAAGATTGATGAAAATCTAATGGGCAATCGCGGATCTAAATCAGAATTTCGAATCTCACAGCCAAAAAGAATTTCTGTAAAAGAGCAACGAGTAGACGGTAGTTGGTTACTAGCAAACAAGGCTATAAGCTTAAGGTGTACTCTAATGGGTTTCGAAAGATACTATCAAGTCAAAGTCCTCTCTAAACGATTATGTAAACAAGTTTCTACTTTAACTTCCTCGGCCCAAGCGCTAAATTTTAGCTTAAATCCCTGGTTTGTAACAGGGTTGATAGATGCTGAAGGTGTTTTTTTTATAAGCTTTAGAAAAGATAAGGAATATAAATTAGGATGGCAAATTGGAGCAGAATTTCAGATACAACTTCACAAAAAAGATATAAATATATTATTAGAATTGCAAAATTTTTTTAGTGGAACTGGTTCAATAAGTATTAGTAAAACTCGACAAAGAGCAACTTATTCAGTTAAATCTATTAAAGATATAGTAAATACAATAATTCCTCATTTTTTTAAATATAATCTCTTAACACAAAAAGCAGCAGATTTTGCTCTATTTACGAAAATTGTAGAACTACTGAATGCTAAGGCTCATTTAACTAGTGAAGGTTTAAATAAAGTAGTAAATCTAAAAGCTTCATTAAATTTAGGTATTTCCGAAGTTCTTAAATCTTATTTTACTAATATTATTCCAGTTGAAAGACCTTTAGTTAAAAGTACTAGCCTACCAGATCCAAATTGGATAGCAGGTTTTGTAAGCGGTGAAGGGTGTTTTGATATTAACCTTAAAAATTCAACCTCTCATCGTACAGGTTACCAAGTAATTTTAAGATTTAGTGTTAAACAGCACGAAAGAGATAAATATTTAATGGGGCAGATATCTAAATGGTTAGGTTGTGGAAAAGTTTACCAATCTAGCGGATATAATTGCTGTTCTTTAACAGTGGTAAAGTATTCTGAGATTACTAATTTAATCATACCTTTTTTTAAAAAATACCCAGTGTTAGGTGTGAAACAATATGATTTTTCAGATTGGTGTAAAGTAGCCAATTTAATGAAAGAAGGTTATCATCTAACAGAGAAAGGTTTAAAGTTAATTCAATCCCTTAAAAACGGAATGAATAAAAATCGAAGCTCCGAATAATTATTAATCGCAAGATAAATTTGATCGCCATGCCGGGGGAAGAAGCTTGGAAGGGTTCGGCTGTTCGCCGATTAAAAGGGTACGTAGCGCCGTCTAATTATTATAAATCCATGTGTAAAAAAACAAACAAAAAAAAAATAAATCAATAAATAATCATACACTACCAACAATTTCTCTAGCCACCAGCTGAGTTGCAAATTATAAAAAATAATAAAGCAATTATAAGCTGAAACAGGCAATGGTATAAAGCATCAGACTAAGGTAGTTAGAAAAAACTAAAGAATAAAAATTACTTGCTCTAATATAATAATTGCAAAAAATGTATTCTTACGGGCTAACCGTACACTTAAACAGCATGTCTGAAAAGCAGATTTAATAAAATATTTTATATGGTCATCTGCGAGCTAAATTCTATATGGCTAGGTTAACGAACCTCTACAAAAAATTAACACAAGTTATCTTAGGTTATAATTTAAACGTACCCTAAAATATAACAGAGAAATTCTAGATACTTAATAAGTGAATGAGGAGCCTAAGTAGAAAAAGAAAGGGTTATAATAAGAATTCGGGATTACCTGAGAGAGGCTAACTTTCAGAGGTAACAGAGGTCTCGTAGTAGTTTAACCCATTGTAATGATGTGGCAGCTGCCTTTATTTAAAAAATTTAATATTAACTAATAGCTAGCTAAGACGAAGGGGACCAGAGAGAATTCTGTATTTTGCAAATTTTGCTATATAAAATATATTTAAATAAAACAAACAAATAATATAAAAATAAAATATGAAAATAGACAGCTTAGCTGGAATCTTTTTTAATTTAACAGCTTAGCAATGATCTCTTGGAAAGCCGTATGCAGGGAAACTTGCACGTACGGTTTGGGAGGGGGATTTTGTTTAACCGAAGTTTAATTCTAAAGTTTACTTTCTTTAATTACTTAGGCACAAAAATTTGTTTTTGTTTTTTCAAGTTTTATTGAAACAGTTAGCTTAAAATGATTTATTAAATAGGGGAACAATCTACTACCTCGTGTGAGTTGGGTAAAAATAACACGTCCTAGTTAAATTATCACAATAATCAGTCTAAACTTAAAATCTTTAAAAATAATGCAAAATATCTTGTCGAAAAATATAAAAAATACTAAATTAAATATGAACTATAATTTTTATTATAAAAAAATATTTAAAAAATTTACAAGATTAAATTAATCTAAGTATATTAAGTATATCGAGCCTTATTATATTAGTGGTTTAACACAAGGTTTTTTCTTTTTTAGTATTTAAAAAATAAGCCAAATAAGGTAAATGAATAAAAATTCTTAAAGAAGAGTATAATAAAATTATTAATAAATTATGGCCTTAGCAAGTTAGCAAGAGCTCTTAATTAATAACTAAAAATAAACCCCTTCTATAATTTAGTTAATGGCTTTCGAAGTAATCCCTTAGTTTTTAGTTTAGTATAAATAGTATCTATATTATTATTATTTTTTAAAATTTAAGTATTTATTATTGTTTAATATTAAAATTTGACTATAAAAAGCCCCTTAATTATTTTTATTTTTTATTGATTATAATCGTAAAATATTAAGATAAAAACCGGAAAAATTGCAAGGACCACTGTAAATTCTCCTGTTCATTTAACGGAGCAGTCAATTTGCATCCGAGCGCAATTTAGTCCAAAATCAGGATTGCGAAGGTTCAACGACTAATAGGTGAGTATCACTAACAATAAGCCTAACACGAACATCCGGCATTCATTAACCTTTTCTTAAACACCAGGAAGATGAATGATGACATAGTCTGAACAGTAGCGTGAGTTACTGAAATAGTGATTAAATGTCACTATAATAACAAAATTGTTAATACGACGTGAAATAATAGACTCCAATTCCATATTATTTCTAATTGGCTCCTAAATTGGTTGCCAATGGCAGCCTCCCTATATATTTCGAAAGTATGCTTAGCAAAGCATTTTAGCAAAAAAACTATGAAAAATATGAAAACAAATAACAAAGCAATAATATTAATAAACAAAAGAACTAATTTAAATTTCTCAAATTATACAATGCCTTTAGCAAATTTTACTAAATATCCACTTTTTTTGTTTGTAAAAAAAACTTTACTAGATCGAATAAGTTTAATTAAAACTCAATATTCTATTAAACATAAAGTCCGAGTTTTTTATTTAAACACTGATAATGCTAGAGCTTACGTTAAAAAAGAGCTTGAAAACAAAGGAGGTGTTTATATCTTTTGGTGTAAAGCTAATGGTTTATTTTATGTAGGTTCCGCTATACGGTTTATTACCAATAAAGGAAGACTAAATGATTATTTTATGAAAGGTAGAGTTAATGCATCACTGGCAGGGCTAAGTACAAAAGTAAGTAAGAAACTAGCTGAAAGCTTTGAAAAACATTCAATTAGTAATTTTACATTGCTTATCGTAGAAGCTAAGGATCTAACTAAAAAAGAAGTACAACTTAGAGACTTTAGCCTACACTTAAAAAAAGTTTACTTGTTTCATCTAATGAAGGTAAAGCTATGAGTGAAGCAACTAGAATAAAATTAAGTACAATCAACAAGTTTTACCAATATGAAGTAGATAAAAAGGGTGTAATATTAGTTGGCTCTGAAAAGGGTCTTAAATAAGTTTCTCGTACTGGTGTAGTAAGTTTAGACCAAAAGTTGTTTTCTATTGAGTATGACTCTGTTAAAGGGCATTTTAATTCTGGATTAATCTTGAGCTATTTTCTTATAGTCAGTTAAAGGAAGGTCAACAAATAACAGTTAAAAATACAGTAGTAAAACTAAATCAGGGGTTTACGAGTATCAGACTAAAAAGAGTTCATTTTTTGCTTATGAACCTAGTGTTAAAACTTGCTTGACTAAATATAAAATTAGTTCTACACATTTAAGACGAGTTAGAAAATTTGGACTAGAATTTTTTGGCAAACTATTTAGTAATCAGAAATTAAATTAGTTCACAACATTCAAACTGTAAGCTTATCGAATTTGATTTGCTCACGATATTTATACACCCTTTAAATAGGGAGATATTTTTTAAATAATTTTGCTAAACAGAGTATCACTGCAGGTATTAATAAACAGGATAGTTGAATTATGGAATCAAACTAAAAATGACTTGCGTCGGTAAAGGAAACTATAAGCTGGGAACTCCTAAAGCTTTAAGTACTTTAAAGAGTGAAAATCTTAAAGATGTAACAATGGAAAATCAGCAGGTAACCAAATAATATAAAATATTAAAGTAGGTTCCTCAGAGACTACGCGTTTCCATCTTAATTTATTTAAGATAAGATATAGTCCGAACTAGTTAGAAATATCTAGATGCTGTAACTAGCTTTACTAATGCTATAGCTGCAGTAACAAAATCACATATCATATTTGGAGTCAGTATGGTGCTGTGTGAGGTAGGATCTCACTTTCGTGCCAAAAATTATCAAACTCCGGGGACGCCCTAAAGCTTTTTATACTAAACTATATATGAAAATATATAAGTGGCTGAAGTAATTACTCAGGTATAGTAATAAGTAAAAAGATGAGTGAAAACGAAATGGGTTATCGCGGATCTAAATCATTATTATTCTCAAATAAAAGTGTAAAAGAGCAACGAGCAGATGGTAATTATTTTACTAAATTAGTCAAAATAAGGTGTGCTCTAATGGACTGTGAAAACAGTTATCAAGTCAGATTCCTTTCTAAACAATTAAAATTAAATAAACTATTTTTGTTTCTAACAGGGTGTTACCGTAAAACGCTCTCAATAAACCCTTATTTCGTCACTGGATTTGCCTTTTTTGATGCTGAATCAAGTTTTCAAATTTCAGTTACTATTAATAAAAATTCAAGGTTAGGTTGAGGTTTAGAGCTTTTTTTGTTTTGTTTGGTTACAATTGGCCTTCATTCACGTGATTTAGCTTTATTACTAGAAAAAAAAGGAGTGTGGAATCATAGTGAAAAATGATAGTAAAAATGAAGTTAGTTTTAGAGTAAATTCACTTCAAGACTTAACAAATAAAATCATTTCTCATTTTGAAAAATATCCCTCAAAAAGCTGCTGAGTTTAAATTATTTAAACAAGTTATAGAATTAATGCAGAATCTTACAACGGAAGGTTTACAAAAAATAATTAATATTAAAGCTTCTATAAATTTAGGTCTTTCAAATGAGTTAAAAATTAATTTTATTAATACAGTACCAGTACAAAGACCAACGATTAAAACAATAAATATACCAGATTTTAATTTAATTTCAGTTTTCGTTAGTGGTGAGGTTAATTTTGTTTTTTATATTTTTAAATCTAGTTCAAATAAAATTGGATATCAAGTAAAATTAAGAATAAGTATTACTCAACACAGCAGAGACAAGGAATTATTAGATTTAATCGTTAAGTATTTAGATACAGGAATTATAAATATTCACAGTGAAAATTCTTTCGTTTTAAAAATCACTAATTTTGTAGATCTAACTAATAAAATTATACCATTGTTTGAGCACATGGTGTAAAATATCTAGATTTTATAGAGGGTTCTTTTTGTGCAGTAGCTAAATTAATTCATACGAATGCCTTACAATTGAAGGTTTTAATTTAATAAGAAAAATTAAAGATAAAATGAATACAAAAAGAAAAATAGATTAATTATTAATTGTATGATAAATCTGATCGCCATGCCCTATCTTCTGGAGGGATAATTAGTAAAAAGGGGCAGACCTTCTAGTACGAAAGGACCAATAGGCTGTGTTTCTCTAGTGTACCAATTGTTTTAATTATTTAATTTGTTTACTTCGTCAAGCTTTTTATAAAAATATATTGTTAAGATAATTAGCAACTGCTCTTGTTTAAGCAATATAAATTAGAAAATAGTGAATTGTATTTTACAATAGGAGGCTGCATGTTTTATTATCAAAATTTTTTAATATTAAAGCTGCAGAAAATAATGAATGCATAGTTGGGTAGCCACAAACATAATAGATAAGTGCTGAATGTCTATCAAGCAAGAATCTAACCCCTAGATACTAAATGGTTTATTTATAAGCTAAAATTGAGAAATAGAACATTTCTAGATAGGCTGCGAATGCAAGTATTGTAAGGTATTTAGTTTAGCAGTACTAATTTATAAAAAAACTGGATGATGAGGATTAGCATAATTTATAATATATAAAAAATTTTTACTAACAAGTATTGTTGCCCTACATATAAGGCTTACACTGGACACTGATTTGCCTTAGCAAATTTAAGGATTCTAGTGAAAAGAAAGGGGGGAGTAGTCCTAATTGGTAAGGGACTTGCTTTGGGAGTAAGGATTTGCGAGTTCGAGTCTCGCTTCCCCCAAGCAATTATCAGCTCTACTTAAATGTTAAAAATTTACGGGGGTTGCTCTTTTTCTCTTTTTGTAGGGTGCACTGTTTTTAATTTAAAAGAAAGCACTTGTAGTTATCTAGCTGTTGACAAAATAAAATTATTTTTATAAGCTGCCTTGCTATTATAATTGGTAGGAAATTGGCTAATACTAGCCTTAACAATCAATAAATAATAAATGGGAAGTAATGTTGCTAAGCAATATAAAGAAAAGGTTTAAGGTCTTATGGCTGAGTGGTTAAAGCGGAGTACTGTTAATACTTTTTACAGGGGTTCGAACCCCCTTAAGGCCTAATAAATTTTATAAAAAACACAAAAAATAAGAAAGCCGGAATAGTTTCAATTGTAAAACGGACTCCTTTAAAGATTTCAATAAATAAAAATTAAAACAAAAATAAGAAAGCCGGAATAGTTTAATTGGTAAAACGGACTCCTTGTAAGATTTTAATATTGGTTCAATTCCAGTTTTCGGCATATTTGCTTATCAGCAGAGGCTAGTTTTGTTTGTTTTTTCTTTTCTATTCTTTTCTTTTCTATTCTAATAAAGTCAATATGATTAAGTTGAATTATTTATAGCACAATAAAAGATATTACGTAGGAGCTGCATTTAATGCAATAATATAGTTAATTTTTATCATTAAATTTAAAATTTTGTTTTTGAGTTGTAGTTTAATTGGCAAAACACCATTTTTTGGTAATGGCTTATATCAGTTCGAATCCGGTCAACTCAGTTATTAGCCTATTAGGCAGGTGTTTGTTTTTTTTTTAATTTGAAATGCAATCAATTTTTTGTTTTGTTTTTTGCAATCAATAGAAATAAATCGGTAGCTTAAGCTTCACAAAAACTTCTAATAATATTATTAATATTAACAAATATTTCAATAATTAAATTTTACTATATTTATTTGACTTTTTCTTATTTTCTGTAAAAGAACATGTTATATTTAATTTAAGAGTGTAGTATAATTGGTAGTATCGTGATCTCCAAAATCATTGGCAGGTGTTCAAGTCACCTCACTCTTGTTGTACCTGGAAAGCCATTTAATGACTCTAAATTTTTTAATTTAATTAGTCTGCTTGCCTTCCTAACCATTTTTGTGTTTATTATTATTCTAGTCCATAACATAACAGAACATAACAGAACAGAACAGAACATAGATTAATCTGATAACAAGACGGATTGAATTGGATTGGAAAAAATAAATTATGTTGAAAAACACTTGTTCAAAACTTTTTGTTTGTTTGTTTTTTGAGGGTTTCTAAATAAGTATAGTTAAATATTTATTATTTTAATACATGTATAGTTTAATACTTAATCTTCTAGCCTTAGCAATAATTAACGGATTTTATGTTGGCGGGGCATTGTTGAGAATTTAATTTATAGTTGATTCGGGAAAAACTTATATAAAAATAAAATAACAAAAACCCCGCAGGCTCAAAAAAAAGCACCCCTCAAAAAAATAACACAGAGCCCTTAACTTAATCGGTAGAGGATCTAATTGTCAATTAGGGACGTATCAGTTCGAATCTGGTAGGGCTCGAAAAATATGGTTTTGTATTTTATATAGAGTTAGCTATTAATTAATTTATATATTATGCATTAGCAGTTGTTGCTGTTTCATATTATTAAACAACTCATTCAATTCAAATAAATTAAAATCAATTCAAGCTTGTTATTATAACAATATGCCTGTGTTTGGTTTTGGGCTTTTGTTTGCTGTTTGTTTGTTTGTTTGTATATTGCACCCTATGCGTTTTATTTTAATTATTATTAATTATTTTGCGCCTTCATTTTATATTGTATGAGTAGCCTTAGCAAAAGCTATTATTCTAAATATAATAAATTTATTAAAAAAATTCTCTTAGTTCAATGGTTAAAACAGCATTCTTCTAAATTGCAGATTTTGGTTCGATTCCGAAAGAGAATTCACTGATAGTGATTTATAGAAGGTTATTACCTTATTAGCTTAAGCTAGACTTTTTGATTATATATATAAATATATAAGACTTTTACTATAATAAGAACTTGTGTTAGAACGAATGTATACTAAAGTGGTTAAACTTGTTAAATTAAAAGTTTTATTTGTAATTCTACAATTTTGTATTGATCTTTATTTGATAGAAAAACAAAATAATCCTGTCTTACCAGGTGCAAGCACATAAAGTTTGATTAGCATAGAATTCAACTAAAAATAAAATATATAATCTGAAAAGGTTAGGTAAATTAGTGAATACATTAGCTAAAACCAACCATTAAAACACTATTAAATAAGTAATATAGGTTATAAAATCTAATGTTGATGTTATGTTGATTTTTAAAACCCTGCATTGGAATAGATTGCTTAAACTAAGGGAGGCAGTTTTAAGTTAAGGGAATCAAGTAATTAGGTTACCTGTAATATTTATTGCTAAGGGAAGTTAAGTAAAAAGGCAATGATTTTTGTTTTAAAGCTATTCCTTAATAATATTATCTGCTCTTTATTGCTAAAGCAATTGCTAAGGCAATTAAAACTACTAACACCGTATCAAACTATTACATCTAAGTTCAATTTATTAAAATGAACAATTATAAATAAAAAAAAAATGAAAAAAACTAATTTAAAAATAAATTCTGTTAAACTGGCAAATAATAATGTTAATTATGAAAACCCAACAACAAAAAAAACTACTTTCCAGTCTATATTTTGCAGAACCAGAACAAATTCTGCTTTAATTAATTCATTGGATAAATATTTAACAAATAATAAAGTTGACAATATTTTTAAGGGTGTAAACGTAGACCAACAACAACAAAAGCCGATTTTGGCTATAACTAGAAAATTTATAAATCCTAATAGTCCTTTAAATAGGCAACAACCCTTATCTGAAAATAATAATAATTCTTCAATAGGATTACAATTATTAGAACAAATAGCTAAACCAAATAAAAAATGGCCAGGTTTAATGTTTTTACATAAAAAAGGATTAAGTCAAACAAAACCTAACTTTAAATTTATAAATTATAATTTTTCAAATGGAGCTTTTTTAAATAAAGATGGACAATTAGTAACCCCAAATTATAATGTTAATAAAATCCTTCTTAATAATGTTTATAAATTATTAGTTATTTTCTTTAAAACTATGTATTGCATAATAAGTAAACCTGTATTTATATTTTCTCAAGATACTATTAAAATTCAATTATTTTATTTTGCTTGTATAGGTAGAAATATAAGTTTAAGATCTAAAAAGGGAGTTTCTTTAGTTAAAAATAGACAAAGAATGGGTATAGGATCTGCAAAAAAAGTAGTGTTTAATAACTTCTTTAGCAAATTAACTAAATATTATCCTAATAAATTTAAATTTATTTGTGCAATCTTAAGTAAATTCTTTAATAAAAAAGTAGAATTAGATTTAATTAGATTACATAAGCCTTATTTTAATAGCGATATTTGTGTTAATTTCTTATCTTTAATTATTAATAGAAAAAATGTTTCTAAAGCTATTCAAAAAATTTTTGCTAGTAAATCTTTTAACAATTTATTATTACCCAATATTAGTAATTTTAAATTTTTGGCCGATTCTACTTCTCTAAATCTTAATCAGGAATTGAAGAATAAAGAAGATAACTTAATTAGAAAAAGAGAAAAGGCAATTCAATTAGTAGACAACTGGTTTGGATTGTCAGATTATTTTGATAATAATGAGGTTATTACATCAAGAGTAAATAATGCTTATTTAACCGGTATAAATATTAAGATTAGTGGTAGACTAAGAAGAGAACCTGTAATACCTAAAGTAACAACTAAAAAATTTGAAAAAGGATTTACAGCTAAAGGTAGAATTAATTATTCTGAAATGGCTAGATTTACACATAAAAATAGAAAAGGTGCTTTCTCTATTACTATTAATGCTGGACAAAATTTCTAAAATCCTATTAATTTTAATATAAATATTATTTTTGTTTTTTGTTTAATTTTAATTTATTTTAAACCCACTAATTATTTCTTTTCTAAATACTGTGTATATAAGTATTTTAGTTAATTATTTTTCTTTAAGAAATTTGTGAATAAAAGTATTTTGTTAAAATTATATTAGAAATAAAAATATTAGCATAAAAGTATTTTTTATTGGAAACAGCAAAGCAAACAGTGAAAGATATTCTTAAATAGTACGGGATTATAGTTGAAATAATTAATTTTTAGTAGCGGGTATACTTATTATACTATTCTTATATTGAGATGCGCGGTAAGTTAGTTTTAACTAAGTATAGATAATTAGGTAAATAAGAATATGTTTAAGGGTGAGGTATTTAGTTTTAAATTGGTAAACATTATAAGCTTAAGGTTCTAAACTAATTAAATAGAAGTACGATCAACTAACCAAATAAGAAATATAATTAACTTATTACTTCAATTAAAACTATAAGTGGAACTATAACTCCTCCTATTATAAAAATAACACACAAAATGTAAACCATGTTTATATAATGCTAATATTGTTACACCTATAAAATAGTAAAACTTAAACATACACTTTAAATAATACTTGTAGTGATAGTAAAGAATAAGGTATATTAGCTATTAAAATTAAATAATTATAAAAAGAAGACCCATTAAATAAAAGGTAAATATATTTAATATCTTAATCCTAATTGTTCCCGATCGAGCATATTACAAGAATTTAGTAACACAGGAGTATATTCCAATAGAATAAAGTAAAGTATTGTATAAATTATTATCTAAACTGTGATTAGCTCTAAATAAAAGATGGATTCCTATTACTAATATAAAACTAAAATAGTATATAAAGAAAATAAGTTAAACTTATATTTAAATAACCTAATAAAGGTGCATTGATAGTAATTAAATTAAGAACTTAAAATTGTTATAAAGGACTTATTATTAAAATCATTAAATTTAATGCGATAAGTTACTTACTTTACCTTAAACCATTTTTGGATGGGTAATTTTAATTGCTAAGGGTCAGATATATTAAAATACCTAGATTTGGCGATATCTCTAATTAATAGAATTAATTAACTAACAAAGTATATTAATTATTATTTAATAGGCTCCAAAATTATTTTATATAAAAGTTTTTAATTAAACTAATTTGTTTAGAAACCACAAAGATCGAAGTACAAGGGTAAATCTATTTTATTGCTTTTTAGAAAATTTAAAATTAGTCATTAAGAATACAAATATTTAACTAACTAATCCAAAGCAAATAATTATGAATTAAACTATTTAAGGGTTGTATATGTTATAAATAAAGAGCAGCTCTTGCACCTATAAAACTCAGTATAGTTGGTAATAATTTAATAACTATTGGTAAAGTGAATTATGCTTATATTTGGTTTTATTTCCCGGTCTATAAAAATAATTATAGATAAATTAAAGTCCAACTCCAATTAATAAATCACTATCAACAAATTAACAAAAATACTAAATAAAGCTAAATTAAATATATTACCGTCAAATTAAAAGCTAAACTACTATGCAAGTCTTCAATAAAATTTAAATAATAAAGGCCATTAGCTGTAGCTAATAAAACTAAAGTTATTAGTATAAAACTATAGAAAGCTGTTAATCCTGCTGCTATTGTAAAAAGTGTTAGCAAACATAGCAATAAAACTATATTGTCCATAGGTTAAATCTAAACTTAAAAGTTTACTATAAAATCCTGTTAAAATCTAAATCCCAGGAGTCATAAAATCTAAATCTGTATTTTAATCTAGATCCTTCTTTGTATAAGTACCAATATACTTGTTTAAATTGTATTGTAGTAGCAGGATCTAATCCCAATATTTGCACATGAGTTTTAAAGCTTCTAATGCGTTTTCGTGATATCTTACTTTCATATTAACCAATAAATCAACTGATACTACTTTAGAGAATTGTAAGCTCTAAACTTCTTTTTAATAGCAGCTTGTGGAAAGTTTAATTTCTGTTTAGTTAAATTAAGGTAAAAGTCTTTTTCAAATTAATTAAAATCCAATATATAGTAAAAACTCCTAACCTTAAACGGAGAAGAATATCGATACTTCCGACACCTTAACAATAGTCTATTAGGACTCCCAACCTAATCCAAATCTTACAACGGAAATACAACTATAAATTCGACCTCTTTTACAGCATAAATCTAGATTATCTAAAGCATGCGCTACGAGAGATGGTTTATCATGAATCTCTTATCGACGAAATAGAAAAAATCAACATAACCTTGCCATTAGATCCAGGGACAGGTAAACAAGTAAGAAAGAACGACTTAACATGCAGAAGCCCTCAATAAGAAATACGAGATCGTCTTTATCCTGAAACCGCTCGTTATTCCACGGGTCTCTATAATTACCCTCTCATCCGATAAAACGAACATAATAACTTATTAATATTACCACTGTTTTCACAAGGATCCCTTAAGTAAACCACTCTGAGCAACGTAATAATAAAATATTAATGAGTCGAATAACGGGAGAGCTGGTAATAAACCAATAGCCGACGATGGGATACTCTACAGGCAGCGACCATCCTTCGAGCCCTACAAACTCCTAATTTTTCATCCCAGCACAGGCATAAAGATTCCTAAAACGAAAAGAAAAGTCGATGGATCAAATACAATAATGTATGGCTAACCGAGCTATTTTCCCTAGTCCTAAGTTAAAATATTACACCCCTCGACAACGAGAAGGATCCGTAAAATGGTACCCAAACCACTAAACCCTATGCATTTACCTTCGAAGGACTAAGATAGCGGAACATTAGGTTAGAACGGGCTAATTAGTTAAAACCCAGTATCGAGTGCGACAGCCTACATCCTAACTTAATCTAATTATTTGGCGGGAAATATCATGGCTTCGTAACTTGTCGACTATATATAGGAGCTATTAACCAACCCTCATATTTTCGAGGTGACATACGAGGAGTATTCCTGGATATATTTAAGACGTCGAGCTAGTGGAGTCGTGAAAAGCGAATAAACCCCTCGATCCTTACTTATAAACATCAAGGGAGAAAATCTAGAGCTAGATACATATATATTTAATACTTCCACCTTCGCCGCGCTACCCTTAATTATTATACTATATAACATGCGTATCCGATATCATGAGCTACTGCTTAAACGAGTTGGACACTCAAAAAGCAAGATAAAAAAATAAAGAAAACATTAAACTACGAAAAGTGGTAAAGCTACTCCACGCCGAACTATAAACCCCCATAACTCATTGGCTTCTAGTATTGATACCCTATACCGACAAGTATAATCACCTTCTTGACAAGCTACCGTAATATAAATTCGAGAGATGGAAACTCGTAATTACGAACTTGGTTGCAGATATCTACTAACTACCCAAGAACATGGCATATCTACAGAATAAGGTTGTATATAAATTTACACCATTAACGACGGAAACTAAGGAATAAACTATTTATTTGCTCGCCAAGTTAACTTTTATCCTTATGTCATTGGTCCCTAATTACATGTGCGCAATAACCTAAATCAGGTGTTAACATCTCAACAATTACAGATGAGAGAAAAGACAAAGTAAGGGTACACTCGCTGATAAAGCTAAGCGCAGACACTAATACCCCTTAGAAGTAAGCTAAAGAATTTCCAGAAGTCCGGTTAGATGGACAGTGATAAATCCAAAGTCCTGCCGCAAGGCTCTATATTTAGAGCAACAGCAACACCATTATCTGTAGTTCAAAAAGCCTCACACTTGTTCACATTAAAGTGGCGGATTATCTAGAGAAAAATGATTATAATCAAACGAGGGTATGGTATATGGTATAGAAAATAGACTAAGAACTCAAGCTTACGAAAAAACTATAAATTATTTTTATGGGCTCCTTAATCGTTACGTATAATATTACAATAAAATTGTATTTTCTAATGTGCATAGTTTAGCGAGAGCGAAGGTTCAACTTAAAAATGGGTAACCGATAGCATTATAAATCGTCAACCGGGGGAGTGTATGTGGATATTAAAGCGGTAAAAGGAAGCTGAATAAAATCATATTTGATTGTGAACTTACCCTTATTCCACTCCAGCACAGAATAAAACTATCTTTATTTATATTAAAAATAACAAGTAAATAAACTACATATAAAATATACTATTCCATGGTATAAACATCAGCTATTATATTTGAGTTTAAGAGTTTAATTTATATTTTTTAAAGACAAAACAAATATTATTAAGAATATGAAAGCATTTATCTTATATTTAGTATTATTTTACTAAGCAAATCAAAACCAAGATTAATAATAATTAAAAACCTTATTAATTTTAGGTAATCCTCATAACTTATTGCGATTTAAATTATATCGGCCTTATCTTATTTAAACCAATGATCGATCATAGGGCCCCATAATTATTTGGATATTTATATGTAGGTACTGAAATTTCAGTTTAATTATCTTATTTATTCTAAGAAAAATATAAAAATGGTATAAATTTTATAAAACTTATTCGACTTCGATTTCGATTTAATAATGAATATTTCTATTAGACTAAGCTAACTAGTTATATTAGATGAAGATTTCTAGTAAAATTAGACTTATATTAAATTTTTAGTAATATTAGACTTATATTAGACTAAGATTTTTAGTTATATTAGACTAAGAGTAAAATATTTATATAACTTATTTTGTAAGTAAACGACTTTGTACTATTTTAACTATATACTGCATTAATCGACATTTAAGATTTAAAGAGTATATAATTATACAAACTTCCAAACTCAAGTAAATTTTTAAATAAATAATATAAAATAGTAGTACCTGCGCGTCCCTTTAGCACATAGTAGTAAATAAAACTATTTGGCAACTCTTTCTCTTTATTAAACCATATCTTAAACTTTTGTAACTTTAAAAGTTATATATCTCTCTAATTAAAGGACCGTGGATGGGCCGCCTAAAGTCGACCCCGTGTCTCTGCTG
>Ga0153961_1000153_pt1 | contig 24161 bp, 23 predicted proteins | sample TSFL045MetaG_FD_104748 | JGI IMG/M metagenome (GOLD analysis project Ga0153961, IMG submission 104748) | Attine ant fungus gardens microbial communities from Florida, USA - TSFL045 MetaG | ecosystem: Host-associated > Fungi > Mycelium > Unclassified | place: USA: Florida, Withalacochee...
AGCAGTGCGAACAGTGCGTTAGCGTCCTGTCGCGAGGTGGCGTATATTACGCTTTCCTCCTGCAGAGTCAACCTCTTTCTCAGAAGTTTTTCTCCGGCGGCGCAGTCTCCTGTGCCTCTCAACCCGTTTCCCGTTGCCGGTGTGCCGTGTCAGTGGAGGCGCATTATAGGGAACGGCTCAGATAGCGCAAGTGCAAATTGAGACTTTTTTGCTGTTCGTCTGAAATTTGCACAAATCGTCTGAAATTTGCACAAAAGCGCCGTTTTAGCCCTGTTTAATGCGTGCTGGCAGCCCTGCCAGGCTATTAATCACCCAGTCTGCTGCAGCTTCACCTTCAGCCGTGACGGGTTTACCGCTACGCACCAGTACTTTGGTGCCTACGCCCGCAGCCTTTCCTGCCAGCATATCTTCCAGCTTGTCGCCCACCATATAAGAAGCAGCCATATCAATATGCAGCTCTTCCTGTGCGGTCAGCAGCATACCGGGCTGTGGCTTACGGCAATCACATTCCTGACGGAACTCTTCTACAGTTGCTTCGGGATGGTGAGGACAGAAATAGATGCCATCAAGGTCGACATCGCGATCGGCCAGTGACCAGTCCATCCACTCTGTCAGACGCATAAAGGTATCTTCGGTAAACATACCGCGCGCTATGCCAGACTGATTAGTCACGACTACCAGCGCATATCCCATTGCCTTCAGTTGCTGCAGCGCTTCAATCGTGCCGTCAATAAACTGGAAGTCATCGATCTCATGAACATAGCCACTGTCGACATTGAGGGTGCCATCACGATCAAGAAAAATAGCGGGGACTTTATTCGCCACGTAGAAACTCCTGCTGTAAAAATTGCCGATCAGTATCGCATGATTGCTATAAAAGGGAGAATGTCAGATTGAATCACTTCCATTGATTCAGACGTCTGGATGCCTTAACATCCATCCAGCTTTTATAGCGATTAAAAGTGACGAGGCTTCCCACACCACGGACAACGCAACACGATAATTAATAACATAATGATTAAACTAGAAAATATTACTAAGGTGTTTCAGCAGGGCTCGCGGACTATTCCGGCATTAACGGATGTCAGCCTGCACGTGCCTGCCGGACAGATTTATGGCGTTATCGGTGCTTCCGGTGCCGGTAAAAGTACATTGATTCGTTGTGTGAATCTGCTGGAGCGTCCTACTTCGGGTCGCGTACTGGTCGACGGAGCCGATCTGACTGCACTTAATGAACGTCAGTTAACCCAGGCGCGCCGCCAGATTGGCATGATCTTCCAGCACTTTAACCTGATGAACTCACGCACCGTCGCGGGCAACGTTTCTCTGCCACTGGAACTCGGTAATCTATCGCGCGCCCAGATCAACGCTCGTGTCACTGAGCTGCTGGAACTGGTGGGATTGTCCGATAAGCATGATGCCTGGCCTGCAAATCTCTCGGGCGGTCAGAAGCAGCGTGTCGCAATTGCCCGTGCGCTGGCCAGTAATCCTAAGGTTCTGCTGTGTGATGAAGCCACCAGCGCACTGGATCCTGCTACAACCCGCTCTATTCTGGAGTTGCTGAAAGATATCAACCGCCGCCTTGGACTGACGATTCTCCTGATTACTCATGAGATGGATGTGGTGAAACGCATCTGCGATCAGGTTGCGGTCATCAGTCACGGTGAGCTGATCGAGAAAGACAGCGTCAGTGAAGTGTTCTCACACCCTAAGACGCCGCTGGCGCAGCAGTTTATTCAGTCCACACTGCATCTGGATATCCCGGATGATTATCAGCAGCGTCTTTCTGCCACCGCCGCTGAAGGCACCGTTCCCCTGTTGCGGCTTGAATTCACCGGAAAATCGGTTGATGCGCCGCTGCTTTCTGAAGCGGCTCGCCGTTACAACGTGAATAACAACATTATCAGTGCCCAGATGGATTACGCCGGTGGTGTGAAGTTCGGCATTATGCTGGCCGAAATGCACGGCGCAGAAAGCGATACGCGCGAGGCGATAGCCTGGCTGAAGGAGAATCATGTGAAAGTAGAGGTGTTAGGTTATGTCTGAAGCGATGATGTGGTTGCTGGGACGGGGCGTGTGGGAAACGCTGATGATGACCTTCGTCTCTGGCTTTTTCGGCTTTGTACTGGGCCTGCCGGTCGGCGTTTTACTTTATGTCACCCGTCCAGGGCAGATTCTGCAGAATCAGGGGCTATACCGCGTGCTCTCCGCGCTGGTGAATATCTTCCGCTCCATTCCTTTCATTATCTTACTGGTCTGGATGATTCCTTTTACCCGCGTTATCGTCGGCACCTCAATCGGGCTGCAGGCAGCCATCGTGCCGCTGACCGTTGGCGCTGCACCGTTTATTGCGCGTATGGTTGAAAATGCCTTGCTGGAGCTTCCAACCGGCCTGATTGAGGCGTCACGTGCCATGGGCGCAACGCCAATGCAAATCGTCCGTAAGGTCCTGCTGCCAGAAGCGATGCCGGGCCTGGTGAATGCAGCCACCATTACCCTGATTACGCTGGTCGGTTACTCCGCAATGGGTGGCGCAGTGGGTGCCGGTGGTCTGGGTCAGATCGGCTATCAGTATGGTTATATCGGATACAACGCTACGGTGATGAATACGGTATTGGTGTTGTTAGTGGTTTTGGTGTATCTCATTCAATTCTGTGGCGACCGCATCGTGCGTGCAGTGTCCCATAAGTAAGCCAGTAATCTCACATTATTAAGAAGGAAAGGATATGTCTTTCAGATTCAAAAAAATTGCCGCTGTGGGTGCACTGATTGGCGCGATTGCGCTGGCAGGATGCGATCAAAAAGAGAAAGACGCTAACCACATTAAAGTGGGCGTCATTGTCGGTGCTGAGCAGCAGGTCGCTGAAGCCGCACAGAAAGTGGCTAAAGATAAGTATGGTCTGGACGTTGAGCTGGTCACGTTTAACGACTACGTGCTGCCGAATGAAGCGCTGAGCAAAGGCGATATCGACGTTAATGCCTTCCAGCACAAACCGTATCTGGATCAGCAGATCAAAGATCGTGGTTACAAGCTGGTTTCAGTGGGTAACTCTTTCGTCTACCCAATCGCGGGCTATTCGAAGAAGATCAAGTCACTGGATGAGCTGCAGGATGGCGCGCAGGTTGCTATTCCGAACGACCCGACCAACCTGGGTCGTACGCTGCTGCTGCTGCAGAAAGTCGGTCTGATCAAACTGAAAGATGGCGTGGGCTTGCTGCCAACCTCACTGGATATCACTGAGAATCCTAAGCATCTGAAAATTGTTGAGCTGGAAGCGCCACAGCTGCCGCGCTCATTAGACGATCAGCAGATCGCGCTGGCCGTAATCAATACCACTTACGCCAGCCAGATTGGCCTGACCCCGGCTAAAGATGGCATTTTCGTCGAAGATAAAGATTCGCCTTACGTGAACCTGATTGTTGCCCGCGAAGATAATAAAGATGCGGAAAACGTGAAGAAGTTCGTTCAGGCTTACCAGTCTGCCGAAGTGAACGAAGCCGCTAACAAAATCTTTAACGGCGGCGCGGTCAAAGGCTGGTAATTCAGCTATTCATCTCCTCAAGGGCGGCGCTATGTCGCCCTTTCTGTTATTGGGTACCCTGCCCGACTTGTTATTTATTCCCGTCCTTGTTTCAATAACGCCACTTTTTGAAACCTGAGGATGTTGCCATGCGTTTTTTACCGCTCTGCTTGTTAGCATTGATGCTGACAGGGTGTGTTCATGAGTATCACCCGATAAGCAGCGCACCGTCCCGGCCGCAGCAATCCAGCCAACCGACCCGCAAACCAGTGGTACGACCCGCCCCGGTTAAGCTCTATACCGATGCCGCCGATCTGGTCAGCAAACCGTTCCGCGATCTGGGTGAAGTCTCCGCTGAAGATTGCCAGATCAGTAATCAGAACTCCCCAGCCAACATCGCCACAGCACGTAAACGTCTGCAGATTAAAGCCTCACAGATGAAAGCCAATGCGGTGCTGCTGCATCAGTGTGAAATCGTCACCGGCACGCCGGGCTGCTATCGTCAGGCCGTCTGCCAGGGTTCAGCGTTGAAAGTCAGCAATCAATGAGTGAATTCGCCTCTGCGCAAATTGGGGTAATCCGTTCACCGTGGAAAGAGAAGTTTGCCGTGCCGCGCCAGCCAGGTCTGGTGCAGGATGGCGGCGGCGAACTTCATCTGCTGCCCCCCTACAATCAGCCGGAAGCCGTTCGCGGGCTGGAAGACTTCAGTCACCTCTGGCTGCTGTTTGTCTTCCATCAGACGATGGCAGGCGGCTGGCGTCCTACGGTTCGCCCTCCCCGGCTGGGCGGCAATGCGCGCATGGGTGTTTTTGCGACACGTTCAACGTTCCGTCCCAATCCCATTGGCATGTCGCTGGTTGAACTGAAAGGGATCAGGATTGAAAAAAAGCAGGTGATCCTGCAGCTTGGCAGTCTGGATCTGGTCGATGGCACGCCGGTTGTAGATATCAAACCTTATCTGCCCTTTGCCGAAGCGCTGCCCCATGCAAAGGCCGGGTTTGCCCAGGCGGCACCGGCGGCGGATATGCCGGTTCGCTTCTCCGTACTGGCCCAGCAGCAGCTTCAGCAGCAGTCGCGCTACCCTAATCTCGCACGCTTTATCAGTGAGGTGCTGGCACAGGATCCTCGTCCCGCTTACCGTCAGGGTGAAGCGCAGGAGCGGGAATATGCGGCCTGGCTGATGGATTTTAATGTACGCTGGCGCATTGACGATGCCGGTACTGAAGTGATCGCTATCGACCCGCGTTAAAACCCGCTTTTGAGCCGGTGATCTCACTGGTACACTAGCCGCCAGCAAAATTCTGTCTGTGACTTTCCGATCAACTGGAACCGTAATCAATGCGTACTACTCAATATCTGCTCTCTACTCAGAAAGAGACGCCTTCCGACGCTGAAGTGATCAGCCACCAGCTGATGCTGCGCGCCGGTATGATCCGCAAACTGGCTTCTGGCTTGTACACCTGGTTACCAACCGGTGTTCGCGTGCTGAAGAAAGTCGAAAACATCGTGCGCGAAGAGATGAACAACGCGGGCGCGGTTGAGATTTTAATGCCGGTTGTGCAGCCCGCCGACCTGTGGCAGGAGAGCGGTCGCTGGGAGGAATATGGCCCGGAACTGTTACGTATTGCCGATCGCCACGAGCGTCCTTTCGTGCTGGGTCCGACGCATGAAGAAGTAGTCACTGACCTGATCCGCAATGAGCTGAGCTCTTATAAGCAACTGCCGCTCAACCTGTATCAGATTCAGACCAAATTCCGTGATGAAGTGCGTCCACGCTTTGGCGTGATGCGTTCACGCGAGTTCATCATGAAAGATGCTTACTCGTTCCACGTTTCACAGGAATCGCTGCAGGAAACGTATGATGCGATGTATCGCGCCTATAGCCAGATCTTCAGCCGTATGGGCCTGGATTTCCGTGCCGTGCAGGCCGACACCGGTTCTATCGGCGGCAGCGCATCACATGAGTTCCAGGTGCTGGCTCAGAGCGGTGAAGATGATGTGATCTTCTCTACCGATTCTGATTACGCCGCCAACATTGAGCTGGCCGAAGCCGTCGCCCCCGCCGGTGAACGTGCCGCGCCGTCGCAGGAGATGCAACTGGTCGGGACGCCAGACGCAAAAACCATCGCGGAGCTGGTTGAGCAATTCAGTGTGCCTGTTGAAAAGACAGTGAAAACGCTGATTGTTAAAGGTGCGGAAGAGAGCGGTCATGCACTGGTTGCCCTGCTGATTCGCGGCGATCATCAGCTGAATGAGATCAAAGCAGAGAAGTCAGCAATCGTTGCATCCCCACTGGTATTCGCGACGGAAGAAGAGATTCGCGCCGCAGTGGGAGCCGGACCGGGTTCCATTGGACCAGTAGGCCTGCAGATGCCAATCATTGCTGACCGTACCGTGGCGAAGATGAGCGACTTCAGCGCCGGTGCCAACGTCGATGGTAAGCATTACTTCGGCATTAACTGGGCGCGCGATCTGCCGCTGGCCAGCGTTGCAGATATCCGTAACGTGGTCGAAGGCGATTTAAGCCCGGATGGCAAAGGTACGCTGCAGATTAAACGCGGCATCGAAGTCGGTCACATCTTCCAGCTCGGCACCAAGTATTCTGATGCGCTGAAAGCCTCCGTTCAGGGTGAAGATGGCCGTAATCAGGTGATGAGCATGGGCTGCTACGGCATCGGCATCACCCGCGTGGTTGCCGCAGCCATTGAGCAGAACCATGACGATCGCGGCATCATCTGGCCAGCCGCACTGGCACCGTTCGAGGTGGCGATTCTGCCGATGAATATGCAGAAATCGTTCCGCGTTAAAGAGCTGGCGGAAGAGCTGTATGCCACCCTGCGAGCCAGGGGCGTTGACGTTATCCTGGATGACCGTAAAGAGCGTCCGGGCGTGATGTTCGCAGATATGGAACTGATCGGTGTGCCACACACCATCGTCATCGGCGACCGCAATCTCGATAATCAGGAGATTGAATACAAATCACGTCGCGCCGGTGAGAAGCAGATGATTAAGCAGGATGAAATCGTTGATTTCCTGCTAAAGGCTCTGAATAAGTAAGCTTTGAAGGAATGGTCAGATGCCTCGCTTGTGGGGCGTCTGACAGCCGAAGAGTTTGCCCGGTTGCTTTGAGACCGGGCCTGCTCAGGAAACACGGTCAGACCGGAAAGTCGCAAAAGCTGTCATCCATGACACGCCCGGCCCGCGCGATTACGCACCTCATCCATGAGGTGCGCCCTAACCGGGCCAACGCATGGCGTTTTTTTCCGGGCGGCGGGACGCTTTCCTCTTCTGACCGTGTTTCCTGCGCCCTGAGCTTATTCGTTAGTGCCAGATTCACGCTGGTCTGGTTGATCAGCACCGAAATGCCCCGCCTGCGGGGCGTTTTTTATTGCACCCTGCCGCGCATCGCTTTCGTCGAACTGCGTCGCGCTTTTCCTTCCAGACGCCGCTCTTTCGACGCGCGGGTCGGGCGCGTGGCGCGCCGGGCTTTTTCGACGGTGCTCAGCTCCCGGATCAGATTGACCAGACGCTGCAATGCCGCTTCGCGATTCATCTCCTGACTACGATACTCCTGCGCCTTGATCACCACCACGCCCTCACCGGTAATCAGATGATGGCTGGCGGTGAGCAGTCGCTCTTTATAAAACGCAGGCAGTGAAGAGGCCGCAATATCGAAGCGCAGATGAATGGCAGTACTGGCTTTGTTGACATGTTGTCCGCCCGCCCCCTGGGCACGAATCGCCGTCAGCTCGATCTCACTCTCCGGAATCTCAACCGAACGGGATAGCATAATCATTAGCGCGCTCCCCACACCTTAATCACGTTGACCTCCAGTAACCTGTTCATCAAATTAACCTTTTGTGCTCTGATTCATTCCGCCTGAGACAGCGGAACCTGTCACTTTAGCAGTGATTCGCGCACTGATCCTGCTTTACGCAGGCTGATTTCCTCTAAATGGCTATGATATAGTCGCCAGTTAACCAGAGTATTTACGCTCTGCTGAGGAGGGCCACGTGCAAAATTATTGTGAGTTAGTTCGCCGGAAATATGCCGAAATCGGCAGCGGGGATTTAGGTTACATTCCGGATGCGATTGGCTGCGCATTAAAGGCGCTTAATGATATTGCCGCAAATACTGAGCTAAACTCTTCTGTCAGGGAACAGGCGGCTTACGCCGCTGCTAACTTATTGGTGAGCGACTATGTTGATAAATGAAGCGTACCAACCTATCAATTGCGATGATTACGATAATCTGGAGCTCGCCTGCCAGAACCAATGGATGCTGTCGCTGGAAATGAAAGATGGCGAGCAGCTCAAGGCAAAGGCTAAAGATATCTTTTCACGCAAGAATGTGGAATATCTGGCTATCGATCTTTCCGGTGAGCATCGCGAATTACGTCTCGATCATATCGCCAGCTTTACCCATCCCGAACTGGGCACGGTCGTAGTCAGTGCAGAGTAATCCACGCATTCCGGGCGGGACCTTCCCGCCCTGTTAAACGTCAGGGCTGTAACGAACCGTAGTACGCCGCCAGATCCGCCATATCGCTATCGCTTAATCCCGCTACAAACGCCTTCATGACCTCAGCCTGACCGCCACTGCGTTCACCCTTTTTGTACGCCTGCAAAGCATGCTCCAGATAAGAAGCGTGTTGTCCGGCCAGGTTTGGGTAGAGTGGCACCGCCGCTTTGCCCGCTGCGCCATGACACGCTGTGCAACTGGCCGCTTTTTCTGCGCCGCGCTGCGCATCACCCGCCGCCCATGCTGGTAACACGGCGGCCGCTAAACAAACGATAAGCCATTGCTTCATTGTTATTGTTCTCATGCGCGGGATGCACTGTCCCAGACTATCTGCCAGCCCTGCTGATCACTGGCCACGCCAGCATGAGTGACAAAGAGATTCGGCACACAGACCAGCGTCTGGTTATAAAAAATTAACGGCAGCCGTTCTCGCTGCCACGGCGGTATCTGTAACTCCTGCCACAGCTTTTTCATTTCTCTTCCGCCATTGCGGCCCACCAGATGGACGTGACCCTGCGCATGGAACCGCACGCTAATCTGCTCATGCAGCAGAGGATAGCGCAAAAGGCTCTGCGACATGCTGGCACGCAGCGTGCCGAGGTTCTGCGGTAACGGCAGCGGCTGGCGGATATCGGGCCATGCCAGTTCGGTGTCGCGCAGTGACGTGAATAACGGCAGCCAGTAGAGTTGCTGACGGAAACGACGCAATTCAGCCTGACCGAATCGCAGCCGGGGCTGCGCATCTTCCCGGCTCGCTATCACTTCATCGCGAATACGCTTTAGCGCTTCACGTGAGGGCATCGTCCCACCCTGTCCGGCGATCCAGCGGCGCAATAACGCGTTAGCGCGCAGCGTGCTCATGTTCATTAAAGGTAGAAAATAGAGGCTGCCGTCAGGCTGGATCAGCTCGGCCAGTTGCCCTGCGAGTAGTTCATCCAGCAACTGCTCCTGCTCACTGCACAATGCCGCACTTCGGGCCGTTGCCTCGGCAAAATGAGGCCAGCGCTGATTAAGCTCAGGCAGCAGCCGCTGGCGAAAGAAGTTACGATCGTAGCGAAGATCCTGATTACTCTCATCGTCTATCCACACCAGCTGATGGACGTCAGCGTAAGCTTCCAGCGACTGTCGCGACTGATTCAGCAGCGGACGCATCAGCTGATGCATACCCAGCATGCGCGATGAAGGCATTGCCGCCAGACCGGCCGGACCACTGCCACGCTTTAGCGCCAGCAGAAATGTTTCACACTGATCGTCGAGGTGCTGCGCGGTAAGCAATATCTCTCCCGGCTTGAGCGCGGCGCTCAGCGCCTGATAACGGGCAGTGCGGGCTGCGGCCTCAATTCCGTTTCCCCTGCCATCCACCGCCACGCGCAGCACATCACATCTCAGCTGCCACTTTTCGCATATCGTCCGGCAATGGGCGGCCCATGCATCGGCATTCGGGCTGAGACCGTGATGCACATGCAACGCCCGCAGGCATGACTGAGGATGCTGCTGCTGCCAGCCGCGAAGCTGATGCAACAGCACCGTTGAATCGAGTCCGCCGCTGAATGCGACTACCAGCGCGGCATCAGGTTGCAACAGGGCGTCAAAAGCAGGCAAAGACATAGCGGCATCCGAAAAACCGGGCCACTGAATGTCGCCCGCTGAGCGCGCTATTTTACGCCTGATAAAGCTCCAGCGGCAAACCATCCGGATCGGCAAAGAACGTACACTGTTTACCGGTCAGTTCATCGATTCGAATCGGCTCGCAGACAACGCCTTTATCAGCCAGCGTCGCAACGGCAGCAGCTACATCCGGCACGGTAAAGGCCAGATGACGCAAACCACACGCCTCGGGATGACTGACGCGTGCTGGCGGCTCGGGAAAAGAGAACAGCTCAATGGTATAGCGATCCTGTAAGGCCAGGTCACCTTTCCAGGAATCGCGCGCCTCGCGGTAAACTTCGCCCATCAGACGAAAGCCGAGTACGTCACAATAGAACGCTTTGCTGCGCTGATAGTCGGACGCGATGATGGCAATGTGGTGAATAGCGGTTAACTGCAACATAGTGAATTTCCTGATTCAGGGAGGCTGTCCGCAGACCGCCTGCCGCTGATAGTCATTTAAAGGGTTAAGCGAGGTCGTTTTTCAGTACGCGGACGCGATACTCGCCCTCTTCCGTCAGGCTGGCACCGTGAATATCGGTTTCGAAGCCCGGGTAGTGTCGGCCGATGCTACACAGCATCAGCAGAAAATCGAGCACCGCACGGCTCTTTTCGGTAATCATCTCGCCCGGCATCACCAGCGGAACGCCCGGCGGATAAGGCAGGATCATGTTGGCCGATACCCGCCCGACCAGTTCGCTGAGGTCCACCGTTTCGATGTTGCCCTTCACCTGCTGCTGAAACGCCTGATGCGGCGTCATCTTCATTTCGGGCAGGACATCAAACGCCTGCAGCATCAGACGCGGCAGATCGTGATGGCGGATCAACTGATGGATTCCCTGCGCAAGCGTCTGGATGCGCATATTGCGATAAAAGTCGGGATCTTCAGCATAGAGATCCGGCAGCATGTTTTTCACCCGCAGATTGAGATCGTAGGCGCGTTTAAACTCGGTCAGACCGCGCAGCACGCTCATCGCTTTGGTTTTGTCGATGCCGATACTAAACAGGAACAGCAGGTTATAGGGGCCGGTTTTCTCCACTACAATCCCGCGCTCATCGAGAAACTTCGCTACCAGCGCTGCGGGGATCCCCTCTTTTGCCATCTCACCCAGCTCGCTCATACCTGGCGTCAGGATGGTAACTTTGATCGGATCGAGGTACATGTGATCGCGATCGGCCTGCGTAAATCCGTGCCACTCTTCTTCGCCGGGCTGGATCGCCCAGCATTGCGCTTCGTCAATCTGTTCCGGCTGCCAGATATCGAAGAACCAGCTGTCAGACTCTTCGCGCAGGCGCTGGATTTCCCGACGGAAATGCAAGGCGCGTTCCACCGAGCGATTGATCAACCGTTTACCGGGATTACCGCGCAGCATGGCGGCAGCGGTTTCAATTGAGGAGACAATAGCGTAATTGGGCGAGGTGGTGGTGTGCATCATGTAGGCTTCGTTAAACGTCTGTTCGTCGTAGTCGCCTTTAATATGAATCATGGAGGCCTGCGAGAACGCTGCCAGCAGTTTGTGGGTCGATTGCGTCTCGTATACCACCTTGCCCGGAATACGATCGCCACTCATGCCGCTTTTACCGGCATAAATCGGATGGAAATTGGTGTAAGGCACCCAGGCCGAATCGAAATGAATCGACGGCACATCCAGCGTCTCTTTGATATACTGGGTGTTGTAGAGCAGCCCATCGTAAGTGGAGTTGGTGATCACCGCATGCACCGGCCAGGTGGCGCGATCGGTGGTCGCGACCTTCTGCGTAATGCTCTCGCGGGTGAACTCCTGCTTCGGGATACCGCCGAGAATCCCCAGCGCATTGCGGGTCGGCTTCAGCCAGATCGGGACCAGATCGCTCATCATCAGCAGATGAGTCAGAGACTTGTGGCAATTTCGGTCGATCAATACGGTGCTGCCCGCCGGTGCCGCATACATGCCGACAATTTTATTCGAGGTCGAGGTGCCATTGGTCACCATATAACTCTGTTCGGCGCCAAACGTGCGTGCGATGTATTCTTCCGCTTCAAGGTGCGGGCCGGTGTGATCCAGCAGCGAACCCAGCTCGGTCACTGAAATAGAGATGTCCGACTTCAGCGTATTGGCCCCGAAGAAATCGTAGAACAGGCAACCCACCGGGCTTTTCTGAAACGCAGTGCCCGCCATATGGCCCGGCGTACAGAAGGTATACTTGCCCTCTTTCACATAGGTGAACAGCGCTTTGGTCAGCGGCGGCGTGATGTGGTCAAGATAGTCATCGGTATACTGCCGGATATGCAGCGCGATATCGTCGGCGGCATTCAGTGCATACTCAAAAAAGTGCAGTGGCATGCGCATCTCATTGATGCTGATGTCCATCTGTGAGTGGGTATTGATAAAGGCATACAGCGGCAGGTATTCGTTGAGCTGATTAATCTCGCCGCACAGTTCCGGACTGTTGTGCGCGTCCCAGTCGAAGATCACGCCGCTGATTCGCGGATTGTGTTCGATCAGCTTCAGCAGATCGTCACTGCTTTTCGGGTAAAGCAGCTGGAAGCCTTGCAGATTTAACGCCGCGTCGAGTTCGCGTAACGGTTCATCTTTATAAAACACGCCGTGCGCGCCCATGATCGCCAGAATATTCAATGCCCCTCTCCCTGATTGTTGTGGAACCGGACAAGCATAACCGCTAACTCAGGGAAGGTGTAGCAAGGGGACGATCAGATGAGGCTGAAAGGCGTCAGACCGCGTGTGAGGGCTGAACTGGCGGTATAAAAAAGCGGACCGAAGTCCGCTTTTATGGATGAGCTAAAATCAGGCGTAGCCGTAGCTCATCAGACGCTGATAACGACGATCCAGCAGCTCTTCGGTGGTTAATCCATCGAGGTCGGCCAGGTCAGCCAGCAGCTGCTGCTTGAGTGACTGCGCCATATCCACCGGACGGCGATGTGCGCCACCCAGCGGCTCAGGGATCACGGAGTCAATCAGCTTCAGCTCTTTCAGACGATGAGCGGTAATACCCATCGCTTCCGCGGCCAGCGGCGCTTTGTCAGCACTTTTCCACAGAATGGAGGCACAGCCTTCCGGCGAGATGACCGAATAGGTGCTGTACTGCAGCATATTCACTTTATCACCCACGCCAATCGCCAGCGCACCACCGGAACCGCCTTCACCGATGACCGTGCAGATCACCGGCACTTTCAGGCCAGACATTTCACGCAGGTTGCGGGCAATCGCTTCAGACTGCCCACGCTCTTCCGCGCCCACGCCCGGATATGCACCCGGTGTGTCGATGAAGGTGATGATTGGCATTTTGAAACGTTCAGCCATCTCCATCAGGCGCAGCGCTTTGCGATAGCCTTCCGGTGCGGGCATGCCGAAGTTGCGACGAATCTTCTCTTTGGTTTCACGGCCTTTCTGGTGCCCGATGATCATCACCGGACGTCCATCAAGACGCGCAATCCCGCCGACAATCGCTTTGTCATCCGCATAAGCACGGTCGCCCGCCAGCTCATCGAAATCGTCGAAAGCGTTGCGAACGTAGTCAAAGGTGTAAGGACGTAAAGGATGACGTGCCAGTTGGGCAATCTGCCATGCACCCAAATCGGCGAAGATTTTACGGGTCAGCTCAACGCTTTTCTCACGCAGACGCTGAACTTCTTCATCCAGATTAACGTGTTTATCATCCTGACGACCAATTGAGGTCAGCGAATCAATCTTCGCTTCCAGTTCTGCAATTGGCTGTTCAAAATCCAGGTAATTAAGACTCATAATGTTCCTGTTCTAGTCAAACTCCAGTTCCACCTGCTCCGATCCAATCAACGAGCGCAGATCGTTAAGTAAGCGATCGCTGGGCGAAATACGCCACGCTGCACCAAAGCGCAGCTTCGCTCGCGCGTCGGCTCTCTGATAGTAGAGATGCACCGGAATAGTCCCTGATCGATGGGGTTCCAGGGACTGACGGAGTCGGTTTAATAGCTGGTCATCAATTTGCCTGTCCGTCAGCGAGATAGCAAGTCCGCGCGCGTATTTTTCGCGAGCTTCGTCGATGTCCATGACTTCACGCGCGGTCATTTTAAGCCCACCACTGAAGTCATCAAAGCTGACCTGTCCGCTGACGATCAGGATTCGGTCTTTCTCCAGCAACTGCTGGTATTTATCTAACGCATCGGTAAATAACATCACCTCAAGACGACCGGAGCGATCGTCCAGAGTACAGATACCAATTCGGTTGCCGCGTTTGGTCACCATTACCCGTGCGGCGATCACCAGACCGGCCGCCACGGTAATTTTACCCCGATCGGTAGGATGCATATCTTTCAGCCGCACCCCGCCAACGTAACGCTCAATTTCTTTCAGATACTGATTAATCGGGTGGCCGGTCAGGTATAACCCCAGCGTTTCCCGTTCACCATCCAGCTGCACCTGCTCGGGCCACGGCGTGACGCTGGCGTACGATTTCTCAACCTGCTCCGGCTCTTCTGCCAGCACGCCAAACATATCCGCCTGACCAATCGCTTCCGCTTTCGCGTGCTGGTCGGCCGCTTTCAGCGCGTCGCTGAGTGCACTCATCAGCGCGGCGCGATGCGGTCCGAGGCGATCAAAGGCCCCGGACATGATCAGTTTCTCCATCACCCGACGGTTGATCTTTTTGGTATCGGTACGGGCGCAGAGATCAAACAGCTCGCGGAAATAGCCGCCTTCGTTACGGGCGTCGATGATCGCTTCGATCGGACCTTCGCCCACGCCTTTGATCGCGCCTATGCCGTACACGATCTCGCCCGCTTCGTTAACGTGGAACGGATAGAGACCGGAGTTAATATCGGGCGGCAGAACTTTAAGCCCCATCCGCCAGCACTCATCGACCAGGCCGACCACTTTCTCGGTGTTGTCCATATCGGCGGTCATCACCGCCGCCATAAACTCAGCCGGATAGTGCGCTTTCAGCCACAGCGTCTGATAGGAGACCAGTGCGTAGGCCGCAGAGTGTGACTTGTTAAAGCCATAGCCTGCAAATTTTTCCACCAGATCGAAGATCTTCATCGACAGTTCGCCGTCGATGCCCATACTTTCGGCACCGTCGCGGAAGACTGAACGCTGCTTAGCCATCTCCTCGGGTTTCTTTTTACCCATGGCGCGACGCAGCATATCTGCGCCGCCCAGGGTGTAACCGGAGAGAACCTGGGCGATCTGCATCACCTGTTCCTGATAGAGGATGATGCCGTAGGTCGGCTCCAGCACTGGCTCCAGGCTTTCGTGCTGCCACTGGATATCGGGATAGGAGATCGCTTCGCGGCCATGCTTACGGTCGATGAAGTTATCTACCATGCCGGACTGCAGAGGGCCAGGACGGAACAGCGCCACCAGTGCGATCATATCTTCGAAGCAGTCCGGTTTAAGACGCTTAATCAGATCTTTCATGCCACGCGATTCAAGCTGGAACACCGCAGTGGTTTCCGAGCGCTGCAGCATATCAAAGCTTTTCTTATCATCCAGCGGGATCGCGGCGATATCGATCGGATCCAGTCCCTCTTTTTCCCGGCGCGGGTTGATCATCTTCAGTGCCCAGTCGATGATGGTCAGCGTTCGCAGTCCCAGGAAGTCGAACTTCACCAGGCCGGCATATTCCACATCATTTTTATCGAACTGGGTAACCGGGAACTGGCCGTGCTCATCGCAATAGAGTGGCGCAAAATCGGTAATTTTCGTTGGCGCAATGACCACGCCACCCGCATGCTTACCGGCGTTACGCGTAACCCCTTCCAGCTTGCGCGCCATGTCGATCAGCGCTTTAACCTCTTCATCTGCGTCATACATCGCAGGAAGTTGTGGTTCAGCAATAAACGCTTTTTCCAGCGTCATGCCGGGATCGGGCGGGATCAGTTTTGAAATGCGGTCAACGAAGCCGTAAGGATGCCCCAGCACGCGGCCCACATCGCGGATAACCGCTTTCGCTGCCATGGTACCGAAGGTAATAATCTGCGAAACCGCTTCACGTCCGTACATATCGGCGACGTGTTCAATCACCTGGTCACGTTTCTCCATGCAGAAGTCGACGTCGAAGTCTGGCATAGAGACACGTTCCGGGTTCAGGAAGCGTTCGAACAGCAGGTCAAATTCCAGTGGATCGATATCGGTGATTTTCAGCGCATAGGCCACCAGCGAACCCGCACCCGAACCACGGCCCGGTCCGACCGGCACGCCGTTATCCTTGGACCACTGGATGAATTCCATGACGATCAGGAAGTAGCCGGGGAATCCCATCTGGTTGATAACGTTGAGTTCAGTTTCCAGACGCTCATCATATTCCGGGCGTTTTTCAGCGCGCTCAGCCTCGTCAGGGAACAGGAAAACCAGACGTTCTTCCAGTCCCTCACGGGATTTCACCACCAGGTAATCTTCGGTAGTCATGTCACCGGTCGGGAACTGCGGCAGGAAGTACTCGCCGAGCCGGACCGTGACGTTACAACGCTTAGCAATCTCTACGCTGTTTGCCAGCGCTTCCGGGATGTCCGAGAACAGCTCACACATCTCCTCTTCGCTGCGCATATATTGCTGAGGACTGTAGTTGCGCGGACGTTTAGGATCATCCAGCGTATAGCCGTCGTGAATCGCAACGCGAATCTCGTGCGCATCGAAATCTTCTGCGTTGATAAAGCAGACTTCATTGGTGGCGACGACCGGAATGCCCTCGGCAATCGCCAGTTCAACGGCGGCATGCAGATAGTTCTCTTCGTCCTGACGACCGGTGCGGATCAGCTCCAGATAGTAGCGATCGGGGAAATGCTGCTGGTAAAACGACAGACACTGCGAAACCAGGGCATTGTTGCCACGCAACAGGCTGCGGCCTACATCGCCACGCCGCCCGCCCGACAGCAGAATTAACCCTTCCTGCAACTCAATCAGCCAGTCGCGATCGATGATCGGTCCGTCCACGCCATAACCACGCTGATAGGCGCGGGAGATCAACAGCGTCAGGTTCTGGTATCCGGTATCACTGGACGCCAGCACGGTCAGCTGGGTCAGCTCATCCCCCATCAGCTCACTGGCAACATTGAAATCGGCACCAATGACTGGCTTTATCCCTGCGCTGTGTGCGCCACCGTAAAATTTCACCAGACCACACAGGTTAGTGAAATCGGTAATCGCGATAGCAGGCATGCCAAGGGCGGCCGCCTTCTTGATCAACGGCCCGGTTTTCGCCAGGCCATCAACCATCGAATAGTCACTGTGGACACGCAGATGTATAAAACGGGGTTCAGCCATATCAGTTTCCGGTTAAAACAGCGTCAGGCTATTAAAGCGTAAGGGTCTGGCGGGCAGCCAGTACTTCAGCGTCGAACAGCGCGTTGCGTACAGGCGCAAAACTGCGACGGTGGTGCGGCGTGGCGCCATACTGCGTCAGCTTTTCCATATGGAGCGCCGTCGGATAACCTTTGTGCTGCGCAAAACCATACTGCGGGAACAGCAGATCCAGCTCGGCCATTTCACGATCGCGCGACACTTTGGCGATGATGGAGGCTGCACTGATTTCGGCCACCAGGCTATCCCCTTTCACCACGGCCTGTGAAGGCACAGGCAACGCCGGACAACGATTACCATCAATCAGCACATAGTCAGGCTGGATACTCAGGCCAGCAACGGCACGCTGCATCGCCAGCATAGTGGCGTGCAGAATGTTGAGCTGATCGATCTCTTCCGGCTCTGCACGTCCCAGACTCCAGGCCAGCGCTTTCTCTTTGATTTCGTCATACAACGACAGGCGGCGCTTTTCCGATAGTTTCTTGGAGTCAGCCAAGCCGGTAATCGGATTAGCCGGGTCGAGGATGACTGCAGCAGTGACGACCGCGCCGACCAGTGGACCGCGCCCCACTTCGTCCACACCGGCAATCAGTCTGGCGACAGGATAGATAAAATCAGGCATTTACCAGCTCCAGTACCGCATCCGCTGCCTGCTCATCGGCGTTCCAGCGGATCTGTTGATGTAATTCATGAAACGTCTGCAGCAGGGTTTCGCGCTCAGGCCCGGCATGCAGCAGCGGATCTAACGCCGCGGCCAGGGCTTCTGGCTGACACTCATCCTGCAGTAACTCTTTGACCAGCTCACGCCCGGCCAGCAGATTTGGTAGCGAGACATAAGGCGTTTTTACCAGCCGTTTCGCCAGCCAGTACGTGGCCGGCTTCATGCGATAACCGACGACCATAGGGCATTTTGCCAGCATGCACTCCAGTGCGGCAGTGCCTGACGCCAGGAGTGCGGCATCGCTCGCAATCATCGCCTCACGTCCCTGACCGTCCAGCAGATGCATCGGCAGTTCGGGAGCGACGTCAGCTTTAATTTTTTCAAACTGTTCGCGACGACGGGCATTAACCAGTGGCACCACGATTTCCAGTGCCGGATAGTGACGACGCAACAATTGCGCTGTTCTCAGGAAATCAGCGCTGAGCATTTCCACTTCTGCGCCCCGGCTGCCAGGCAGTAAAGCCAGACAGAGCGCATCATCGGCAATACCGAGATGACGGCGCGCAGCCTGCTTATCAGATTGCAGCGGCATGGCATCCGCCATGGTGTGGCCGATAAAGCGACAGGGAACGTTATAGCGATCGTAGAAGGCTTTTTCAAACGGCAGGAAGGCCAGCACCAGATTGGTGTTACGGCCAATTTTAAACACGCGCTTTTGACGCCATGCCCACACCGAGGGACTGACATAGTGGATCGTGCGAATACCCGTGCGTTTAAGATTGCCCTCCAGCGTGATATTGAAATCGGGCGCATCAATCCCGACAAAGACATCGGGTCTGAGTTCGGTAAAACGCCGGGTGAGATCGCGGCGGATTGTCAGCAGACGTCGCAGGCGGCCCAGCACCTCAACAATGCCCATCACCGCCAGTTCTTCCATCTCATACCAGGCTTCACACCCTTCCGCCTGCATCAATGGCCCCGCCACACCGACAAAGCGTGCATCAGGATGACGGGCTTTCAGGGCACGAATCAGACCTGCACCAAGAATATCGCCGGAGGTTTCTCCGGCGACCAGGGCAATCGTTAGAGGACGCGCTGACATGGATTAACGAATTAACCCACGGGTTGAACGGGTGAAGAAGTCGTAGAAAGGCTGCACTTCGCTGTGCTGCTGCGCGATGGCTTCGATTTCCGGCTTCACTTCTTCCAGCGTTCTGCCGCTGCGGTAGAGCAGCTTGTAGGCGTTGCGAATCGCGTGCAACGACTCTTTGCTGAAGCCACGGCGCTTAAGGCCTTCGATATTGATCCCGAACGGGGTAGCGTGGTTGCCCTGCGCAATAACGTAAGGCGGTACATCCTGTGCTACGCCGGAACAGCCACCAACCATCACGTGAGCACCGATGATGCACCACTGATGTACCGCTGTCATGCCGCCAATAATGGCGAAATCATCAACCGTCACATGACCACCCAGGGTGGCGTTGTTGGCGAAGATACAGCGGTTGCCAATCACGCAATCATGCGCAATGTGGACATTAACCATCAGCAGATTATCGCTGCCCACCGTGGTGACATGGCCACCCTGTGTGGTGCCGCGATGAATCGTCACGCTTTCACGGATGCGGTTGCGATCGCCGATCTCAACCCGTGTTGGCTCACCGGCATATTTCAGATCCTGATTCACTTCACCAATCGAGGCAAACTGATAGATCTGATTATCTTTACCGATACGCGTGTGGCCGTTCACCACAACGTGTGACTTCAGTACCGTTCCTTCACCGATTTCAACATTCGCGCCAATAAAGCAAAACGGGCCAATGTGAACGCGGGCGCCAATAACAGCGCCCTCTTCGATGACAGAACTGGGATGGATAGTGGCGGTTGGATCAATCACGAATTATGCCTCCCGGCTGCGGGCACACATCATGGTCGCTTCACAAACGATTTTCCCATCGACAGTCGCCACGCCTTTAAAGCGGGTCAGACCACGGCGGGTTTTCTCGAAAGTGACTTCCATGATCATCTGGTCGCCTGGTACCACAGGGCGCTTGAAGCGGGCACTGTCGATACCGGCAAAGTAATAGAGTTCACCTGGTTCCAGTTTACCTACGCTTTTAAACGCCAGAATACCGGTGGCCTGCGCCATCGCTTCCAGGATCAGAACGCCAGGAAAAATCGGTTTACCAGGGAAATGCCCCTGGAAAAACGGTTCATTAACAGAAACGTTCTTCACTGCACGCAGGTATTTGTGCTCTTCAAATTCCAGCACGCGGTCTACCAGCAGAAACGGATAGCGGTGCGGCAGCAGCTCTAAAATCTCTTCAATTTTCAGAGTATGAGTTTCAGTAGTCAAAATACTCTTCCTGTCCTAAAAATCTGATGACATCAATAACACGGCCTGCACAGATCAAAATGATCTTCCGCAGGCCGCAAATAGGTTCTGTGGCGCCGGGCTTCCCTGCTTAACATTTTTATTATGAAAGCCGGTCAGTTTTGGGATGGCGGTTAGTCGTCTTTGCCGACCTTGCGCTCGATGGCTTTTAAGCGTTTGCTCATGTCATCGATGTTCATCACCAGCGCTGCAGTTTTGCGCCAGGTTTTGTTGGGTTGCAGCGGAATGCCTGACGAATAGACACCAGGCTCTGTGATAGGACGCATGACCATACCCATACCGGTCACCGTTACTTTGTCACAGATTTCCATATGGCCGTTAATGACGCTGGCACCGCCAATCATACAGTAACGCCCAATTTTCAAACTACCCGCCATGATCACACCGCCTGCAACCGCAGTATTGTCGCCAATAACTACGTTGTGAGCGATCTGGCACTGGTTGTCTATGATAACACCATTGCCGATCAGAGTGTTATCAAGCGCACCGCGATCGATGGTGGTGCAGGCACCTATTTCGACGCGATCGCCGATAATTACCGCGCCTAACTGCGGGATTTTCACCCAGTTACCGCGATCGTTGGCATAGCCGAAACCATCAGAACCGATGACGGTACCTGACTGAATCAGACAATCCTGCCCGATTTCGATCTCGTGATATACAGAGACGTTAGCCCAGAGGCGGGTTCCGCTGCCAATACGGGTTTTTTTGCCAACAAAACATCCCGTACCAATGACGACGTTATCACCCAGCTCAACGTCCGCTTCAATCACCGCATTGGCACCAATGGCAACGTTATTGCCAAGTCGGGCTGAGGGATCGATGACTGCGCTGGGGGCGATATTCTGCGCCGGCTGTGGCGTGGTATCGAGTATTTGTGCCATACGCGCATAGGTCAGGTAGGGATTTTTGACTACCAGCGCTGCGGTTTTGCACCACTCCAGATCCGCTTCCGTCAGCACCACGGCTGAGGCCTTTATCAGGGCGAGTTGCTCGCGGTAACGGCTGTTTGCAAGAAAAGTGATTTGGCCAGTTGTGGCGGATTGCATAGAAGCAATGCCGGAGATGACGATATCGCCATCTCCGTGCAATTCTGCATCCAACTGCTGGGCTAAATCAGCCAGTCGAATAGATGACATGAATTATTTAACCTGTTTCAGCACGTCAGCAGTGATGTCTTTAGCGTTTGATGCATAAGCCACCGCGTTAGCGTCGATCACGACGTCGTAACCATCGCTGTCAGCGACTTTCTTCACGGCATCCTGAATACGGCTCAGCAGCTTGTTACGCTCTTCCATCTGACGACGGCGATTATCCTGCTCAAAAGCCTGCGCTTTTGAAGAGAAAGCTTCACGCTGAGACATGACATCTTTTTCCATACGGCTGCGTTCGCTGGCCTTCATGGTAGAACCGTCACGCTGCAGACGCTGCATTTTGGTTTGCAGATCGCGCTCCTGGCTCTGCAACTCAGTTGCACGGCCTTTGAACTCGTTTTCCAGCTGTTTAGCAACAGTCGCACGTTGCGGTAACTGTTGGAAAATGCTGGACACGTTTACCACTGCAATTTTGTCAGCAGCCTGAACACCAGCGGAGACCGCTAAAGCAAGACCCAGACCTGCGGCACACAACAACTTTTTCACTATAAACTCCTTACCATCAACGTTTGTGTCAGCGACACAGTGTTTGCCCCGAAACAGCAACAGGTGCTGCCCGGCAGCAAGACTTCAGCTATGCATCCATGCTCAGAACATTACCAGGTTTTACCAATGTTAAACTGGAACTGCTCTGACTTGTCTCCATCGACTTTCTTAATCGGCTGCGCGTAGGAGAACACCAGCGGGCCGAGCGGTGACATCCACTGCAGCGCCACACCGCTTGATACGCGGATATTGTTTGGATCACTGTAGTCAGGAATACCTGCAGCACGTGTTTCAGCGGTATTTTCCCAATGGGTATCCCACGCGGTACCGGTATCGACAAACACCGAGGTACGCACCGAGTTAGCATACTTCTCGCTCAGGAACGGCGTTGGCGTAATCAGCTCAAGGCTGGCGATCGCCATGGCGTTACCGCCCACCGCATCGTCAGACTTACAGACGCCGTTTGGATCGGCAATGCTGCAGTTCGACGAGTTGTTATTGTAGTAAGCCGCTTTCGGTCCAATGGTATTGGACTGGAAGCCGCGCACAGTGCTTGAACCACCGGCGTAGAAGTTCTCATAGAACGGCATCTCTTTGCCGCCGAGACCATCGCCATAGCCGACACGCCCACGGCCCAGCAGCACCCAGGTATGATCCTGGTTAATCGGCACATACTGCTGGGTATCCAGCGTGGCCTTGTAGAAGCTGTTATCTGAGCCTGGAATCGTGATCTTACCGTTCAGGTTGGTACGGTTACCGGATGTCGGGAAGAAGCCGCGGTCCAGCGTGTTGTAAGTCCAGCCGTAGTTGAAGGTGAAATCATCGGCTGAGAAATCGCCTTCGTCATTAAGCTGCTGCGGCTTGCCGACTGAATCCAGATAACGCCACATCGCAACCTGCGGCTGCATGTCTGACAGGTCATTGTGGACATAGCCCAGACCGACACGCAGGGTGTTGTTTTCGTTAACCGGGAAGCCAAGCGTGCCATCCAGACCATAACTTCTGTTGGTATAGTCAGAAAGGTCCGCATTATCCGCTTTGAAGTCGTTGTAGAACAGACGACCACCCAGACTCACACCATCAACGGTGAAGTAGGGGTCAGTAAGCGAGAATTCAGCATAGGTCTGGTAATCGTTTTTAGTGCCGCTGATGCCCACGGTATTACCGGTGCCCAGCCAGTTATCCTGCGTGACCCCGACCTGGAAGCTCACACCACTTTCGGTGCCGTAACCGACGCCGAAGTTAAAGGTACCGGTGTTACGCTCTTTAACCTTGTAGACCACATCAACCTGGTCCGGCGAACCTGGCACACGCTGCGTATCCACATCAACGGTTTCAAAGTAGCCGGTGCGGTTCAGACGCTCTTTACCCTGTTCAACCAGATCGCTGCCCAGCCATGCGCCTTCCATCTGACGCATTTCACGACGTAACACCGAATCTTTAGAGGTGTCATTGCCTTCGAAACGGACGTTACGCACGTAGTAGCGGTTACCCGCATCGACGTTGATATGCAGTTTTACGGTTTTATCGGCGTCGTTGATTTCAGGCTGTGTGGCTACGCGCGGATAGGCATAGCCGTAGCGGCCCAGCAGTTTCTTGATGTCATCTTCCATTTTCGTGACTTTGGCGCCGTTATAAAGCTCGCCTGCCGGAATTTTGGTCAGATGTTCAATTTCTGCTGAATGGCCCGCCATGCTGCCATTGACGATCACACCTGCGATTTTGTACTGGTCACCTTCGGTGATATTCACCGTGATGTAGATGCCTTTTTTATCTGGCGTCAGGCTGACCTGAGTCGAATCGATGTTGAAGCGGGCATAACCGCGATCCAGATAGAAGCTGCGCAGGGTCTCGAGGTCGCCCGCCAGTTTCTGCTTCTGGTATTTACGATCGCCGACCACGTTCCACCATGGCACTTCATCGCGCAGCTGGAAACGGGAGATCAGTTCATCGGAGCTGAAGGCCTTATTACCGACGATGTTGATCTGCTGAATTTTGGCAGAGACACCTTCCGTAAAGACCAGCTTCAGATCAACGCGGTTACGCGGCAGTGGCGTAACCACGGCTTTCACGTTAGCGGTATATTTACCGACGCTGTAATAGAAGTCTTCAAGTCCCTTCTCGATAGAAGAAAGGGTAGTACGATCCAGCGCTTCGCCGACACGGACACCTGAAGCTTCCAGATTTTGTTTGAGCTGATCCTCTTTCACCGCTTTGTTACCGGTGAAGGTAATGCTGGCAATGGTAGGACGTTCTTTGACCTGGACAATCAGCGTTGTACCGTCTCGCAGGACCTGAACATCCTCAAAGTTGCCAGTAGCGAACAGCGAGCGAATGGTATTTCTGACATCATCGTCATTCACCGTATCGCCAACCCGTACTGGCATGCTCAGCAGAGCCGCGCCGACGGCGACTCGCTGCAGCCCTTCGAAATGAATATCCTTCACCACGAAATCGTCTGCACCGTAAACGGTGGCGCTGCTAAACAGCAGCGACGCTATGAGC
>Ga0153961_1000156_pt1 | contig 23574 bp, 19 predicted proteins | sample TSFL045MetaG_FD_104748 | JGI IMG/M metagenome (GOLD analysis project Ga0153961, IMG submission 104748) | Attine ant fungus gardens microbial communities from Florida, USA - TSFL045 MetaG | ecosystem: Host-associated > Fungi > Mycelium > Unclassified | place: USA: Florida, Withalacochee...
CCCACCGCGCTTTAACACAGTTAGCCGTCTGCGGAAAAGCCTTTTACCGCGAGCGTCTCAATAGCCAGATAAAATAAGGCGCGCCGATAAAGGTCGCCATCAAGCCCGCCGGCAGCTGATCCGGAAACGCCAGCATGCGTCCGCACCAGTCGGCCAGCAGCATCAGCCCTGCGCCGAACAGCCCCGCCATCGCCATCTGCGGCAGCGCGCGGCGGAAGCCGAGCATGCGCGCGATATGCGGCGCCATCAGGCCGACAAAGCTCAGCGGCCCGATGGTCAGCGTTGCCGCGGCGGTCAGAGCGGCCGCCAGCAGCAGCAGCGCCAGACGCGAAGCGTTGAGCGCCATGCCCGCCGAGCGCGCCGTGGCGGATCCCAGCGGCAGCAGCGTCAGCCAGCGGCTGGCGAGCGGCGCGAGAGCCGTCAATACCAGCGCCAGCACGGCGCTCTGCATCGCCGCCTTTGCGCTGATATTGTAGGTGGAGCCGGAAATCCAGCTCAGCAAGCCGCCCATGCGCGGATCGCCACTCGCCAGCAGCAGCATTAGCAGCGTCACAAAGGCGCTGTTCAGCGCCATGCCCGCCAGCAGCATACGCTCCGGCGAAAAGCCGCCGCGGCTCGCCACCAGCATAATAATTATCAGCGTTCCCGCCGCGCCCAGCGCGCCCGCCGGCAGCAGAAACGCCAGCGCGTCGCCCGGCACGAAAAACAGCATCACCACCACGCCGAACGCCGCGCCTGAGCTGATGCCCAGCACTTCCGGGCTGGCCATCGGATTGCCGGTCAGGCGCTGGATCAAACAGCCCGCGACGCCGAGCATCAGCCCCACCGCCAGCGCCGCCAGCAGACGCGGCGCGCGCCACGGCAGCAGCTGATGGAACAGTTCGCCGCCTGACCATACCCAGCCGTGCGCGTCGCGGCCGAAGGCGAGCGCGATCCACGCCAGCAGGCCGAGCAGCGCCAGACCGAGCAGCGACCAGCGCCGCACCGCATGCCGCTCCGCCGGCACCTTATCGCCCATATCGAGCGCGGGCGGCGTTGAGCCGGTGCGCAGGCGCGGCAGCAGCCAGAGCAGCAGCGGCACGCCCGTCAGCGCGGTCAGGGTGCCGGTAGAGACTTCGCGCCAGTGCGCGGTGAGCCACAATACGCAGGCATCCGCCAGCCACAGCAGCAGCGCGCCGATCAGCGGCGCCAGCAGCATGCGGCTCAGCAGCCGACGCGCGCCCAGTAGCTTCGCCAGCAGCGGCGCGAAGAGGCCGATGAAACCGATAATGCCCGCCACGCTCACCAGCTGCGCGCTGAGCAGGATCGCCAGCGCCAGAGTGCCGACGCGCGCCAGCGTTAGCGCCAGCCCAAGGTTTTTCGCCACGCCGTCATCCAGCCCCATCAGCGTCAGCGGACGCAGCAGCGCCAGCGCCAGCGCGAAGGCGAGCAGCAGACGCGGCCACAGCAGGCTGACGTTTTCCCAGCCCATCTGGTTGAGCGTGCCGGTGCTCCACAGAAACATAGTCTGCAGCTGATCGTGATTGAAAATGGCGAAGATCTGGTTCACCGCGCCGCTGTAGAGGCTCAGCACCAGTCCGGAAAGGATCAGCGTGACCGGCGACAGCCGTTTACCCCAGGCGACGCCAAACACGACCGCGCCGACCGCCAGCGCGCCGATCAGCGCCGCCAGCTGCGTGGTGTCCGCGCCGCCCGGCAGCTGCCACAGCGTGGCGACGGTAATGCCGAGCTGCGCGCCGGAGGAGACGCCCAGCGTGGTCGGCTCCGCCAGCGGATTGCGCAGCGCCTGCTGGAACAGCAGGCCCGCCAGCCCAAGTCCGGCGCCGACCAGCAGCGCCAGCCCGAGCCGCGGCAGCAGGCTGTAGTGAAATAGCATTTGATCGATGTTGTCGAGATTTGGCGACAGCAGCGCCTGCGTCCACTGCGCCGACGGCAGCGCCGCGCGCAGGTTTATGACGCTCAGCAGCAGCGCCAGCAAAAACAGCAGGCTCAGCAGCGCGGCGGGGAAATAACGATGGCGCATCAGCGCGTCTCCAGCGCGCGTTCCAGCACGCGAACAAAGTGCAGCGCCGACAGGGTCGCGCCGTAGTACCACACCGCCGGAACCCGCTGAAAGCGTCCGGCACGAACAAACGGCAGCGCCTGCCACAGCGGGCTGCGCTCAAGCTGCGCCATATCGGCGTCGTTGGCGTGATCGAAGCAAATCGCCTCGACGTCGCGCAGATGCGCCAGCCGCTCAATGCCGATCACCGCGCTGCCCCAGAAGTTGGTTTCGCCCCGCCACGCGTTGGTCAGCCCCAGTTGCTCCATCACTTCCAGAAACAGGCTGTTTTTGCCGAACGCCAGCGCATGCCGGCTATCCATCAGCGACATCAGCAGCACCGGACGCGCGGTATAGGGCGCCAGACGCTGGCGCGCGGCGGCCAGCTCACGATCCAGCAGCTGCAGGTGCGCCTCCGCTTCGGCTTCGCGGCCGAGGCGTTTTGCCAGCGCGCGCAGCGAGTCGCGCGCCGCGGAGAGCGGCCTGCCGTCGCCGCGGTTCAGGTCGAAGCCCATGATCGGCGCGATGCGCTTAAGCTTTTCCGGCGGCGGCCCGTAGCCGTTCGAGCAGAGGATCAGCGAGGGCTGAAGCTGAGTCATCAGCTCCAGGTTGGGTTCGGTGCGCAGCCCGACGTCCACGGTTTGCGGCGGCAGCGGCGGCTCGCCGACCCAGATGTTGTAGTTGCGCGTGTCGGCGACCGCCAACGGCGCGACGCCGAGCGCCAGCAGCAGCTCGGTCGGCAGCCACTCCAGCGCGATGATGCGCTGCTGCTCAGGCGAGGCGATGGCGCGCAGCGGCAGCGCGCTCAGCCACGGCGTCAGCGCCAGCGCCGCCAGCAGGCGACGACGAGAGATCTCCATGCTCAGGCCCTCAGTAGACAAAGCTGACCGGCGCGCCGCCCTGCGGATGCGGCAGGATGCCCATAGGAATGCCGTAAATCGCGCCCAGCACATCGGCCTGCATAATGATGTCCGGCGCACCTTCTGCAATCCTTTTGCCGCCGCGCAGCGCCACCAGGTGGTCGCAGTAGCGCGCCGCCATATTGATATCGTGCAGCACGGCGATGACCGTCAGGCCGCGCTCGCGGCTCAGGCGCTGGATCAGCGCCAGCACCTCAACCTGATGCGCGATATCCAGCGCCGAGGTCGGTTCGTCCAGCAGCAGACAGCGGCTGTTTTGCGCCACCAGCATCGCCAGCCAGGCGCGCTGCCGCTCGCCGCCGGAGAGGCTGTCTACCAGGCGCGCGGCCAGCGGTTTCAGCCCGACCTGCACAATCGCCTCTTCGACCCGAACGCGATCTTCATGGCTGAAGCGGCCCAGCGCGCCGTGCCACGGATAGCGGCCTATCGCCACCAGCTCGCGCACCGTCATGCCTTCGGCGGCGGGCAGCTGCTGCGGCAGATAGGCGACTTCGCGCGCGAAGGCTTTGCCGCTCCACGCCTCGACCGGCGTCGCGTTAAGCAGTACGCGTCCCTCGCTGGGGCGCTGGTGCCGTCCCAGCATTTTGAGCAGCGTGGATTTGCCTGAGCCGTTGTGGCCGATCAGCGCGGTCACTTTGCCGGGCGGAAAGGTGAGCGAGAGCGGATGCAGCAGCGTGCGGCCGGGCACGTGAAAGCTGACATTATCCAGCGTAAAAGTGGCTGCGTCGTGCGGAGGCTGCATGATCATCCCAGGTTAAACGGGCGCCGAGGCGCCCGGTTGCATCAGAAACGGAAAGTGGCGGTGCCGACGATTTGGCGCTCTGCCCCCCAGTAGCAGGCGTAGTCGCGATAGCAGCTGGCGACATACTCGCGATCAAACAGGTTTTTCACGTTGACGCCTACCGACGAGCCCGGCAGACCAAAGCGGCCAAGGTCATATTTCAGCATCGCATCCACCGTGGTGTAGCCGGCGACGTCGAAGTTCTGGTTATTTTGCGTGCCGGTGCTGTAAAGCCCTTTGCTTTCGCCGACGTAGCGCACGCCTGCGCCGACGCTAACGCCGGAGAGCGCGGTTTCATGAAAGGTGTAGTCCGCCCACAGCGACGCCATATGCTTCGGCACCTGCACCGGCGTGCGGCCTTTCAGCAGCGTATCGTGGGTATATTCCGCATCGGTGTAGGTGTAGGCGGCCGTCAGGTTGATGTTGGCGTTGACCGCCGCTTTAGCCTCCAGCTCCACGCCGCGCGAACGGATTTCGCCGCTCTGCACGCTGGCGAACGGGTGATTTTTGGTGTCGGGATCCGCCGTCAGGTTTTTAGTTTTGGTCAGCTGATAGAGCGCGGCGGTTAAGGTGACCGGGCGATCCTTCGGCACATACTTCACGCCCGCCTCATACTGTTTCGCGCGCGACGGATCGAAGGCCTGTCCTTCGTAGGTAGAACCTGAGTTGGGAATAAAGGCTTCGCTGTAGCTGAAGTAAGGCGCAATGCCGTTATCGAACACATAGTTGAGGCCGCCGCGCCAGGTAAAGGCCTGATCGTTCTGGCGATCAACCGTTCCGTTATAACGATCGTATACCGACGTCATGGCGTAATCGTAGCGGCCGCCGAGCGTCAGCACCCAACGATTCCACTCCATCTGATCCTGCGCATACAGGCCGGTCTGACGCTGCTTATTGAGATGCTGATAGGGATCGAACGGAATAATGCTCTCGTTGCCATACTGCGGATCGACGGCATTCAGGCTGCTGGCGGTGCCAAACCGCGCATCAATATCGTTACGCGTGCGCTGGAAATCCACGCCCAGCAGCAGCGTATGGTCCAGCGCGCCGGTAGCGAATTTCGCCTGCGCCTGAGTATCGACGGCGAACTGATTCAGCTTCTCTTCCGACACCGCGGAGCCGCGCGTAATGGACTGCGTGGCGGCGTCGAAGCCGTTGCCGTAAATGCTGCGGTAGTCGGTGCGCAGATCGGCGTAGCGCAGGTTCTGCCGCACCGTCCAGGTGTCGTTGAAGCTGTGCTCAGCGTTATAGCCCACCATTTTGGTGTTGCGCGAAATTTTGTTGCTCTGTTCGCCTTCGTCAAAACTGGTCGGCAGTTTGTACTCGCTGCCGTCCGCGCGCGTAATCGGCACCACGGTGCCCTGACGCGGCAGCCAGCCGTAATAGCCGGTCTCCGGCTCGTTCTGGAAATAGGTCAGCAGGTCGAAGCGGGTATTGGCGTCCGGGCGCCAGCTAAACGAGGGTGCGATGGTATAGCGCTTCTCTTTGTTACTGTCCTGCTGCGCGTCGGCGCTGCGCGCGAGGCCGGTCAGACGGTAGCTGTAAACGCCGTCGTCATCCAGCGCGCCGCCGAAATCAAATCCGGTTGAGAAAAGATTGTCGCTGCCCATCTGAAACTGCACTTCGCGCAGCGTTTCCTGGGTAGGCCGCTTGCTCACCAGCGCCACCACGCCGCCGGGATTGCTCTTGCCGTAGAGCACCGATACCGGGCCGCGCAGCAGCTCGGCGCGCTCAAGGAAGTAAGGATCGATGGCGAACTCGGAATAGTTGTCGCCCTGCAGCTTCAGGCCGTCAAGATACTGGTTGGTGTTGGTTTCGCTGAAGCCGCGGATCGACAGGGCGTCGATCACCTGCGAGCTGCCGCGGTTGCCGGTCAGCACGCCCGGCGTGTAGTTGAATGCCTCTTTTACCGTGGTTATCTGCCGCGTTTCCATCTCTTCGCGCGTGACCACCGAAACCGATTGCGGATTTTTTTCAATGGGCGTGTCGGTTTTGGTGCCGGTGGCGCTCTGTTTTGCAGCAATGGTCGGCGCTGGGCCCCATGCGCGCTCCTGCGCCACGCCGGACGCGGCGTCCGCCGAGACCACCAGCGTCTCCTCAGCCAGCGCGGAGGCGCTCGCTGAACCTAAAATCACGGCAATGCTCAAAGCCAGAGGGCGGCGGAAAAAAACGCCGCGCAGATAACAAGGAAAAGTCGTTCGCGCATTCATAGTAGTGTCTCTTGAAAAAAGGTGTGGGCAGGCGAATGAAAACGAGAATGATTATTATGCCGAGTGGATTCTAGGCGAAACGCTTTGCTTTCTGCAAGGGATAATCCCGCGCGCAGCGCCGTCTGGCGGCCATTCGCGCAGTATTGATCGGGCACAAAAAAAGGGCGCCGTAGCGCCCTTTTTAACCGACGGTTTAGTTGCCGCCGAACATATCTTTGATCCAGCCGGCGACGCCGTCGCTCTCTTTCTTCTCCGGCTGCTGCTGCGGTTGCTGCGGCATCTGCTGCTGATTTTGCTGCTGGTTCTGCTGCTCCTGCAACTGCTGCTGTTGCTGCTGGAACAGCTGCTGTTGCTGCTGGCAGAGCGCGTCGGGATCGAGCGACCATACCGGCAGCGAGCGCCAGGTGCTGCTGCCGTTGCCGCAGACGAAATTGCCTGCGGAATCGACGTTCATCATCGAGACATCTTCCGGCGGCGTCAGCACCAGCGGCATCGGCGCCTGGTTGTCCAGGTAGCGGCGATAGATCTGCATCGCGCCGCTGGCGCCGTACAGTTTGGTGGGCTGGTTATTGTCGCGGCCCACCCAGGTAATGGCGACCTCTTTACCGTCGACTCCGGCGAACCAGCTGTCGATCAGGTCGTTGGTGGTGCCGGTTTTACCCGCCAGATGCGCCTTCGGATAACGCGCGCCAAGCGCGCGCGCCGTGCCGTGATCGGCGACCTGCTGCATGGTGTAGAGCGTCAGATAGGCGGCCTGCGCCGGCTCCACGCGCTGCGCCTGCGGGTAGCTTTGATAGAGCACCGTACCGTCTTCAGCGATAACCGAGCGTACCGCTGAGAGCGGCGCGCGATTGCCGCCGCTGGCGATCGACTGGAACGCCTGCGCCACTTCAACCGGCGTCAGGTTAAGCGCGCCGAGCAGCATCGACGGCACCGGGTTAAGCTGATCTTTCGGCACGCCCAGTTTAGTCCAGGTATCCACTACCGCATCCAGCCCCAGCGTCATGCCGAGGTTGACCGTCGGCACGTTCATAGAGTGGGTTAGCGCGTCCACCAGCATCACCTTGCCGCTGAAGCGACGATCGTCGTTCATCGGCTTCCAGACGGTGCCGTTCGGCTGCTTCAGCGCGATCGGCTCATCGGCGATCCAGCTGTTCAGACGGTAGGTGTTCGGCTGGCTGAGCGCGGTCAGATAGGTTGCCGGCTTCGCCAGCGAGCCGATAGAACGACGCGCCTGCAGCGCGCGGTTGTAGCCAGCGAACTGCGGATCGGCGCCGCCGACCATGGCGCGCACTTCGCCGCTAAAGCGGTCGACGACCACCATCGCGGTTTCCAGATCTTTCAGGCCGCGCTGTTTTTTCAGCGTTGGAATACCGTCGATCACCGCCTTTTCCGCTGCGTCCTGCGAAACCGGATCGAGCGTAGTAAAGATCTTCACGCCGGAGAGATCTTTCACCTTGTCGCCCAGCTTCGCCTGCAGCTCGTTACGCACCATCTGCATAAAGGCGGGCTGCGGCGTGATGACGCCGCCTTTCGGCTGCACGCCGAGCGGGCGCGCCGAGAGCATGTCGTAGAGCTCCTGATCAATCACCTTCTGCTGCTGCAGCAGGCGCAGCACCAGATTGCGACGCTCCAGCGCCAGCTTCGGATTGCGCCACGGGTTATAGAGCGAGGCGCCTTTCACCATGCCGACCAGCATCGCCTGCTGATCGAGACTCAGCTCGTCGACCGGGCGGCCGAAGTAGTAGAGGCTCGCCAGCGGGAAGCCGCGGATCTGATCGTTACCCGCCTGGCCGAGATAGACCTCGTTCAGGTAGAGTTCCAGAATACGATCCTTGCTGTAGCGCGCGTCCATAATGACCGCCATATAGGCTTCACGCGCTTTACGCCACAGTGAACGCTCGTTGGTCAGGAACAGGTTTTTCACCAGCTGCTGCGTCAGGGTACTGCCGCCCTGCACCGCTTTCCCCGCCGTGATATTGGCGAGGAAGGCGCGGCCGATCGAGTAGGGACTGATGCCGTCATGCTCGTAGAAATGGCGGTCTTCGGTCGCGATCAGCGTGTCGACCAGCAGGTCCGGGAAGCCGGCGCGCGGCACGAACAGGCGCTGCTCGCCGTTCGGCGACTGCAGCATGGTGATCAGGCGCGGATCGAGACGGAAAAAGCCGAAGTCGCGGCCGGAGTCGAGGTTTTTAATCTCACCCAGCTCGTCGCCGTCGAACACCATCTGCGCGTGCACCTGGCCCTCTTTGCTGTCCGGGAAGTCGAACGGACGGCGCAGCAGATCGATGGTATTGCCTTTAACCGAGAATTCGCCGGGACGCGTGATGCGCGACACCTCGCGATACTGCGTGCCTTCCAGCAGCGCGATCATCTCTTTTTTGTTGTAGGCCATGCCCGGTTCCAGGCTGACCATGCGGCCATAGACGGTTGCGGGCAGCTGCCACACTTTGCCGTCGATGCGGGCGCGGATCTCCGAGTCAAGGTAGATGCCCCAGGCGGCCATAATCACCACAAACACCAGGAACAGCTTGATCAACCAGCCTAACCAGCGGCGCTTCCCGCGCGGCGGACGCTTTCCTTTACTTTTACGCGGCACAGGCGCTTTCTCCTCAACTTCATCGGCAAAATCATCATTATCAAAATCGTCGTCGTCCCTGCGGCGACCCCGGCGCGTAGCGTTACGCGGCGGCTTGGGTTGTTTTCCTTTGCGCCCAATGGGTTCGCGATCGTTCCCAGACATTGGTTTCATTCTCCAGGCATTACGTTGGCTGCGCCGATACTCTAGCGGCTTTTACCTTTTCCGCATGGCGGAACCCTCTGAAATCGATCCAGCCGGCTCAACCCTGCGGGGAATATTTTTTGGTGCGCTTTGTCGGCAGCGCGCTGGCCGGATCGTCGGGCCAGGGATGGCGGGGATAGCGCCCTTTCATCTCTTTCTGCACCTCCGGATATGCGCCGCGCCAGAAGGCGGCCAGGTCGCGGGTAATCTGCAACGGCCGCTGCGCGGGCGACAGCAGCTCCAGCACCAGCGGCACGCGCCCTTCCGCTACGGCGGGATTGCTCGCCTCGCCGAACATCTCCTGAATGCGCACCGCCAGCGCGGGCGGCTTATCGGCATGGTAGCGAATGGGCAGCCGGCTGCCGGTCGGCACAGTGTAATGAGTTGGCAGCGCACTATCCAGCCGCTGGCGTTGCGACCATGTGAGCAAATGTAATAGCGCGCTAACAAGGCTGACCGCCTGCAGCGATTTTAGATCGCGCACCGCGCCCATCTCCGGCAGCAGCCAGCGGTCGAGCGTCGCCAGTAGCGATTCGTCGTCCACGGCGGGCCACGGCTCTTCCGGCAGCCACTGCGCCGCGCACTGCAGCCGCACGCGCAGCTGCTGCGCCGCCTCGCTCCAGCCCAGCACGCCCAGGCCTTTTTGCGCCACCCAGCGCAATATGGCGGCGTGCAGCACCTCGGGTTCCGGGCGCGCCATCGGCTGCGCCTTCAGCACCAGCGCGCCGATCTGCTCGCGGCGCAGCGCGCGCAGCGTGCCCTTCTCTTCGTCCCACTCGACTTCGGCGCGCACCTCTACCAGCTCCGGCCGCGCCTGACGCAGCGCGTCGATATCGATCGGCAGCGCCAGCAGCATGCGCGCGTCCGGCGTCGCGCTGCCCTGCAGCAAGGCGGGCGCCATCAGCCACTCGTAGCGGTTTAGCCCCTCTTGCGCATCGAGCATCGCGCCCAGGCCGTTGGCGAGCTGGTAGCGGCCGCCACTGTCGCGACGCCGCGCCAGTCGGTCGCCGAAGCCCGCCGCCAGCAGCGCGGGAAAGCGATCTTCATCGACGCGGCCGCCGCTGACGCCGAGCCGCGTCTGCCACTGCTTCGCGCGCCGCTGCCAGTGCGGCTGCGGGCGATGCAGCGCGTCACGCAGATCGGGCGAGCCGCTGCGCGGCGGATCCTCCAGAATCGCCACCAGCAGCGCGGCGCTGGCGACCGCATCGGCCTCCTGTTCAGCGGCGCAGAGCACGGCGCTGAGGCGCGGATCGCCGCCGAGCTGCGCCATGCGGCGTCCCGTCGCGCTCAGCCTGCCGCTTTCGTCCAGCGCGCCAAGCCGGCTGAGCAGTTCACGCGCCGCGCGCAGATGTTTTTCCGGCGGCGCATCGAGCCAGGTCAGCTGATCCGGCTGCTGACAGCCCCACTGCAGCAGCTCGATCCACAGCGCGGCGAGATCGCTGTGCATAATTTCCGCCTCGCTCTGGGCGACGGCGCGCGACGCCTGCTCTTCGGGGATGAGATGCAGGCAGATGCCGGGCATCAGACGCCCGGCGCGACCGGCGCGCTGCGTCATCGACGCCTGGCTGACGCGCTGGGTCAGCAGCCGCGTGACGCCGCTGCGCGCGTCAAACTGCGCGGCGCGCTCCAGCGCGCTGTCCACCACCAGGCGGATGCCTTCGATAGTCAGGCTGGTTTCAGCGATATTGGTGGCGAGCACTACTTTGCGGCGGCCCGGCGGCGCGGGCAGGATAGCGCGGCGCTGCGCCGCCAGCGGCAGCGCGCCATAGAGCGGCGTCAGATCGACGTCCTCCGCCACGCGCGACTCCAGCTCGCGCTTCACCCGCTCGATCTCCGCCACGCCGGGCAGAAACAGCAGCAGCGAGCCGCTCTCTTCGCGCAGCAGCTGCGCCGTTTCGCGCGCCACCGCCTCTTCAAAGCGCAGCGTGGCGCTGAGCGAGGCGAAGCGGCGCGTCACGGGATAGCTGCGCCCTTCAGAGACGATCAGCGGCGCGTCGGGCAGCAGCGCCGAGAGGCGCGCGTTGTCGAGCGTCGCCGACATCAGCAGGATTTTCAGATCGTCCCGCAGCCCTTGCTGCACGTCGAGCAGCAGCGCCAGCGCCAGATCCGCCTGCAGGCTGCGCTCGTGGAACTCATCGAGGATCACCAGCGACACGCCGCTCAGCTCGGGATCGCGCTGCAGCATGCGCGTCAGGATGCCTTCCGTCACCACTTCCAGCCGGGTGGCTGGCCCCACGCAGTTTTCGCCGCGCATGCGGAAGCCGACGGTGGCGCCAGGCTGCTCGCCGAGCTGCTCCGCCAGGCGCTGCGCCACGTTGCGCGCCGCCAGCCGACGCGGCTCTAGCATAATAACGCGGCCCGGCAGGTTCGCCTGCCGCAGCAGCTGCAGCGGCAGCCAGGTCGATTTGCCCGCGCCGGTCGGGGCCGCCAGCAGAATTTGCGGCGCGGCGTCGAGCGCCTGAAGCAGGTCGGGCAGCACGGCGCTGACCGGTAAATCACTCACGGCAAACTCCCGTTCAGCCTGTGTTAAGATGGCGCGCATTGTAGCACTCATCCGCGAGGATTGCCGGAGACCGCCATGGAGACGCAACGCCTGTTTTTTGGCATCGGGCTGCCCGACGCGCTGCAGCAGCAGCTGGTGCGCTGGCGCGCCGATAGCTTCGCCGACGACGCCGGCCGTCCCATCGTCGCGGCCAATTTGCACCTGACGCTCGCCTTTCTCGGCGAGGTGAAAAGCGAGACCGCGCAGAAGCTGCAGCAGCTTGCGGCGCGCATTCAGCAGCCCGCCTTCGATATCGATCTTGACGACGCCGGTCACTGGCCGCGGCCGGGCGTGGTATGGATCGGCTGCCGGCGGCCGCCGCGCGGCCTGCTGCAGCTCGCCGATCTGCTGCGCGCCCAGGCGGCGCGCCACGGCTGCGCCCAGAGCGCTCAGCCGTTTCACCCGCACGTCACGCTGCTGCGCGACGCCGCAGCGCGCATTGCGCTGCCGCCGCGCGACTTTCACTGGCGCTTTCGCGTCGACCGTTTTTCGCTGTTCTCCTCGCACTACGCGCGGGGCCGCACGCGCTATCAGGCGCTGGCCAGCTGGCCGCTGATTTGATACTGGAGCGATATGCTGTTTTCACCGCCGTTAAAACCCGCCCGACTGATTACCCGCTATAAGCGTTTTCTCGCCGACGTGGTGACGCCGGAAGGGGACACCCTGACGATTCACTGCGCCAACACCGGCGCGATGACCGGCTGCGCCACGCCGGGCGATACGGTGTGGTACTCCACCTCCGACAGCCTGACGCGCAAATATCCGCACAGCTGGGAGCTGACGGAAACGCAGCAGGGCCACTGGATCTGCGTCAATACGCTGCGCGCGAATCAGCTGGTGAAAGAGGCGCTGCTCGACGCGACGATTCCAGAATTAGCCGGATATGACCGCTGCCAGGCTGAAGTTAAGTATGGCGCGGAAAAGAGCCGAATTGACTTCCTGCTTCAGGCAGGCGGCAGGCGCAACTGCTATATTGAAGTCAAGTCCGTGACCCTTTTACATCAAGGAAAAGGCTATTTTCCGGATGCGGTGACGGTCCGAGGCCAGAAGCATCTGCGCGAGCTAAGCGCCGTCGCGGCTGCCGGCCAGCGGGCTGTTTTGTTGTTTGCGGTTCTGCACTCGGGGATTGAGGACGTTTCCCCCGCGCGTCATATCGACGCTCGTTACGCAGACCAACTGGTCCAGGCGCAGCAGGATGGCGTAGAGATTTTGGCGTATCGCGCGGATTTATCACCGGCAGGGCTGTTTCTGAAAAAGCCGGTGACCCTAACCTTGTAATATCTTTTGCAATTTTTTGTGGTATGAAGGGTTAATGCGAGGCGCTAAATACGCTGTTCCTCACAGGCTTGTCAAGGTGCGATCATCAATAATTGCCAACCTTGACTGCTTCTGTTATTTATAGCGGCCTGTTTTTCCCCGTAGGGGGATCGATGTACCCATTTGCGGCAACGCGGCGAAACCCGCCAGGCAAAATGTAGCGCACTGACTACACTCATCCGCCTGACGCCTAATCGCTGGCGCTGAACCACAAAAGGTATAGTGCGTGTTATCCAGGAGAAACAACATGCAAGAAGGGCAAAACCGTAAAACATCGTCCCTGAGTATTCTCGCCATCGCTGGGGTGGAGCCATACCAGGAGAAGCCGGGCGAAGAGTATATGAACGAAGCCCAGCTGCAACATTTTCGCAAGATTCTGGAAGCCTGGCGCAATCAGCTGCGCGATGAAGTTGATCGTACCGTCTCGCATATGCAGGACGAAGCGGCCAACTTCCCGGATCCGGTAGACCGTGCCGCGCAGGAAGAGGAGTTCAGCCTTGAACTGCGTAACCGCGACCGCGAGCGTAAGCTGATCAAGAAGATCGAGAAGACGCTGAAGAAAGTCGAAGATGACGATTTCGGCTACTGCGAGTCCTGCGGCGTGGAGATCGGCATTCGCCGACTGGAAGCGCGTCCGACAGCCGATCTTTGCATCGACTGCAAGACGCTGGCAGAAATCCGCGAAAAACAGATGGCTGGCTAACGCCAAGCCTGACTCACCGCACTGCGGAAAAGCACGTTGTTGTGCCGCCGTGCGGTGACTTTTAAAGCCTGTGTCTACGCATCCCTGCATCGGGCGTTTCGCCCCCTCGCCTTCCGGCGATCTTCATTTTGGCTCGCTGATTGCCGCTCTTGGCAGCTATCTGAGCGCGCGCGCGCAAAACGGCCGCTGGCTGGTGCGCATTGAAGATATCGATCCCCCGCGCGAAGTTCCCGGCGCCGCCACGCGCATTCTGCACCAGCTGGAGCACTACGGTCTGCACTGGGACGGCGACGTCTTGTGGCAGTCGCAGCGTCATGACGCCTATCGCGAGGCGCTGTCCTGGCTGCAGGCGCATCGCCAGAGCTATTACTGCACCTGCACGCGTCGCCGTATTCAGCAGATCGGCGGCTTTTATGACGGCCACTGCCGCGACCGCCATCTGGGCCCGGAAAACGCCGCGCTGCGGCTACGTCAGCACGCGCCGGTGTTTAACTTTGACGATCGGCTGCGCGGCCACTTATCGGTAGATGCGCGCCTGGCGCAGGAAGATTTTATTATCCATCGCCGCGACGGCCTGTTCGCCTATAACCTGGCGGTAGTGGTCGACGACCATTTTCAGGGGGTGACGGAGATCGTGCGCGGCGCGGATTTGATTGAGCCTACGGTGCGGCAGATCGCGCTTTATCAGCAGTTCGGCTGGCCGCAGCCTGCATATTTGCATTTGCCGCTGGCGATCAATCCCGACGGCAATAAACTGTCAAAGCAGAATCATGCCCCCTCGCTGCCGGCCGGCGACCCGCGACCGCTGCTGGTACAGGCGCTGCGCTTTCTGGGGCAGCCTGTCGCGACGGAATGGAGAGACGAAACGCAGGAGAAACTGCTGGAAAGCGCCATCTCGCAGTGGAATATCGCTTTGATACCCCACGAGAACGCCCTGAAACCGGCAGAGCCGACAACACCATTCCTAAATGATTCGCAACAGGCTATGATTAGCCGCTGATTTTATTTACACCACTTTACGTCGCTGTCGAGGTGTCCCATTTTTACCCGAGTTGCTAATTTTTGCCGGAAAGTCCTCATGCGTGATGAGGAGTCGCCTGTCGAGGTTGAAACTGAGCGTCATCAGATGACCATTATCCCTCGTGAGAGCCATAACATCTCGCGCAAAGACATTAGTGAAAATGCCCTCAAGGTGCTTTATCGCCTGAACAAAGCAGGCTATGAATCCTATCTGGTGGGCGGTGGCGTTCGCGACCTGCTGCTGGGTAAAAAGCCCAAGGACTTCGATATCACCACCAACGCCACGCCAGAGCAGATGCGCAAGCTGTTTCGCAACTGCCGTCTGGTTGGACGTCGCTTTCGTCTGGCGCACGTTATGTTCGGTCCCGAAGTGATTGAAGTTGCGACCTTCCGCGGCCATCATCAGGCCGAAGAGGATGTTGAAGAAGATCGCAACCAGTCGCAGCGCGCCCAGAGCGGCATGCTGCTGCGCGACAACATTTTTGGCAGCATCGAAGACGATGCGCAGCGCCGCGACCTGACGATCAACAGCCTCTACTACAACGTCGCCGACTTTACGGTTCGCGATTATGTCGGCGGCCTGCAGGATCTGCAGCAGGGCATTATTCGCCTGATTGGCGATCCCGAGACGCGCTACCGCGAAGATCCGGTGCGCATGCTGCGCGTGGTGCGCTTCGCCGCCAAGCTCGATATGACCATCGCGGCGGAAACCGCCGAGCCGATTCCGCGTCTCGCCACGCTGCTGCGCGACATTCCGCCGGCGCGCCTGTTTGAAGAGGCGCTGAAGCTGCTGCAGGCGGGCTACGGCTACAGCACCTATCTCAAGCTGCGTGAATTCCAGCTGTTCCAGCCGCTATTCCCCACCATTACGCGTAACTTCACCGAAGACGGCGACAGCTATATGGAGCGGATGGTGGCGCAGGTGCTGAAAAACACCGACAACCGCATCCATAACGACATGCGCGTCAATCCGGCCTTCCTGTTCGCGGCGATGTTCTGGTATCCGCAGCTTGAAGCGGCGCAGCGCATCGCGCAGGAGAGCGGCCTGACCTATTTCGACGCCTTTGCGATGGCGATGAACGATACGCTGGATGAAGCCTGTCGCGCGCTGGCGATCCCGAAACGCATCACCACGCTGATCCGCGATATCTGGCAGCTGCAGCTGCGCATGTCGCGCCGCCACGGCAAGCGCGCCTGGAAGCTGATGGAGCATCCGAAGTTCCGCGCCGCCTACGATCTGCTGGCGCTGCGCGCCGAGGTCGAGAACAACCCGGAACTGATTCGCCTTAGCCACTGGTGGGGCGAATTCCAGGCCGCCGCGCCGACGCAGCAGAAAACCATGCTCAACACGCTGGGCGACGACCCGGCGCCGCGCCGCAAAACGCGTCGTCCGCGCCGCCGCCCTGCCGCTCCGCGCCGCGACAGCCAGAACGCCTCGTGACCCGCGTCTACCTGGCGCTCGGCAGCAACCTTGCCGATCCGCTACAGCAGGTTGACGCGGCACTGCGGGCGCTCGACGCGCTGCCGGAAACGGCGCGCGTCGCTACCTCCTCTTTCTACCGCACGCCGCCTTACGGTCCGCCGGATCAGCCCGATTACCTCAACGCGGCGGTAGCGCTGGAGACCGCCCTCGCGCCGGAAGCGCTGCTGGATCACACCCAGCGTATCGAGCTTGAGCACGGCCGCGTGCGCAAGGCGGAACGCTGGGGACCGCGCACGCTCGATATCGATATCCTGCTTTTCGGCCAGCAGAGCCTGAATACGCCGCGTCTGATCGTGCCGCACTACGATATGCACAACCGCGCGTTTATGCTGGCGCCGCTGCTGGAGATCGCGCCCGACGCGACGCTGCCGGACGGTCGCTCGCTGCGCGACCTGCTGGCGCACCTCGACGCCAGCGCCATTCGCCCCTGGCATGGCTGACGCCGCACAGATTGATACGCGGGAGATTCCGCTCTTACCTGCTATCCAGTACACTGCGCCCATCTGAAATACCTGAGTTGAGAGCGCAATGAAACCCACCACTATTTCTCATCTGCGTCAGTGGAAAGCCAGCGGACGTAAGTTCGCCACCCTGACCGCCTACGATTTCAGCTTTGCCCGTCTGTTCGCCGACGAAGGCATTCAGGTGATGCTGATCGGCGATTCGCTCGGCATGACCGTTCAGGGTCATGAGTCGACGCTGCCGGTCACTGTCGCCGATATCGCCTATCACACCGCCGCCGTGCGCCGCGGCGCGCCGCAGGCGCTGCTCATGGCCGACCTGCCCTTTATGAGCTACGCCACGCCGCAGCAGACCTTCGACAGCGCCGCGCAGCTGATGCGCGTCGGCGCCAATATGGTAAAGCTGGAGGGCGGCGCATGGCTGACGGAGACGGTGCGCATGCTGACCGAGCGCGCGGTGCCGGTGTGCGGCCATCTCGGCCTGACGCCGCAGTCGGTGAATATCTTTGGCGGCTATAAGGTGCAGGGCCGCGACGAGGCGGCCGCCGAGCGCCTGCTGGCCGATGCGCTGGCGCTGGAAGCCGCAGGCGCGCAGCTAATGGTGCTGGAGTGCGTGCCGGTTTCGCTGGCGCAGCGCATTACTCAGGCGCTGACAATTCCGGTCATCGGCATTGGCGCGGGCAACGTCACCGACGGTCAGATACTGGTGATGCATGACGCCTTCGGCATTACCGGCGGTCATATCCCGAAGTTCGCGAAGAACTTTCTCGCCGAGGCGGGCGACATCCGCGCCGCTATCCGTCACTATATCGCCGAAGTCGAAGCGGGAACCTATCCTGCGGCCGAACACAGTTTCCAGTAATTAGGGAGTCTTACCGTGCTGATCATTGAAACGCTGCCGATGCTGCGTCGTGAAATTCGTCGCTGGCGGCAGGCAGGAAAACGCATCGCGCTGGTGCCGACCATGGGTAATTTGCATGACGGCCACTTGACGCTGGTGGACGAGGCGCGCGAGCGCGGCGATATTGTCGTGGTGTCGATTTTCGTCAACCCGATGCAGTTCGATCGCGCAGACGATCTGGCGCGCTATCCGCGCACCCTGCAGGAGGACTGCGAGAAGCTGAATCGCCGCAGCGTCGATGTGGTTTTCGCGCCCGCGCCTGCGGAGGTTTATCCGCACGGGCTGGCGAACCAGACCTTTGTCGAGGTGCCGGTGCTCTCATCGCTGCTGGAAGGCGCAAGCCGTCCCGGCCATTTTCGCGGCGTCGCCACTATCGTCAGCAAGCTGTTTAATCTGGTGCAGCCCGACATCGCCTGCTTCGGCGAGAAGGATTTCCAGCAGCTGGCGATTATTCGCAAAATGGTGGCCGATATGGGCTTCGATATTGAGATTGTCGGCGTGCCGACGGTGCGCGCCAAAGACGGCCTGGCGCTCAGCTCGCGCAACGGCTATCTCACCGACGACGAGCGTCAGCTCGCGCCCGCGCTGGCGCAGGTGATGAACGGCATGGCGGCGCGCCTCGCCAACGGCGAACGCCATATCGAAGAGATTATCGAAGCCGCTGAGGCGGAACTCGGTGAAAAAGGTTTGCGTCCGGACGGGCTGGCGATTTGCGACGCCGATACGCTGGAGCCGCTGACGGTCGAGAGCCGTCGCGCGGTGATCCTGATGGCGGCATGGCTGGGCAAAGCGCGTCTTATTGATAATCAACAGGTCGACCTCACGCAGTAGGCGGGGTCGTTTTCAGGCAGAACAACAAGGTCTTCTGGTTATGATACGTACCGTTTTACAAGGCAAGCTGCACCGCGTGAAGGTGACCCAGGCGGATTTACACTATGAAGGTTCCTGCGCCATCGATCAGGATTTCCTCGACGCCGCCGGCATCCTGCAATATGAAGCCATTGATATCTATAACGTCACCAACGGCCAGCGCTTTTCTACCTATGCTATCGCCGCCGAACGCGGGTCGAAGATTATTTCAGTCAACGGCGCGGCGGCGCGCTGCGCCTGCGAAGGGGATATCCTGATTATCTGCTCTTACGTGCAGGTCGAGGATGCGGAAGCGCGCCAGTGGCAGCCGAAGGTCGCCTATTTCGAAGGCGACAACGAGATGAAGCGTCTGGCGAAGGCGCTGCCGGTGCAGGTTGCCTGAGGGGCGGTGCTGACGTGGGCGGCGTGAACCGATCGCAAAGACGCAAAAGATGGCATCCCTGCCCGCTCGGCCCACGTCTTCCATGGCATGGGACGCTCTGCTCTTCGGTTCACGTCGCCCACTCGTCAGGCTTTTGAGCCGTCTGGCAAAAAAAAAGCAGCCATCCGGCTGCTTTTTTTATCAGGTGCGCAGGCCGCGTCCGCGCTGGATCAGCGTGTAGACCAGAATGTAAAACACCAGGATAAAGGCGATCAGCACCGACAGGGTAAACACCAGCGGCACATCGTTAATGCCGAGGAAGCCGAAGCGGAAGCCGCTGATCATATAAACAATCGGATTCAGCTTCGACACCGCCTGCCAGAACGGCGGCAGCAGCGTCAGCGAATAGAACACCCCGCCCAGATAGGTCAGCGGCGTCAGCACGAAGGTCGGGATCAGGCTGATGTCGTCGAAGGTGCGCGCGAACACCGCGTTCAGCAGGCCAGCCAGCGAAAAGAGGATCGCCGTCAGCAGCAGCGTCACGGCCACCATCGACCAGGAGTGGACGTGGAACGGCACGAAGAACAGCGAAATCGCCGTCACCAGCACGCCAACGCAGAGACCGCGCGCCACGCCGCCGCCGACGTAGCCGGCGATAATAATATGCGTCGGCACCGGCGCCACCAGCAGCTCCTCGATATTGCGCTGGAACTTGGCGCTAAAGAACGAGGAAGCGACGTTGGCGTAGGCGTTGGTGATCACCGCCATCATAATCAGACCCGGCACGATAAACTGCATATAGCTAAAGCCGTGCATATCGCCGATGCGCGAGCCGATCAGGTTGCCGAAAATAATAAAATAGAGCGTCATGGTGATCACCGGCGGCACCAGCGTCTGGATCCAGATGCGCGCGAAACGGTTAATCTCTTTAGCCCAGATACTCTTCAGCGCCACCCAGTACAAATGTGTCATGCTTTCACTCCTTTGCCCTGCACCAGGCTGACAAACAGCTCTTCCAGGCGGTTCGCCTTGTTACGCATGCTCAGAACCTGCACGCCCTGTGCGCTAAGCTGACCAAACACGCTGTTCAGGCCCTGCTCGCGCATCACTTCCACCTCCAGCGTCAGGGCGTCTACCAGACGATACTGGAACCCTTCCAGCGTCGGCAGCGCGCTGCCCGTCGCGAGATCGAGAATAAAGGTTTCCGACTGCAGCTTGGCCAATAGCCCCTTCATCGAGGTGTTCTCCACCAGCTCGCCGCTCTGGATAATGCCAATGTTGCGGCACAGCATCTCCGCCTCTTCCAGATAGTGCGTGGTCAAAATAATGGTGGTGCCTTTTTCATTCAGCTCTTTCAGGAAGGTCCACATCGAGCGACGCAGCTCAATATCTACGCCCGCCGTCGGTTCATCGAGGATCAGCAGCTTCGGCTCATGCATCAGCGCGCGGGCGATCATCAGACGACGCTTCATGCCGCCGGAGAGCATCCGCGCGCGCTCGTTGCGCTTGCCCCAGAGATCGAGCTGCGTAAGATACTTCTCTGCGCGCTGCTGCGCCTCGCGGCGCTCAACGCCGTAGTAGCCCGCCTGGTTTACCACGATCTGCAGCACGGTCTCGAACGGGTTGAAGTTAAACTCCTGCGGCACCAGGCCGAGCTGGCGTTTAGCGTTGACGACATCTTTTTCCAGGTCGTAGCCGAACACGCGCACGCTGCCGCCCGATTTGTTCACCAGCGAACTGATGATCCCGATGGTGGTCGATTTACCCGCGCCGTTTGGTCCCAGCAGCGCATAAAAATCACCGGCCTCGACGTTAAGATCTATCCCTTTCAGCGCCTGTACGCCGCCGGAATAGGTCTTGGTCAGCCGGGAAAGTTCCAGTGCATAAGTCATTCCGAATCCATATCCTGTTTTAATGTCGGTGTGTCGCGATGGACATAGCGAGCCGCTGGCTGACGCGATGTCGCCGCAGCGTTGCTACTTATGATGAGCCACCCTGAGCGTAAAATCTTCCTGGATGGGTATTTTTTTGTGGAGGTGAAGGCTGAACTCCTGAATCGGAGCACAGCCTACACCAGGCTGACGCGCTCAGCCTTGGAAGATTGTGCGGTCAGGCTCAGGATTCGAGCGGCACCACTTTGCCGATATAGGGCAGATGACGATAGCGCTGGGCGTAGTCGATGCCGAAGCCGACCACGAACTCGTCAGGAATGGCGAAACCGACATATTCCACCGTCACGTCCACTTCGCGGCGCTCGGGCTTATCCAGCAGCGTGCAGATAGCGAGGGATTTCGGCTCGCGCAGGCGCAGGATCTCGCGCACCTTGCTCAGCGTATTGCCGGAGTCGATGATGTCTTCGACAATCAGCACATCTTTGCCGCGAATATCTTCATCGAGATCCTTGAGGATTTTCACGTCGCGCGAGCTGGACATGCCGCTGCCGTAGCTGGAGGCGGTCATAAAGTCGACTTCGTGGGGCACCTCGACGGCGCGGCAGAGATCGGCCATAAACATAAAGGAGCCGCGCAGCAGCCCGACCAGCACCATCTCGCTGCCGCTGTCGCGATAGCGCTCGGAAATCTCTTTACCCAGTTCGGCAATGCGCGTTGCGATCGCCTCTTCGGAAATCATCACTTCAACAGTATGTTTCAAAACCTGTGCTTCTCGTTGATTTTAAAGGGATCGTTCATTCTCAGCAGCGAATGAACAGAGAGAACCCGCTCAGACCTGAGCGGGTAGCGATTCGCAGGAGAGTATCACAGCTTGCCAGACGCGGCGAGATGCAGCGCCAGGCCGCCGTCCGGCTCATCGTACGGGGATGATATAAACTTAGAACTTACCGGCCTTTACCAGAACATTCCGCTGCATGTTAGCTTATGTCCAACATATCGTTACCTTACATCTGCCCTGAGCAGGAGATCACATGACCGACCACTCCAGTAAAAAAACCCATATCGGCGATCGTAAACTGCATCCTGAAACCCAAATGCTGAACTACGGCTACGATCCGCGCCTGTCGGAAGGCGCGGTCAAACCGCCGGTGTTTCTGACCTCGACCTTTGTTTTTAACAGTGCCGAAGAGGGACGCGACTTCTTCGATTACGTGTCGGGACGGCGCCAACCGCCGGAAGGCAAAAGCGGCGGCCTGGTCTATTCGCGCTTTAACCATCCCAACAGCGAAATCGTTGAAGATCGCCTGGCGATCTATGAAGAAGCGGAAAGCTGCGCCCTGTTCTCTTCGGGCATGTCGGCCATCTCCACCACGCTGCTCACCTTTGCGCGCCCCGGCGATGTGATCCTGCACTCTCAGCCGCTTTACGGCGGCACCGAGACGCTGCTGAGCAAAACGCTGCACAACCTAAATATCGAGCCGGTCGGCTTCAGCGACGGCACCGATGAAGAGAAAGTGCGCGCCGCCGCGCAGAAGGCGCTGAGCCTGGGGCGCGTCGCGCTGATTCTGATCGAGACGCCCGCCAATCCCACCAACAGCCTGGTGGACATCGCGCTGATCGCGCGCATCGCCGATGAGATTGGCCAGCAGCAGGGATCGCGTCCGGTGATCGCCTGCGACAACACGCTGCTCGGCCCGCTGTTTCAGCGTCCGCTAAATTTCGGCGCTGATATCTCGCTCTACTCGCTGACCAAATATGTCGGCGGCCATTCCGATCTGATCGCCGGCGCGGCAATGGGCAGCAAGGCGCTGATTACTCAGATACGATCGCTGCGCAGCGCCATCGGCACCCAGCTCGATCCGCACTCGAGCTGGATGATTGGCCGTTCGCTGGAGACGCTGTCGCTGCGTATGGAGAAAGCCTGGCAGAACGCCGAGGCGGTGGCCGCCTTTTTACGCGACCATGAGAAGGTGGCGAAGCTGCAGTGGCTGCCCTACCTCGACGAGAACAGCGCCGAAGGCCGCACCTTCCGCCAGCAGTGCAGCGGCGCCGGTTCGACCTTCTCGTTCGATATCGTCGGCGGCCAGCCCGCCGCGTTCCGCTTCCTGAATGCGCTGGCGCTGTTTAAACAGGCGGTGAGCCTGGGCGGCACCGAGTCGCTTGCCAGCCATCCCGGCAGCACCACCCACTCTGGCGTGCCGGAGGCGGTGAGGCAGCGCATCGGCATCAGCGACGCCACTATCCGCCTCTCGATCGGCATTGAGAACGCGGGCGATCTGGTGGAGGACATTCGCCTGGCGCTGGAGAAAGCCTGATCAGCCGACGCTGAAGCCCAGCATCATGCCGGTGTCTTCATGCTCCAGCAGATGGCAGTGCGCCATATAGGCGTGTTCGGCGGCGGCGCGGTGGTCAAAGCGCACCAGCACTTCGCTGCGCCAGCCGTCAACGTTAACCATATCTTTCCAGCCCTGGCGGTGCGGCGCAGGCGGCTTGCCGTTTTCTGAGAGAATGCGGAACTGGGTGCCGTGAATATGGAAAGGATGCAGCATCTTGTCGCCTTCGCCGGAGATGGTCCATTTTTCCAGCTGGCCAGGCTTCACGTTGAACATCGGCTTCGCCGCCATATTAAAGGCCTGGCCGTTGATCTTGTTGCCGCTGTGAAAATCGTAGCCCTGAGCCGCTCCGCCGTGCGCGTCATGCATCGACATATCATGGCCGCCCATCGCCATCGCCTCGCCGCCGCTCTCTTTCGGCATGGCGTGATGCCCGCCCGCCTTGCCCATCGCTTTATCGCCGTAGCGCTGCATCAGCGCCGCCATGCCCTGCCGATCGAGCTGCGGATCCATCATCAGCTGTAGCCAGCGCGCGTTTGCGCCTTCCGCAGAAGGAACCGGCGGCAGCTGCACCAGACTATCCGGCAGCGTTGCGCTGGCCATCACGCGCAGCGGCAGGATCTGTACCAGCGGCAGCGGCTGGTCAAACGGCGCCAGCGTCATGCCCATCTGCTCGACCGGCAGGGTGACGATATCGAACGTTTTGCCGTCGGAGGTATCAACCATCACCTCAAAGCGCTCGCCCGGCAGCAGCGGCAGCGACGCTACCTTCACCGGCTCCGCCAGCAGGCCGCCGTCGCTGCCGATAACATAGAGCGGTCGGTTGTCGCTGGCGGCGATATGCAGCGAGCGCGCGTTGCAGCCGTTCAGCAGGCGCAGGCGCAGCCAGCCGCGCGGCACCGCCTGCTGCGGATACTGGACGCCGTTGGTCAGCATCATATCGCCGAACCAGCCTAC
>Ga0153961_1000159_pt1 | contig 23218 bp, 14 predicted proteins | sample TSFL045MetaG_FD_104748 | JGI IMG/M metagenome (GOLD analysis project Ga0153961, IMG submission 104748) | Attine ant fungus gardens microbial communities from Florida, USA - TSFL045 MetaG | ecosystem: Host-associated > Fungi > Mycelium > Unclassified | place: USA: Florida, Withalacochee...
GCGCCGATACGGCAGCGATGTTTCGACATTCTCTGTCCAAATAGAGTCTCGATCTTTGAGTAATTCACTTTTCAGGATACACATGTAATCGGCCCTAGATTCACTGTTCTTTCCTTGAAGTGCTAGCTGATTGAAATCATATACTTGTGCAACGATTCTACCTCTTTCACCTGCATGTCGGGACACCGTGGCTCTTATAAATCGAGACCCAAAGGTGGAGTATACTAAGACAAAAAAAGGCAAGACACTTATCCGAAGTAGACGCGTGCTTGTCGATGCCCACTCCGACCATTGCATTTCTTGCCTGGACAAAATGTTGATTCGACCAAGACATTTTTTGAGCGCTGATAAAGGTATCAAGTGGTAAAATCCCAGCCCTCTTCCATCTGCCATAAGAACATCCATACTCAAAGCGAACACCCTGTTTTCCTTTGCCACAAAAAAGGGTGTTCTGTCATCGTTAGGCTTCCAGCCAGGTGCAGGATCAGAAAAGAGGTGAAAGTTCTCGTAGAATGCACCGTTTTCACGAGCGGGATAACAGAGCTTGATGGCATTTCGTACTCCCTCTATAGGCTTATGCGTTGCTCCCTCCGCTTTGAAATCAATCACCATTAGATAAATTTCTGTCCCATCATTCACGTCGTTCAATGGAGCGAGATAGCGGCAAGCCAGAACAACATGTCTGTCGGATATGAATGCCAACGATCCAGTGTATGGGGTCGATATATCCTGAGATCATACATCCATAAGCGCCGGAGTCGGCTGATGCAGATAGGATATCACCACACTCACCAGTTCAAGTCTACCTTCCTTCCAATTCCAAACAAAGAAAGAAGCGATCCCATCTTCGATTAATTGGTATGGTGCGAGACTACTGACCCATAAACCGATATAATCTTGCATTATTGCGATAGAGTAATACCAGTCAGGACCAACGATGCTGTGGTTATGACAAATAACCTCATGGCGTGCGAGTGGGTGTTTCTCGGCCTTCTTCAGAGTTCGAAGATGAAGCGACAGCATTGGAACAGCAGGTGTCGGATATGTTATCCAGACCAGAAGATCCTGGGCTGGATCCATGCCAAAACCACCAACACTTGGAATATCTGGGCTGATCTCCCAATTCTCTTGCTGAATATGATGGAAAGTTGATGCTAGCTTCGTGAAATGAAAGCGACCGGCCGGATCCGCTTGCGCCAGGACACCACCATACAAAACCCCAAGATCTCCTCTTTGCATTGGAATGACGATTGGTTCCTTCAATCCACTCAACCCCTCAAGCCTCTCCCAACCAGACTGATGTTGCCTTAAACGCTTTAAACTGTCTGCAACTGGCCAGTCGTTATTTGTATTCATTTCCATCCCATTTATCTCAAGCTCTATCTTATACTGGATGATCTTGTCATGTTCGATGTGCTCTTTGAGTTCTTTGCAGACCTGCAGAATCAATGGGCACAGCAAAATATAAATATAGATAGTTATACTTGTTTGCACTTCAACAGCGTCCTAAGGTCAAGGTTACAAAGAATGCAATCTATGAGTTCCAAAGGTATTGAAAGTAGAGGCGTAGGAAGCATCTGCATGACAGGCTGCTTGGACAGGATGTTCTAAAGGGAAGGACTTTGAATTTATCACCATAATTTGTCACGTAACGGTCACGTAGCTCTCGAGCCGACAATTGTAATAACTGTAGTTAATACCACCATTTGCCCTTACCACAGGAGCGTAAAATCATAACATAAGGTCTAGACTTCACCTCACTCTTCAGTATAACACATACTACTGTTGTGGTTTGACGAATATGTTGGATAAAGCTACGACAAGGCTGGAAACCTGTGCTATAGGCCTTTGCGCCTCGTAAAGTAAGTGCTGAAGCCCACGACTTCGTTACGGACCGGAAGACAAAGTGAATGCATTTGGTTAGTCGAGAGAATTAGATCAACGATTTACCAAATGATACGCTCGCTTATCAGAAGAGCATTCAATCACTAATATCGATGTATCAGCCAACGACCTCATAAACACGGTACCCCAGACGCAACACCACATCCCATCGACACCTATATCAGGTATCATTCTGGGTCGAGTCTGGATTTATGTCGTCGGGATATGCATTCTTGTTGGGACTGATCTTAGGCAGTGAGTATGGTAATATCAGTATGGTCAAGAAAGACGGTTGACATACATGGTTCTCCTCAACAAAATCTCAATAACCTTTTCTATTCGGGTCTCGATGAACGTCTCAGTCGAATTTTTCTGTGTAGTTTGTTTCATAATCGAGTTGTTTTGTTCTTTTAAGTACAAAAAAGGCTGGGTCAATGATTAAGTCACGAACCTATCCCAGATGAATACATACATACGCATTCAACTTTTGAGCCATACCAGCACTCGCATCATTCCAGAAAATTCAGTCACAGTGCACCGCAGTTGATCTGAGTTCAGTGCTCTGGTCAAATTGGGAGCGGATGGGACAAAGATCAGCTCACGTTCGGAAGTCAGGTGTTTCCGCAGATGCTAGGTCTCAATTCATCTTCGGAGGCTCGCTGAAGAATGAGAATTTCCCGCCGCCGATAGTTTCATTTGTGTATCAGGATGCTTCCTTCCACGAGAATGCTAGACTACATGAATATGTATCGCTGCTCAGGCAAAGGTCAACACACTTGTTGCAGAGGATGCGATCTTTTTCAAAGAGCTGATGTTGAAACCTTCATTATGAAAGTACAACGTGAGGATATCATCTAACGATCCCAAATTTACAATGTCCGTCAACCAGGATAGAGAAGAAAAAAAATCAAAGCACATACCCATTGCTTCGGTAACACCCTATTAAACCTCCCAGCCCATCCACCACCTCTCTTACGCGACCAGCCGTAATCATTCCCCCGAGTCCGACAAGCGTCCCGCGAATGGGCATGACTACATGACTTGGAGCAGCAGAACAGCTAGTTTCATGCCACTTGACGAACAGTACCCTGCCACAGATAAAACAACTCATCTACAGGCAACGTCGAGCTATCTCTATGCAGAATGTCCACCGTCAATGATATAGCATTAGCCCTTGTCAGCACCATGACGCTCGCCTTGCAAATCCAGGTACCTTCTGCTCCTTCGAAAAGCCCTTTTTGCGGGGGAGATTGTTTCACTCGCGTCAATAAATATCAAGATAAGGAAGCCCACTCCTGGTATGGGAACAGGACTCGGGTAAGCACGGGAGGTGAGGTTACGGACTTGAGAAAGGCAAAGGGCAAAGGATTAGTCCCATAACGACACACGACAGAAAAACACTCACATTTTGTGTTCAAGATGCTTTATTCATGTCTTAATGCTCTTTCAGTCACGTTTCTGATGCTCCTTATCCTCTATTTACAATCCTGAGCATGGTGATACTGAGAGCAATGTCTGAGGAATAGATTAGCATCTTCCATATGAACGTCAGTGTCACGCCAGACACGTCGAGGTCGCCAAAATAATGAATAGGAATTGCTTCTATACAGACATGAGAATGAGCGGTAATAGAAAGTATAAATACGGAAGAAATACCTGGGTCAGCAACTGCACGATAGTCGGCGCGTCATCCACAACAAATTCTATGAGCTGCTGAGCGTACGTACAAGTGTACTTAGCATCAAATTTGTTATGGGAACCAGCTCAACCCCCAATAGGCGTTACAGAGTAGTCTGCAGGGGCAACTGGACATGGCCGTTGAGTTTTGCAAGGCGACTCGGTGTGACGAGGGTTGGAAATGTGACGGTCACTCTATGATGGAGACTCATCTCTGGGTCTGTTTCCGTGAAAACAAGATTTCTGTGCACGGTGATCGAGGCCTAGGATGAATTAGAAATCAGGGAGGCAAGATACCTCATTCATAAAATCATACCTCGCAGACGTAGACAAAGTGTTATCCGAATCAGAATAATCATGGGCATTATACAGTTGTTGGCAGGCACATGCTAGAGCGGATGGACAGCAACTCAACAATTCACAATCAGTTCCTGTTGCAAACAATGCTTCCTCTTCTAAGACACGAGAGATGGTTGTAAGGACAGGCTCAATGTTTGATATAATGATTCGCTTGCAGCGTCAAAATATTTGGGTGAATCAGCCGAGTTCGCTGTGCTGTATTAGCCAAGAAGGGTGGCACGAGTGAAGGCAATTTTGGTATTATGATCATTGGGTTTCTACGAATATGCTGTATACTGCAGTCCACGAGACTCGTTCATGACTATGGAAGATGTAAATGCAGGGTGAAATTGTAATAGTACTCAAGGGTATGCAACTGTCCTCCTACTCAAGCCGTCCCACCATTCCCTTTTCCCTTTCCTCGAGTTCTTTCAACCACACTTGTTCAATGCATTCGATCCACTTGCTGCCATACCTGAACCTAGAGAAGTCCATCTTCGGTGGCCTGTCCCCAATCGCTTCTACGTGAGGCAGGCCTAGAACTTTCCTGCGCTCGAGTGGGACTCAGAACAGTAACTCGTCGTCCTGACCCACCATCCATTCATCCTTCATGCCTTGCGGGACAGGCTCATATTCATGAATAGCATTCCTGTGCTTAGCTGCGAGATCCACTATGTCGTGGATTCTAGCTGTATGAGTTGTATGAAAATCAGGAAAAACGCCCATCTTCAATAAACGTCGTGTCCAACTTCTATTCTTGGTCCCAGCACTAAGTATACAAATGGCCGGTGTGTGGGCATTATTTCGTGTGTCATAGTAGCGAATAGCGATGAGTCGGTCACCAAGGGATCGGTCATTTAGAGCAGGTGAGAGATATGAAGTGCGGCCACATCAAGACGGTAGAATTGAAGAGCAGCGTACCCAGTGCGACAGAGTCGACGGGCCATATGAAAGGGGCTGTAACCTAAAACTCTGGATAATCGATCGGGCATAACGAAGGGCGGAAACGAAGGAGCTGGCGCGGATGAAGGAAGAATGAAACAGAGACAATGGTGGCATCTGGGAAGGTACAGGACTTGGGGCAGCAGAGGCAGGAGGGCTTTAGACAGACGAGCGGCAGTATATTAGCACGTCTATAACGGCGAACGACGGGAAAACACTCACAATCTGAGTCAAAGGTACCTTATCTGCATCTGAGTGCACTCTCAGCCGCTTTGCAGGAGGTGGCTGATGCTCTCGATCTTCTGATCCTGAACGTGGTGGAAACGAGACACTGCGAGCATTGTCAGACTGTTGGGCAGGAGTAGACGGCTGGACATCAGCATCTTCCATGTAAACAGCAGTGTCATTGGCAGACGACGTTTGGGGTGCTTCACGTTGTCGAGGTCACTGGAGATGCCAGTGGGAGATAGGAATCGCGTCTATATAGATATGAGAATTAGCGACTATAGAAGGCACGAATGTGGAAGAAAGACCTGAGTCACTCGATGTAACTAACGGCATGACCTCAGTGAGCTGTGTGAGCTGTTGAACATGCATGCCAGTGTCTTCGACATGGACTTCACCATCAGAATCAGCTGGATCCTCAGTAGGCGTTGAGAACATAAGACAACTGTCAACAGTCACATTTCACACGCTAGACGGTCATTTTTTTTTCATTGCCTGCCATTGAATAATACTACAACGTGTAGGACTTGAAGGCCGCACAATCACAGTCTCTGCAGAACACTGCAGAACACGGACTATAAGTGCTTTTGGATTCCCCCCGAGCAAACGCCGTCCTCCAAACGGAGTCCCTTGATCAACACGCGGCGTGATCGACTCCAAGCCCCTTGGGTGAGGCTAGGTTGGTGTACCGCGGCCTTTCTGACGTGCCACCCCCTCAGAACGACTTGATGCTACCGAGGGTTGTTTGTGAAAAGAAACTAGAAAGAGGGGTCATCGTCCTCCAAGGTGTGCCTTCTGAGCCCTGATCCCCTCCCCGCTCTTGTGAAGAATCTGGCTGCCTTATTTTGCTTCCCATCACGAAGACGACTGTCAGCCTCAAAATGACTCCCCAGCAGGTGTTTTACGAATGTATGCCCATGAATGGGTTCTTGGGTCCCCTTCCTGTTCTTGGTTGTGGGAAAGATGTGATATACTAATCTATACTGACGTTCCGGCCCGGGGCCAACGCGCGCGAGGTTTTCGCAGGCTCCTCAGATGCGAAGCGAGATACCACATGGCGCAATGTTCATGGGCACCTGCATAGAAAAAGTCATGATTTTACAAGTACTCGTTCTATTGCAGATGCCGCCTCCATCACCTATGCTAACCTATGCTACCCTTTTACGTCAATATCCATGCGCTATCGTATACCGTGATCTTTGACGTCGACAACGAAGTGCGACATTCTATCGATCATCACAGGATGGCTATCATAATACCTGGCTCATGTTGACCGCATAGAGATACAATTCAACAATGAGGGCCTGATTATGTTTCTCTATGCTAATTACCCTTGATTTCTAATTGATTCACAAACAGGTTTCAATTTCCGTTTACAGCAAACCTAATCACCTTTATTACCATTCCTTTTACTACATATTTTGATACTATCAAGGGATATGCTACCCGTTTCACTGAGTACCTTGTGCCGTTCCCCACATATATATAATGTACTTCACTCTGTTGATTTTCGGTATTTTTTTTCAGGCAGAAGATTGATGACAGAATACGAGAAACAGGGTTGTATTCGGCATCAAAATAGTACATGTGTCACCAGGGTTGAGAGGAGTGGCTACAGTTGATAATATTGAAGGAAGGTGTGAGTTTTGTTGTCGGCTTTGAGAGCGTGGCATGTGAAAATTGATTTCTTATGGTGAACGGATTGTGTAGATGGAGATGATTGTACGCTGTCACTCTTACCTGCGCGCTCATATCTGCTTCTTTGATGATCAAGCGACAGCAATCTTGCAATTCCTACGATGGTAAGATGACAACTTGATTCTGCTGAGAGATGGGTCGAACGACAATCTATGAGAGTGTATTGGAGATCAAACAAGACATTCGCCGATCCGCAAAAGAACAAATATTGCAGACCCGGAATACGTTTGGTCTTCTTGAGTTGAAGGCTACATCTTCTCTTCTTCTTTCTTCATCAGTTGACCTTGCTGTTATTTGATCGAAGATCAAGGTTTCTAATATAAATGTTCGAATTATCCATCGAGTAATACGCTGGATTTATGTCAACTAGTGTGTCAAGGATGACACAGACTGTGGCCTTTATTATTGTTTGATTCAAGTGCCCTTTCTCGGCTACGGTCCAAGTAAATCAGGCTCAAGCATTTGTCAAGGGCACGCCTATTCCAATCAGCATCTCGAACACCCTACCAAGATGATATCATAAGCGGCGGAAGTAAAGGGAGCAACGCAAGCTCAGGTGCACTGCTTCAGGATGCCAAGTCATCATCAGCACCACTGTCTGCTTTTCCTTTCACAAATAGGAACAATCTACCCACGTGGAAAAGGACTAGATGATGCAACAAAATATGATCGATCCTACTTGCCTGAATGCGTGAGTTTGAAAAGAATCCGACTATGCTTTGAGAATAGACTGACTGCGCGGTGATAGCGAGAAGAATGGTGTTTGTGACGATTCCCACATTAACAGCTTTGCTATGCTTCTGACGTGTGTCTAGATGTGGACTGTCGAATTCCCACCCACTGTGATTCGTGAGACAGCTGCTTCGATGATTGTTTGTGTCACGATCACATTCTTGCCATTATCCTACGCTCGTAAGGTCTCTGCACACTCACTCAAATCAAAATAATGTCAAAACAAGGTGAATCTGCAATGCTACGAGCCATCCGAGTTCTTGGTAAGTGCTACTCTGCCTCATCGGCTCAGTCCATCAGTGGCTTATTTGCACTTACTTTCAGAATTCATTGGAAGGCTTGACGATGGATTTCCGCGACCACTTGTCGTCAAGTACTCTCATGAGGCGGATGCTCCCCTTCAAACGCTCAAGAATAACCTCAAAAGGACTGAGCAGACTTTGAGGCTGGCCCGGAATGGATGGTGAGATGAGCTTTAGTGTGCATGCAGTCTTACATATTATTGTGTTGTAGCATTTTGGAGGAAGGGAGTGTCTTGAATATTAAAATTTACAAAAAACATTCTCTAGGGCGGAAAATTATCACCTTTGGGCGGGCCTCAGAGGACGAGCCCTTGCGTGAAGCTGCCATCAAGTTTGATGATCTCTGGAAACACCTGGCTTCAGAATTACAAAAGATAACAAAACGTGAGTCAATTTTTACCTCGATCGCTTCTGATATACTCAGGACACCACAGCAAACTTCAAGGCGAATTTCAAACATACAAACTTCAAGGTGGATTTCATTGATGCAATTCCAGGATTGCAGCTCTGGGTCGTCGCTGAGGTATGCACTCAATCACTTTCAACATGAAGATTCCCTACTCAAGTTCAATCGTAGGTCTGCGACTCTACTTTGACCGCATTGGATGTACAGTTCAAAAGCACAATCGAGAACCTGAACAAGTTCAAGCCCATTTTGAGTGGCCTTGGATCCGCAAGCGATGGTGTGGAAATGGGTATCCAAATCGGAAAGACTATCAGCGGGGTAAATTATCCTTGAAAAACATACATGCTCGTTATCTTACTCGAAGCAGCTGAATCCTATAGCAGAAACAGTGTTTTCTTGCATCGATGCTGCATACCAGGTGAGTTCCCTTTCTATTTTCGATTCGAATAATATGACTGATGAAATTGGCAGCATCTAAAAAACCAAGAGGAGTCTCATGAATCAATGAAAAGCCTTGCGGAGAGCATCGGAACCCTGGCCGGCCAGCTCGATAGACTCCTGAGAGTTCCGAGCTCGGGCGAACTGCGCCAGACAATAAATGATTTTTCCAGCACAATGAGAGAAGTAATGGATTTCATTCAGGAGTGGCTCGAACGTTGGACATGTATGTATGAATTCATTTGAGATGGAATTGTCCCTGATCCATTGGGCCTTCTCAGTCAAGTACATCCTCGTTGCTGCTCAAAAGGACAGAGCGAATGCACTACGGGTCAAACTTGATAGTTTCAGGGACAAATTTATGAGTGATCTTACAATAGAGATCCGAGTCGAGCAAGGTCTGATCTTCGCGCCTGAATCTGATTGTCCAACCTGTCTGATTCGTGGTATCAGCCGCCATAGCGGATAACGTGATGTCTGTGCGCGCCGGTGTTGAAAATATTCAAGGTAGGCTGTCTTCGATTTCTGTCTAGCTTTCGTACCTCATTTCTATGCTAGAAACTGCCGAGTCTACACGGGCTGGTGTCGCAAACCTTCAGGGTACGCTGTCTGACTCTTTTCTTTGCTGTCGTGGACATACTTTCTACACCAGAAAATGCAGAAAAAATCGATGAGCAGGAGGAGCTGGACCATTTATTGAGAGCCCTTGGTGGAAATAAGCTCCCCCTCCGCGACCTATGTATGAAAGGCACCCGTCAGACTATTCTGCAAGAGATTGAAGAAAAGGTCAAGAGCTCCGATGGCCACAATATTATTTGGATCAGGGGATCTCCTGGTGTTGGGAAATCTGCCTTGGCAGCCAGTATTTCGGCTCAACTACTGGACCAAGGTCGACATGTAATATCATTTCGTTTTGATCGCACACAATCGACCACGATCACTACAAATGCCCTTTGGCGTTTCGTCGCGTCTGATCTCGTCCGCTGGTACCCATCTCTGTGCAAACATTTAGTCAAAGCCAATGAGAAGCTAAGCACATCCGATATTAATCGCCTTTTTGAATTATTCGTCAAGATACCATTATCCACACTGGATAATGATATTCCGCATGAGGAACTTCCAGTGATTGTGATAGATGCATTGGACGAATGTGGTGGCTTCAGGCGCAACTCATCTGAGAGGGAGGACTTTGAGGGGCTCTTGTGTACGCTCAGGTGCTGGGCTGAGGTCGGCCACTTGAGGAAGTTCAAGCTGATTATTACTAGCCGGCTAGACGAGTGTATCACTTCATACTTCCCAGAAAATATCAGCACCCATATCAATATTCCCTCTGGTAGCAGTGTCGAGCTTGGAGCCTCCAATGACATCCGTGCATTCCTCAAGGAGCGACTCCAGGGCACAGGAATGGCAGATACATGGGTTAATGAGGCTCTTGATTATCTGGTCCACAGTGCTGCTGGTATGTTTATCTGGGCCAAAACTGCTGCTGAATTCCTTCGGGAAAATACCACATCACGCTTCTATATTCTTAAAACAAGGAAGCAAGAGAATAGCGCAGAGGTGTTCAAAGACTTATATTCCTTGTACTCGACTGTTATCGAAACATCATTGAAGGATATTTCAAAGCAAGAGGCTGAAGCGATCACATCTGTTATGGGTGCTATGATTTTTGCGAAGCAACCACTTGATAAAAATGCGTTGATGATGCTTCCTGGAGTACGAAATCCAGATTCGCATGAGGATATGTTAGAGTTCATCCTAAAGCGTCTTGTATCTGTCATTGACATTGACTCCGATTCCACCCTTCATTTCCATCACAGATCATTCACAGATTTCCTCCTCCATCCGTCTTTCTCGCAACGCCTAGGCGGATTTTCAGCTATCCAGGATCGGGACCTTCATGAACGTCAGCTTGCTGTGCTGTGTCTAAACACTATGGTATCACCGGAACTACACTTCAATATGTGCGATTTGGAATCTTCGAACATAAAGAATGTGGATATTCCGGCTACTAACAAATCTGCCCTCTCTCCCCTCATTTCATATTCATCGCAATTCTGGGCAGACCACCTTGTCCAGGCTCAACACGAGATTTTGATGAAGAGGGTCAAGTTCATAATGTATGAGAAGCTGTTGTTCTGGATAGAAGTGATGAGTATATTAGGGAAGGCTCATGAGGCATCTGCAGTCCTCAAAAAGGCTTTAGAATGGCCTGCATTGGCGGTATGTCCTGAGTTCGTTTTCTACAATACATCTCTGAGGTTGACTGGCTAGGCACTCGACACCAAGAATGAGCTGACATTGTTTATCCGCGATGCCCTCCGCTTCATTTCTGCATTCATCATTCCCATATCTGACAGCGCTCCCCAAATATATCTCTCAGCCCTTGCATTTGCACCCGAACGCTCCCTCGTTGGTCAAAAATTCCGCCCTCGGTTTCCAAACACTCTGACCATCAGTGACGGCAGGCCTTCTCAATGGCCAATGATCACCTTCACTACAGAATACCACAACCATCCTGTGCAGTCCATTGCCTTGTCGCCGGATGAAAAGACCTTTGCTTCCATATCGGTATCACCTGACAAAATCACAACTATGTATGTCTGTGACTCTGAAACAGGTCATCGTATTTCAGACCCATTCAAGTTCAAAAGCCTATCTGATGGGAGGTTTGGGCTTGCTGGCCGTTTCAGCCCTGATGGGAAGCATATCCTGGTCAAATTTCTTTCCAAGACATTATCTTGCCATGCAGTAGTCTGGGACATTGAAAGGGGACAGAAGGAATTTTCACTTGAGGGCTTTGATTTTGTGTTCACCCACTGTGGTCATAATGAGCATAGAATTGCATCAGTGGAATGGGTAGATGAAGATAGATCCTCACCTCGGACAACTACCTCAATAGACTTGAAACATAAATATGGACCTTCGATTTGGACAATCGCCTCGACAGAATCGGAAGATCACGATCCACGTTCGACTCATATCCTGATTAAGTCGTGGGATATCAGTCATGGTATATCTGACATACTTTTCGAGGTCACCGGTATCACTGTCGCCCAATTCTCTCCTGATGGACAATATCTGGCTGTAGAAAGGCAGTCTGAGAATGCCATTGAGTTATGGAATTTGGAAGATGGCAAGATGACTCATCGATTCTCGCATTCGCATTACCCTGGCAATCTTTCATCACTCTACTTCTCACCGACCAGTGACTGTTTAATGGCCGGCTTTCGGGAGTCTGACCACTATTGTCTCTGGGGATTGGACACACAAGCAATGGTGTCCTTTGACCTTGACGTCGGACAGATTCCTCCAGTTGTTTTCCATTCACCCCACGCCAATCACGTATTTGTTCCACAGGGTAACACAGTGGAGATATGGGAGGTCTCGATGACCGGCCCAAATATGATCTTTGAGACAGAGCCTCTGACCAATTTATGGATTGGCAGTATTTGTCCGTTGCGCGATGGCCTCAGGTTCTTGGTGGGAAGTTCTGATAAAACTGTGAGGATGTGGAACATGGAGGACTTGGCAGGCAATCACCCTGTCACTCGAGACATGGATGTACCAATAATCATTGCATTCTCGCGTTCTGGAAAGATGGCAGCGACAAAATCACAAGGCTACGTTGAATTGCGGGATACAACTACTTGGAAGCCTAGGGATGTTGAGTGCAAAGGCAGTGCAGAGATCGTATTTTCCGCAGAGGACAATCAGATGACTGTTCTCACTGATTCTCTCGTCACTATATACGATGTAAATCACCCGGAGAGTTGCCTCTCGTTCGATCCCTGGCCCAAAGATATCGGCGATAGGAAGGTTGCCTTCCAAACACATAATGACCTGGTTATATGCGCTAAGCTAAAAGGCGATGACTCAGGGTTGCTTCAGGTTTGGAAATTGAAGGATCACAGTGAATGCACGTTTTCTTTGAACATCAGCCTCACACGTTGCTCGTCCATCTTGCTGGCACCTGATGGCATGACCGTCATCTTCACCGATCCCGTCTTATGTTATTCATGGGATCACGCCAATGCCAGGTTTGATTGTATCCACTTTGCTGATCAAGTGCACCTTGGTCCTCTAATGGCATACTCTCCTGACGGAAAACTCTTTGCATGTCGTTCTTTGGCGGATGATAACGTCCGAGTCTGGGACACGCGAACTGGTCAACTCTGTGGCAAGCCCATCACAATGCCCCACGTCCACAAAATTGCCCTCTCACCTGCACTAAATGACAGATCCCTCGGTGACCGACTCATCGCTCTTCGTTGCTCTGACTCGAACACAATAGCTCTCTTCGACGCCTACACCGGCCATTGGTATGCTCAGTGTTTGGACCCAGGAAGCGACATGGCGTTTATTCGAGATGGAACCAAGTTGGTGTCCTGTGATCCAATCAGAGTTCATGACATAGTGGGCCTCACAGCTAAGCACCAGAATGCCACTTGTGGATATGAGCCGCGAGAGATGAGGGATGGATGGATGGTGGGTCAGACCAATGAGCTACTGTTTTGGGTCCCACACGAGCACAGGAAAGTTCTATGCCTGTCTCATGTGGAAATGATCTGGAGCAGGCCAACAAAGGTGGACTTGTCTAGGTTCAGATACGGTAGCAAGTGGATAGAATGCATTGACCAAGAATGGTTGAAAGAGTCCACTGATCTTTCTCAGGTGCAAAATTCTGCAACTATGACCTCGCCATCTCAAACTCGAACGCCAGAAATTTCGCAAGCGCAAACGAGTAATTACCCCCCTCATGTACACCAACCTCATCTATACTATTCTCCAATTCCAACTATGACCGCACTGACAGCTCCTTATGGTTTTGCGCCGTATCACGGATACGTGCAGTCACCACGCTTAGCCATATACCCACCAAATCCTAGTTATCCTTCGGGTCAGTCAATGCCTGCTCAATATATCTATCCAGGATATCCACCACCTGCACCAATACCCCAGATGTCATCAGCTGCAAGAGATTCATCGCCTTCCAGGTCTCCAGCCGTTGTTCCATTTATGGCAATTCCTGATTCTTCTCAGGCACAAACTTCTGCAACTGCGACCTCCCCATCTCCAACTCAATCCCCAGGAATTCTGCAAACGCAAACGCAAGTGAGTTATTACCCCCCTCATGTACACCAACCTCATCTATACCATCCTCCACCACCTCATGAGCCATTTGCTCCTGGAATTTTCCCTCCAATTTATGCAGGTTATCCGCCCCCATCCCCATTATCTGCCCCCTCACTCGGGAACTCTACCCCTAACTGTATGGGCACCTTATGGTCCTTATCCTCTACCTCCCCCTCATCAACTACCCCACTCTTACCCAGGCGTGTATCCCCATAACGTTCCACCTCTTCCACAGCAGGTTCCTCCATCTCATCGGCAGTTGTCCGTATCTCCTGGGTAGTATCAGCCCCTGTATCAGCCGATGCAGTGGCAGTATTGACAAGTAGAAATCACTGGGTGGAAGGGATGTCGAAGGGACAGATGGTGCTAATGAGAGTATGTTAAGAAATTGGAATTTGAGAATCTCTTGTTGAAATATCAAACAATACACTAAAATTAGTTTTTTGGTTGTCATGTTTTTTATTGTATTAAAACAATGGATGACGTAGCTATTGTACTGTAGCTAATATATATACAGTCATAAATTGATACATGACTGGTGTGCGTTTGCCACGGTCTAATTTGCCTCAGCTATGTAGAAAGGTGCCAACAGAGCGTAGTGCAGTGGTGAATCACACCATGCTACTCACCTAAATAGCCTGTAGATACAGTGTCTTATGATAGTAAGAGGAAGAAGTGACTCTGTCTGCATTCTCGGATGGTGTGCCTTATATACGTGAAATAAAATAATTTCCAGGAGGTGGAGCAAACGGAATGGAGAACACTTACTTAAGGTAAGCCAATAAGAGAATAGTAAAAAATTACTAACAAGCTATATCCAACATCTCTGATGGATGGAGTATGTTTCTGTAAGAGTATTGCTATCTGCTGTCATTTTTGTTCTTTGTCTTGTTTTGTGCCTCTATTTCATCTTATAAACATTCATGTTAGTTGACTGGGAACTATTTCAGGTCAAGGTGTGGCTGTTTGGATCATATACAGCAATATTGTATCGTTCTTATGACTATCGAAATGACTTCCTTTCAATACCCTTGCATAAGAGTATCTCCAGTTGATTGAAGAGGTCTATCGCAGCAGAAACTTTCTGTTACCTGTTTCAAATTTGTTGAATGCTTTTCCATCGACTTTGATATTTATTTGTAGATCATGAAGGGATAAGGCTACCAAAATTGACTCTGGTGTATCATTGCCAAGCGGCAGGGGCAAGATAGGAGAAACTTCTCTTGAAATAAACTGATCCACGTCGCGCTCTAGTTCATTCGTATAATGGATGAAGTAGTAAATATAGATAATCAAGTCGGAAATGAAAACAGGTGTAAAATATTCTACGATGCCAAAGAGAAGCTCGAAGAGTGAAAAAGGATGATTTGAAACCAGGAAAAGTTATTATATGCTCTTGAGTGAACATCAATCACATTTCCCAGTGCTCTGCTGCTGTAGATGGCTCCCAGTGTTTGGACACACATTCAACGGATTGGTATGTCATGGTCACAACTTTCAAACTGTTGCATCAGCAAAAACCCAAAATACTGATTATTACTTTGTGGGATAAATCAGTCATGAATTAGTTGTTCTTTGACGACGAACATCGAAACAAAGAAGTTGAATCTCTAGGCATAACGTTCCAGCTCGTCTCGTCTTCTGGTATGACGAGCAAGACGTTTGAACAGGGGTTGGCTCTGTGGAGAAAACGCCATCCTCAAGTCAATGTGGCAGAGGAATGTTAATTTCCAGGAACGAGCGCAGTTTCTCAATTTGTCACTGTGAAGGTGTCCAGTATAATGCTATTTATGATAATCACGAGTAGAGAATACTAAGCTGAGCAATAAGAAATGGAAAATCTATAAAAGCAGGGCTAAATCGACCCAGCATTAATCAGGAGAAAAAATTGAAGACGTCAAAGCAAGAGCAACCCAAATTCAATACAAGAACGAACAAAACAAAAACAAAAAACAAAAACATGTGAACAAGTATCCGAATCACAACCATCCACTTGAAGAATGAAAAACCAATTCATAGAAGAAGAAAAAATCAGACAAAAAGATGCACAGAGAGAAAAAGCCAGAGCCAAAGTCAAAGCCAACAATGTTACACATTAAATCACCCCAACCTTTCTTGCATGTGCGTCGTTATAGAGCTCATCAAGCACAAGGAAGGGGGGACAGTCACAAAACTAAATTAAAACAATGAGGTAAACCACATTATAAAAAAAGAGCAACAAAACAAGACAAAGACAAAGAGCAAAAGCAAACGACAGCAGATAGCAAATACTCTTGCGAAAAAGAAAACATATTCCATCCATCAGGGGTTCTGATTTTCAATTTTCTCAAACATACGCTGTCACGAGCACCATCTTCCCCTTCGACACCCCTGCCACTCGTCAAGTTCAGCTGCTTAATGCTACCCACGAGATACGGGCGACTGCCGATGAGATGGAGGAACCTGTTGCAGAGGAGGCGGAGGATAATGAGGATAGACGCCCGGGTAAGAGTAATTTTGAGGCGATGACGGTGGTGGAAGAGGTGCTTGATGAGGTGGAGGATGATGACCATAAGGTGCCCATACCGTTAACGGAGGCAGAGGTAAAAGTCCAGAGTGAGGGGCATGAGGCGGATGACCCGCATAAATCGAAGAGGGAACAGGAGCCGGTGGTGCATGAGGTGGTGGAGGATAGTACAAATGAGGTTGGTGCGCATGAGGGGGATAATAACCCACTTGTGATTGTGTTTGCGTTCGCAGAACTCCCGGCGATCGAGTTCGACATGACGACGTCGCAGTTGCAGAGGTCTGCGCCTGAGAAGAATCAGGAGTCGACATAGGCGGAACAGCGGCTGGAGACCTGGAGGGCGACGAATCTCTTGCAATTGATGACGTCTGGGGTATTGGTGCAGGTGGTGGATATCCCGGGTAGACATATTGAGACTGACCCGAAGGATAGCCAGGATGAGGTGGGTATATGGCTACGTGCGAAGGTGGTGGTTGCACATATCCGTAATACGGCGCAACACTGGGTGGCGGATAAGGAGCTGCCGGTGTAGTTCCAGTTGGAGTCGGGGGCGAAGCAGTTGCAGGTGGACTGGGATCAGTTGACTCTTGAGGAAGTGCCTGAGCTTCCTGAGGGCTAGTTGGACTCGCAGTTGGTGGCGTAGTAACGTCTTGCTCATATTGGGGTCGCTGAGGTTGGGAGCCATCTGTAGACTTGGGCAGAGGCGTCGCCACCGATATTAATGTTGGCGGTTGGAAAGTAGCGCATGGGGGTATCGACTATATGGTTCATGGCGTTTAATCCGCTTGGAAACAGCATTTTCAGACACCTCATGTCTCATAGAAAGAGGCAAACCGGTCAGAGGGCTAGTGCGAGGAGATGAAGTGTCAAACTCATCAGCTTCGCCTCTGTACCGAAGAATCCCATCTCCACCTTGGGAGAGTTCCTGAAATAGGTCCTTTCAAGATAGTCTTGACTGATCGACAGAGAAGCGAGCTCGGAAAGGGATGATGGGGAACGCAGGCGACCGCTTTGCACGTCCTCTACTTTATAGTAGGAAATGAGGTGTTGTGAAACACCACCAATAGACAGAGAAAATGTCTGTGTCAAAGATATCAGTGCTGTGCAGAGGATAGGAGCGAGATGTCTACTTTTTTCATCAGGCCGTCCTGTTTGAACTTGTAAATGTTTGTCAAGCTACGGACAAGTGTACGTTCTCGTTGTTTGCTGACGCATAGGTTTGAACGACTGAGGGCGCCATCGTCATGCATGGTGTTTGCTCGGGGGAAGTTTAAGAGCATTTATAGTTCTTGTTCTGCAGGGACTGTGATTCAGCACCATTCGTTGTAGTATTATATATGGTAATGATTTAACAGAAATTGAACGTCTAGCGTGTGAAATCAGCGCCTATTAAGGCATGCAGTTCAACATCCCATACATGCCGTTGGTTACATCGAATGACCTAGGTCTTTTTTACACATTTGTGCCTTTTAATTCTTATGTGTATAGACGCGATTCCTATCTCCCAATGGCATCTCTAGTGACCTCGACAAGGTGAAGCACCCCAAACGGCGTCTGCCAATGACACTGCTGTTTACATGGAAGATGCTGATGTCCAGTCGTCTACCCCTGCCCAACAGTCTGACAATGCTCGCAGTATCTCATTTCCGCCACGTTCAGGATCAAAGGATCGAGAGCATCAGCACCTCCTGCAAAGCGGCCGAGAGTGCACTCAGATGCAGATATGGTATCTTTGACTCGAACTGTGACTGTTTTCCCGTCGTGTGCCGTTATAGGCGTGCCAATATATTGCCGTCACCGCGTACAGAAATCTGAATCACTATTATCATCATGCCTAATACTATCCCTAAACAACGTGCTGCTCATTCCATGGCATGTGTCATACCATTCCTCACATGCATACAATGCAGGGGCACAACGGTCCCAGTTCTTTTGGATATTCTTTCACTTATATAGGTATAATAATATCGTCATTTTTTGAAATCCTTGATCAAAGACAGTGAATGGATGGATTTGGTCAGTCGAGAGAGTTAGATCAGCGATTTAACCGACGATACACTTGTCCGAAGAGCATTCATTTCCCGACGTCGATGCATCAGTCAACAACCTCCAAAGCATGCTACGCCAGACACAACACCACATCCCATCGGCAAAGCACCTGCATCAGGTATTGTTTGTGGTCGAGTTCCGCATCTCTGGTGTCAGTATATGAGTTCTTGCTGGTGTTAATCTTAGGCGGTGAATATGGTATTATCAGTATGGTCAAAAGAGATGGTTGACATACATGAGAGCCTGCTCTCCTCGACGAAATCTCAATAGCTCGTGTTAGTCAGGTCTCTATGAACGTCTCGGTCGAGTAGTTTGCCCCATGATCGAGTTTCTTTGTTCTTTTGAATATGAATAAGGCTGGGGCAATGATTCAGTCGTGAACCCATCCGAGATGAATGCATACGTACGCGTTATTTTTTGAGCCATACCAACGCTTGCATCATTCCAGAAAATCCAATCACAGTGCAGTGCAGTTGATCTGAGTTCGGTGTCCTGATAAAATCGGGAGTGATTGCGACAAAGATCAGTTTACATTCGGAAGTCAGGTGTTTCCGCAGATGCTAGTTTCAGGCTGTTTTCGGAGGCTCACTGGAGAGCAAGGATTTCCCACCGCCGATAGTTCAATTTGTGTATCAGGATGCTTCCTTCCACGAGAATGTTATCACATGAATATGTACAACGGCCTAGGCAACGTTCAAACCACTCGTTGTAGAAGAGCTGATGTTGAAACATTCGTTATGAAATTCGAGTACAACGTGAGATTATCATCTGACGAATCCAAACATTACAATTTCCGTCAACCAAGATAGAGAAGAAAGAAAATCAAAACACATACCCATTGCTTTTGTAGCACCCTATTAAACATCCCAGTCAATCCACCACTTCTCTTACGCGACCAGTCATAACCTTGAGTCTAACAAGATGGAAATGACTTTATAAAGGCAATGCGTCCAAAGAAAGGCATTAAATAAATGTCAGTGAGAGTACAGAAAGACATACGTAAGGACGAAAATTGAAGAGCAACGTTTGTTGAATTTTATATCAAGGAGAGCGAGGCCATGTATAAGGTTTGTTCATATTTTCAAAGAGACCTGTCGCAGGTGGAAGACAACTAAGAGCAAACAATGTACTCCAAGTTTGCTATACTGACGAACTCTATGACCTATGACCCACATGTACAACAACTTCGTGGTGATCCAATTTGTTTATTATTTCACTTTGACTTCTCTACCCATCGGCTTCGAGTTCCATTCTTCAGGGTCGATGAAGAGGACTCTGTCACATCATATTTATGAGCACCTTGGTCACCTTGCAAAATTCATTTGCCCACTGCAGACCATTCCGCAACGCCTATTGGCGATTCGGCTTACCCTTATGGTAGAATTGACTCTCAAGGCACTGGCATGCACGTTTAGCAGGCACCAAGAACGACGCGTTGACCGTCATGCGATTAGTTGCTTCGAGTGATTCATCCACATTCATGCCTTTTATCGCACTAATTTTCATATCTATAGACGCGATTTCTACTCACTCTCCAAATGGCATTCCTTGCAACCTCGATGATAGATGAACAACCCAATGGCGTTCACATTGAAGATGCCGATGCCCAGCCATCTCCACCAGCTTAACAGCCTGACAATGCTCTCAGTGTATCGATTCGACCATGCTTGATATTGCAAACAGACAATAGGGAGCATCCTGCAAAGCAAGCGAGAATGCATTCCGATGCAGATACGGCATCTTTACGCAAATGTAAGCGTTTTACCGTCGTGGCCGTCGACGCTCGAAGTGTGATACTATCATGCCCCGCATATGATAGCCTTTCTCATGCTACTCTACGCCATCTACTGCCTCGGAATTGCGCCTGTGAGTACTCGCACAAAAGATACAGCAATACACTCACCTAGACCTGGCATGTTCCCTCTACCTTGGTCAGGTATCGCATCCATTTGACATCCTGGTAGTTGTTCTTCTCAAGCACCTTGAGAAACCGCACGATCACCCCCGATGCAATGGCCATCAGTACCTGAAAGTCCCCATCTGTCGGTTCCTGTGTTCACATCCGCGTCGTGGTGTTCGTCGGATACGCCGAATGTGCACCCTCTTCAATCTTCATACCACCGCATTCGCTGCTAGCCTTCCCATTAGCTGCTTTGCAGTCGACGCTGGTCGTGTTGGAATCCCGAGCACAACATTTATTGTCGAGGGTCTGTTGCCTTGATTGCAACCGTATACTGTACTTGGCTAGTGCCTATCTCATTGACAGTGGGAACATACATAGAGGTAGACGTTGCTCGTCAATCGGTACCTGTCAATTGTTCAATTGTTGAGTCATCTATAGCAGGTCTTATGAGGAAGACATACCGCATAAACTTAAACTTATCACCAGGCAATATGAAATTTACTGCATTGCTGCTGTTAAAGGCATACAGTCGTATACATCGGTAGAGTTGACGATCATCCAGCTGGACAGGACTGCCTGTCCCAGTGCTCGCTCTTGTCGATGACCAATTTGTCATTCAGGTCGGACTTGCACTCAGGAGTGCTGGACAAGTACGCCTACATCCGACTATGATCATCCAAATCTGTTTGTGAATCAATTAGACACCAATCAAGATCGGGACAAGGTACAGACAAACATATCTAGGCCCTCATTGTTGAATTGTGTTTGTTCAACATGAGCCGGGTATCATGATAGCCATCCTGTGATGATTGATAGAATGTCGCTCTTCGTTGTCGATGTCAAAGATCACGGTGTACGATAACGCATGACTATTGACGTAGAAGGGTGGCATGGGTGATAGAGGTCGCATCTGCAATGGAACAAGTACTTGTGAAATCAATGACACGAACGTCCAAATTTTCCCCTCTTACTACAATCATCGCTCTTGGGAGGTTCACTCCTTCCCCTCGTCGAGTTGTCTATTGTACTAATAACCTCTTTTTTCCCTTTGTTTTCTGACCAGCCTTTGGGCTGGCTTATTGTCTCCTTTTTTATGCAGGTATCCACATGAACATCGCGCCATGTGGTATATCACTTTGTATCGTAAGAGCCTGCAAAAACCTTTCGTCAGTGCGTGCGTTGGCTCCGGGCCGGAACATCAATATAGATTAGTATATCATATCACTTCCAGAACCATGACACCTAATCAGGAAGGGGACCCAAGAACCCATTCATGAGCTACACACTGGCTATGGTCCAAATCTATTTTCGAAATTTATGTTGCAGTATGCATTATTTCTAAGATGAACAACAATAATATATGCAATGTGAGAAGATGGTGTGAATCTCTTCATAGAAGAGCAGCATGCTTTTCGCTTGAAAGCATGAAGAGCCAACTAATTCTGGCCGCTCTGAAAGACGAATGGTGCATGCCGAAGAATACGACCTATCTTATCGTGTCATGCGCTCAGCACTGAATCCGAGGATGTCAAATGTACTCTGGTTTTCATCTATAAAGCAATGTAAACTTAGACGTCACCTCTACGAATAACGACTGAGGTCTACAAGGCATATGTATACTACGAGCGTCCTTAGCTACGAGTTTATGTCCAAGTCCTTCGTCCAAGTAGTTTACCCGCTGTCCATCACCCTTTGTCTAAGCAGTTTACCCTATGTGCCGTTGCATCGCGGGTATGAATAGACATCCGCCTCCTTCGTTCCTGCATTGCGAGGGTGGATCAGTCCATTCCAACATCATCAGTTGCGACTGATGAGTTCATAGTTATGTCTCAGTGACTTGAGGCCACATTGCTCTTCAAACTATAATTCACTACACAGACAATAGCAGAAACAGAGACTGATGTAGAACAAAATTTCAGAGAGTTGTATCTATTTTTAATACAACAACAAAAAGAGTCAGTTTATTTCAAATGTGGCATAAAGCAGTTGTTAAGGAACAATATTACTACGCGATGATGGCTAGTAAAGTATCCAAGTGTGTGTTGCATGAGAAGCTCACCTCAGAGGTCACCTAGCGGGTGAACGACTGAGGGAGGAACATCGTCTACTTGACTATCTAAATGGGTTATGACAAAAATGTACTAGTGATGTCTTAGTGTAGGATGTCTCGGATATGACAAGATCTCAGACTAACAAAGGCGGTTTCACGTGCATGAGTCCACCTCAATAGTCGGATTTGGAGAGCTTATTGTTATTGGTGCTATCGGGTATGTAGTGACATCATGAGAAAAAAGCGAAGAATGAGGGTATTAGATCAAAGTGTTTCAGACGTTACCAAGTAGCGTAGACGACTGAAGTAAGTTAGGACAGGGTGGTGAATTATATAATTTAAACTCAAGCCTAGAGCTTCCGCTGTCAACGAAGGTGAGGTGTTTCTACCCTACATGATATGATGTCTCGGATGTGAGTTAAGCTAGTTCCGGCTTCGTTCCAACAATTAGCGTAAGCATGTCTGCGTTGTGTTCGTTTGCCAAGGTTTTATTTTTGGATTGGCTGACGGGGATAATTCCCCGGGTCACGGGATGCGGAGGATTTGGGTATATAAAGCTGTAGCTTTTTGATCAATCAACTACGATTTCCTACTTGATGCAACAGTTCCCCCGTGAACGGCGCTTGGCATGAAAGCATGCACACTTTGCATTTCATATGCTGCCTTCCTGATCGCCCGGTGGAGTTTCCCAGGATGGGGTCGATTGGCATGCATAACAGGCGACCACTATGATTGGCGCCTGGCATCGTCCTGCCTGCTCTGGTGCGTCGAAAATTCATTCATTGGTGCAACTCTGACATTCTGTAGATCGAATGCCTGGTGCCGTGCTGTGGCCCCCTGCTGGTGTCCAGCATTGTGCTCTGGTCGATCGAATTATTTGCTTTTTGCCATAGTCCGTTGCATTGTCCTGGACCACACGGTACGTTGGTGA